>ERZ827498.2603-NODE-2603-length-16823-cov-9.164003_pt1 | contig 16823 bp, 23 predicted proteins | sample MGYA00519865_ERZ827498 | MGnify/ENA primary metagenome ERZ827498 (study PRJEB31778, sample SAMEA3449328) | human gut metagenome | biome: human gut; feature: human-associated habitat; material: faeces | place: United Kingdom | collected 2010/2012 ...
AGTAAGGTAACGACTACAGAATAAGAATTAATTCCCCATCTTGAAATTAATCACAATTAATATCAATTTATATCTTGACTTTAACTACCATCTGTAGTAATATACTTAATACAAGGTAAGGTTATCGATGATGAAAGGGCTAACAATGATTGATAATATTGATATTGCTTATTGTATGGCAAAACTTGAGGATAAAATAAGATGGGAATGGGAGTCTGCTAAAATTTACCTTGACTGTTGTGATGGGAACGTTGAAGATCCGGTGTATGAAAGAATTATTGCTAGATGGTCAACTATGATTGCTGCTTTTGAAGTAGCATTTGGGGTTGATTATCTTTAGAATTTAGAAATTCGGTAAGGTTATCGATGAAAGGGCAAACAATGAATCTCCGCAACATGAGCGCATACGTCACCGAGGAAAAGAACATCACCATTGAACTTGAAAGCGGCGAGGTTCTGAATCTTGAAAACGCGCTTGTTCTCCACAGCTATTATAGCCGCGTCGCTGTGTATTGCGATATGCGCGTTTATCTGCTCCCTCGCTATGATTACAGCGTCACCACGTGGAAGCACGTTCACGCGTTCGTCCAAGATTATTGTAGTTTCGTTGAGGACTGTAACGCGCGCGAAATGCGCAAGATAGCGGCGCTTGGCGTTGATGATGAGAAGGAATACGCATTTGCGAAAGGCATCGTAGAGGGGGTACCCGTTGAAAATGTCAACTGCGAAGGTTGCGTGCTATTTGGAGACGTCGAATGTTCGCGTCTGTGCGCACTCACCCATCAAGTCGTTACTTGGTAAAGAGAGGAACGCAACAACCTCGCATTTTTGTAAGCGATTACAGCGAGTTTGTTAGTGAGGTTTTGGACAATTTTAATGAAGGGTGTTGATCATGGAAAAGCGAATTTTTGGACGTCGTTACAATACTGAAACGGCAAAGTCGATCACTGAGGACGAATACTTTTCTCCGAGAGATATTTGGTCTATTCAGGAAGGCGTTTATCTTAAGAGAAACGGGGAGTATTTCTTTGCTGCCAAAGGTGGCGCTGGAACACGGTATGCAAACGAGGAACACGGAAATTGCGTTATGGGGAGGGTCATAGTGCCCCTCAGAAACTCCGAGGATGCAGCACTTATAACTAAAATCATCAAACGCGAGGCAGTGGATGAACGGTATGCACGATGGCCCGGTGTAAGGGATTTTGACAAGTATGACGGCATTGCGGATTTTTATTGGCGTGATTATTGCCATGAGGTTTATCCTGATGTCGATGTAAATGTCTTTTATGTGTAGATGACAAGACCGAGTCGTTTACGAAGGTGATTGCTGTGAAAGCATATGAACTGACTATTGAGGAGTTATGGCTTTACATGCCTAAACCTCTCAAATCTTTGATCAGGTTTCTGGGAATGTTGATGGGTGCAGTTGTCATAGTCTTGTGTGCGATTTAAGGAGACGTACTTGTTGGATGTCTTGTGAAGATTTTATGAAAAGTTTCACTTTCCGAACATCCATATTCTCATTTATGTTAAAGTGTTAACCGTAGGACGTACCCAATAGAAAGGATCAATGAAAATGCAAAACGTTACCCGTACCATGACCGAATACGAGATCACTGCGTATTCGGTGTGCGAATCCGACGGAGAGGTGGGCTTGAGCGCCATTGCGGAATGCACCGCCCATTCCACGGCAATGAACAAGGGAGAGGCCCGTGCGGCCCTGATGGAGGCCACGGGAACGGCCGTTCCCCGAGGATGCACGGTGGTCTGGAAGCCGGTAAAGAGCATGAAGTACGCCATGCCTATTGACAGGTTTCTAGAAGAAAGCGTCGTGATCGAGGAAAAGGAGATCTAGAATGAACGATAAAGCCGTTGAATCTCAGGAGATTGTTCTTTCAAATGTCGAGAGTGAAATTGTCGAAACCGGCATTAGGGAATACGACGTTTCCGAACTCATGGGAGGCGAGGCACTGCAGGCCGTTTGTTCGATTGACGCGGTTGATCCGGAAACGAAGGCAATCGTCTTCAACGCCGCGAACAATCCTGACCACAAGGTGAAGGATTTTGTGAACAAGCAGATCAACGTCAAGGACGTCTATGCGGAAATCATCGAGATAGCAAACGAAGAAACCGGAGAGATCACTAAGGTTCCGCGAATCGTGCTGATCGATGCCGACGGTTTGGCCTTCGAATGCGTCTCGGTGGGCATGTACTCGGCAATCCGCAAGCTTGTCGCGATATACGGTGCCCCCACATGGGAACCACCCCTCACGGTGACGGTCAAGCAGAAATCTGTAGGAAAAGGGTCTATGTACACCCTTCAGATGTAGCCGTTCATGAAAGCCCCTCCCTACGAAGGGGCTTTCTTAGGAGAATGCCATGTACGAAGTAAACATGCTGTCGATGGCCGACAAGGACTTGCTGAGCGAGTTCCTTTACCGTTCCATATGCCGTGTTCTGAACGTCAGCGTGTCCCTTTGGGAAGGGACGGTTCCGCAGGGGGTCAGCGTTTTCGTCGCGCATCCCGAGACGGGAACGTTCGAGTACATGTTCACCAAGGACACGAAATATCCGGTAAGGCGAGACGACATTGACGAGGTTCTTCCCTTGCTGGAAGCTTATGGGAACGTGCGTGCGGGCGGCCTGGTCTACTACCTGAACTCCTGCATGGTTCCCGTGGTTTCCAAGCACAGGGCTTTTCCATATTGAAAGGAGGTGAGGAATGACGCTCACCAAGAACGGGATATGCTATGACCTGAAGGATTCCCCGTATTTCTGTTCCGTAGGATTTTACACGTTCTTCTTTTCCAGCCCTGCACATCTTAACAAATTCAAAGAAGGGTTGGAGGCCAATAGAGAGTGGTTGAACGATTCCATGACGAGGCGTTTCAAATTCAAAGTCAGCATGAAGCGGCTTGCCGACTTCAGCCTGTACAGGAAGATAGAGACGCGAGGGTTCAGGGTATGCTGTGAGATGAATGGAGACGTGTACGAATGTCCCGGGAGTATAGAATTTCATGGAATGAAAATCAATTAAGAAAGCTGAACTCTGCAGTCCGAAAGTACAACAACGCCCTTCGCAGGGCTGCGAAAGCCGACCCTCTTGCGCACATCTACCTTCCACAGGAAGTCTCGTACAAGGAACTCAAGTCCTCGATAACCACCGCACGTGCATTGAAGAACACGGTGAACAGGCTGAACAGGGTGACGAGGCCCAAGGCCTTGGAGCCGGTGCAGCAGCAGGACGCATCCATCGTCACCCGCTACGAGCGCCACGAGTACGCCGTTCTGCGAAGCGTGCGGGAGAGGAAAAAGAGCATGAGGGCCAAGGCCGAGGGAGTGGTTCAGCCCACTGCGAATGCCGGAAATCTGAAGCAGGCTGCCCTTTCCAGGGACACACGCCCGATGTCAACGTTGGGAGCCGGGGCGATAAGGCGTTTCATCGAGACGCAATCGCGGGAACTCAACATGAGCAACGAGGAACAGGTGCGGCGTTACTATACCAATTACATGAAGTCCCTGTGGAGCGTTTTTGGAGGCTTTCCCGAGCATGATGCCGATATCGCGTATATCGAGGAAATGATGCTGAGGATGGCGAAGTGCGATTGGAAGGGCCTCGTCAAGTCCATCGAGGATGCCCCGAGCATCAACTACATCTACGGCCCGCAGGAAAGGGAAGTCAAGATGAAGAAAATACTGGGTTACTGGAAGGGCGTGAAGGGCGTGTGATTGAGTACAAAGACATATGGGCTTTGACTTGGGACGGAGGATTATGGGATGGAAGCGAGGATTGCGATGTGCCGACGTATGCGGCTGATTTCGAAACCACGTCAGACCCGGACGACTGCAGGGTGTGGGCATGGGCGGCAAGCGAGGTCGGAGACGCCGAGAACGTGAGTTTCGGCAACGACATCGAATCGTTCCTTTCGTGGTGCAGGGCGGTGGCAGGTTCGAGGGTGTACTTCCACAATCTGAAGTTCGACGGAAAGTTCGTGCTGCACCGCCTTCTGTCAACCGGATGGACATGGGTTGCAGGAAAGGACGATGCCAGACACAAGACGTTCACTACCCTTATAAGCGACATGGGTCAGTTCTACAGCATAAAGCTTTACTTCACCCCTGTTGATGCAGTGGAGTTCCTGGATTCCCTCAAGGTGATACCTCTGCCGGTCGCCGAGATTCCAAAGGCGTTCGGCCTGTCCATAGATAAGTTGGAGATAGACTATCTGGAAGCCCGGGAACCGGGACACGTGCTGACCGACGATGAAAGGGCATACGTCGCGAACGATGTCAAGATAGTGTCTTTGGCCTTGCAGGAAATGTACGAAAGGGACATGAAGCGCATAACCGCAGGGTCGAACGCGTTCCACCATTACGTGAGGTCGATAGGTGGGAAGAAGAGGTTCCGGGACTGGTACCCCGAGCCTGACTACGACCTCGATCTGAGGAAGGGAGGGTGCTACAAGGGAGGGTTCGTGATGGCGAATCCGGACTTTGCAGGGAAGATAGTGGGTCCCGGCCTGTCGTTCGACGTCAATTCCCTGTACCCTTCCGTGATGGCTTCGGTGCATGGCGAAGTGCTTCCCTATGGGGAGCCTGAAGCCTATGAGGGTTCTTACGTGGACGACCCCGAGATGCCGCTCTACATACAGTTTCTGGAAGCCGACTTCACGGTGAAGGAAGGTCACATCCCCTGCATGCAACTCAAGGGGAACAGGCTTTTCGGAGAGACGGAGTACATAAGGGATTCGGGCGGGTTGCAGCCCCTGTGCCTGACGTCCGTTGACTTGGAAATGCTTTTCGAGCAGTACGACGTGCATGACGTGCGCTACGTGCGGGGCTACAAGTTCAAGGGTTCCACGTTGCTTTTCAAGGACTACGTGAGGGAGTGGACGGAGGTCAAGCAGAGGGCGACGCTAGAGGGGAACGCTGGAATGAGAACCATTGCGAAACTTCAACTCAACTCCCTTTACGGGAAGATGGCGACCAATCCGGTCAAGCAGTCCCGCATGCCGTATCTGGACGACGGGGTGGTGAAGTACGCGCTCCTGGACGAGGAACGCAAAGAGGCCGTCTACCTTCCCGTCGGGGCATTCATAACCGCATATGCCCGTGCGTTCACCGTGAGGGCGGCGCAGGCGAACAAACGTAGATGGCTGTACTCCGACACGGATTCCAACTACTTCCTGGGCACAGAAATGCCAGAGGGCATGGAAGTGGACGACGTGGAACTTGGAAAATGGGCTTTGGAACACCGCTTCGACAGGTTCAAGGCGCTGCGCGCCAAGTCCTACTGCTTCGAGGAAGCAGGCTCGCTCACCGTGCATTGCGCCGGGATGCCGTCGCGTTGCCATTCCGGCGTCACGATGGAGAATTTCGCGTTCGGCAGGCAGTTTGCGGGAAAGTTGCGCCCAAGGGACGTGAAAGGTGGTACAATTCTGGCAGAGGACGTTTTCACGATTCACGAATAGGAGGACGGAAATGGCAAGCAGGTACGAGCCGACCCTGCGCGAACTGGCAATGGAGCCGGACGAGGAACGGCGCCTCGAAATGGCCGCCGAGATAGACCGCGACGCCGCGGATTTGGACGAAAGGTGGGACAGCCGGGACGCATATGCAGGCCTCGAGGCCGAGCGCGACCGTCTTGCGGCGGAGCGCGACGACGCGATTGCCGACCGCGATTCCTGGAAGGAGCGCTACGCGGACAGGTTCTTCGATTCCGGCGAGGGAATCACCGACCGCCAGGACATCATCGACCGCCACGCGGCGGACATTCGGAAGGAATCCCGCCCGCGAGGCTTCGCGGCGCTGTGGGACGACAGAATCAACTAAAGGAGGACACATGCCTACCAAGACAAGCACCGTGCCGGCGAAAACGAAGATCGACCCGGTGGCGGTGACCACCGCGCTGATGGAGGAAACCCCGGAACTGGCGGAGCCGCTCCTTGCACGCGGAGTGATCGGGAAGGCCGGCGACGGAACCATCAGCATTTCGGGAACCACCGAGACAATCCACAAGATCGGGGACTACATCCTGAACTACACGCCGGCCGCGAACGCCTATCTGGACGCGCTCGTGAACCGTATCGGGTTCGTGATCATCTCGTCCAAGATGTACACCAATCCGTGGTCGGCGTTCAAGAAGGGACGCCTCGAGTTCGGCGAGACGGTGGAGGAGATCTTCGTCAACCTGGCGCGCCCGTACCAGTTCAGCCCCTCCAAGGCCGAGCAGGACGTGTTCAAGCGCACCATCCCCGACGTGCGCGCGGCGTTCCACACCATGAACTTCCAGAAGTACTACCCCATCACCATCACCGACGACCAGCTTCGTCAGGCGTTCCTCTCCTGGCAGGGAATCTCCGACCTCATCGCGGCCATCGTGGAAAGCGTTTACACTTCGGCCCAGACCGACGAGTACCTGGTCATGAAGTACATGCTGGCGCGCGCGATTCTCAACGGCTACGTCCAGTCGGTGCCGATTCCCAGCGCCACCAAGGAGAACGCCGTGGACGTTGCCACGGTGTTCCGCCAGACGGCGCGCCTGCTCGAGTTCCAGAGCAACAAGTACACCATGTCCGGAGTGACCACGCACACGAACATCGAAGACCAGTACATCGTCGTGACCGCAGCGTTCGAGGCCGTGATGGACTTGAACGTTCTGGCAATGGCGTACAATCTGGATTACGCGCAGTTCATCGGGCGCGTGGTTGCCGTGGATTCCTTCGTGGACATGGATTGGCAGCGCTTGCAAGACCTGTTCACCGACGAGAACGGCGTCACCGACCCGTCGTTCGCCCCCTGGACGGAAGACGAGGTGACGGTTCTTCAAGGCGTCCCGGCCATCACCACTTCCCGCGACTTCTGGCAGGTTTGGGACAACTTCGAGAAGATGACGGAGAACTACAACGGCAAGGGCCTGTACTGGAACTACAACTACCATGTGTGGAAGACGTTCTCCATCAGCCCGTTCAACCAGGCCGTCGCGTTTTCCGACGTGGCTTCGTCCATCACCGCCGTCGCCGTCTCGCCAACGGCTGCGACCCTTCCTAAGGGAGCAGACCTGGCCATCGAGGCGACCGTGACGGGAACCGGCGTGATCAACAAGGGCGTTCAATGGACGCTTGCAGGAAACGCCTCTTCCGGCTCCTACGTCTCCGACGCCGGCAAGGTTCACGTCGCCAAGGACGAGACGGCCACGAAGCTGACCGTCACGGCAACGAGCATTGCGGACGCCAAGAAGTCGGCTTCCGCGACCATCACCGTGTCCGAGTAGTCAGAAAGCGAGGACTGTTTTTCAGTCCTCGCATCCGGGAGGTCTTCATGCCGTTTCAACCGTCAACCAACGTCTACATAGGCACTGTTCCTTTCGACCCGTCGTACAGGCATGTGAGGTACTTCTCCGACAGGGAAGCCCAACAGCAGTATTTCGCCGCCCTCTGCCCCATGTCGCTAAGGAGAGAGGACTACACGTACCAGCGGGTCGACGATTCCATAGTGGTGCCGTTCAATGCCGAGACCTTGTACGGGTACAATTACTGCATGTTCAAGAACGAGAACTACGGTGACAGGTGGTTCTACTCCTTCATAACGGACGTGGAATACGTCAATCCCAACTCGTCAAGGCTGCACCTTTCCCTTGACATCATGCAGACGTGGTTTCCGGACTGCACCGTGAAAGCGTGCATGGTGGACAGGGAGCATGTGAACGACGATTCCATAGGAAGGAATCTGAGGGACGAGGGCATAAACCCGGGAATGCTCAAGCAGCAGAGCCTGGACATACTGGACGAGGGCAGCTGGGTCACCGTGGTTTCATGCGTGGTGGAACCGACTTCCAGCGGATACGTGAACAACAAGGGAGATTTGTACGGGTTGCTCAATTCCGGGTCTTCCCGTTCCGTGTTCGCGAACATGTCAGGACATGACGCGCTGGTTGACTTCCAATCGTTCATGCTGGCGCTGTCGAACAACGGGCAGCAGGACGCCGTGGCCGATGCGTGGATGGTTCCGTTCTGGATGGTTTCATGGGGAGGGGTGTTCCGCCTGTACGACAAGGACGACGGGTTCGGGTTCTGGCTCAAGAACAGGGTCGATTCCACGGCTGCCGTCCGGGAACACTCGTTCACGGTGCCGTTCGACGACTGCGACGGGTACGTTCCCAAGAACAACAAGCTTTTCACCTACCCGTTCTCCAAGCTGGTGGCGACCACCTCGATTTCGCAACAGGAGTATTCGCTGGAATACTTTTCCTCCGTGAAGGGGCTTGGAAGGGGTTCTGCCGCCACCCTGAATTTCAGCGAGGTGTCGGCATGGGAACCGGACACGTCGCCGTTCCTGTATCCGATGGACTATAACGGGATGGGCGGAGAGGGACAGGATCTGAGCATATCCCTCCCGTCATGGCCTACCGTCACATGGGTTTACCAGACGTTCGCCAACATGTACTCCGGCGGTTACGGGGAGAAGCTGAGCGCATCCATTGCGAACAGCCGGAACTCGTTTTCCACGAACTTGGAGACGAACGCCAATTCGGTGATGGCCTCGATAGCCCAGGGAGCCGTAGGCGGGGCAATGAGCGGAGCGCTCGTAGGAGGCGGATGGGGTGCTGCCCTCGGTGCGGGCGTCGGGGCCGTGGGTTCTGTCATAGGCGGCATGGCGAGTTCGGCCAATGCCCTGGCGAATTCGGAAACCGCATGGGAGAACCAGTACAGGAACGCCAAGGCAGGCCTGGCACAGGCTTCGTTGTCGCCGAACACCCTCAAGGGAACCATATCGTCTTCTGCGCAGTCCTTGAACTCGGGAATGTACCAGACTTGGTTTCGGGTGTACAGGCCGCGCGCCGAGATAGCAAGGGTCATAGACGACTACTTTTCCATGTACGGCTACAGCGTTGGCGAAATAAAGGTTCCCAACGTCGTGGGCCGCAGGTCTTGGAACTACGTGAAGACGAACGGGGCATCCGTTGTCGGCAAGGTTCCAGCCGGAACGCTGGCGCAGATAAACCGCCTGTTCGATCGCGGCCTTACCTTCTGGCACGTGAACGACGTGGGAAACTACGCGCTGGACAATTCGATAGTATGATGGAGGACGCATGATGCTGACCCCTGGAATGTACGAGGGATTCAGGCTTCCCGACGGCAGGGTGCCGAAGAGAGTCGCTGGAAACGCCGTCCAGCGTGAGAACGACTGGCTCAACGACGAGACGTATTTGTCCTACATGTGGCGTCTGTACGACCTGGCCGTTTCCGTGTTCGAGTGGAAGAACCTCCCGAAGGGCGTAAACGAGAGGATGGTGGAGCGGTGGCTTTTGGCGAACGGCATGTGCCTGTTCGTGTACGACGAGGCCATCAAGGAAGACCCCGAACAGCGCTCGCCAGATGGCTATGCCATGCTGAGAATGGTCATGGCCGGCCCCTTCGACATCTACAACATTCCCAAGGAGCGCTGGGCGTACACGGTAGACCCCAACCATGCCACGATGAAGTTCGACATAACCAATTCGGTGATCTGCTTCAACGACAACATAGGCACCCCCACGTTCCTTCAACTCGACCTGTATGCCAGGATGCTGTGGCAGTGCGAGCGCAGCGTGTACACCAACATAGCCCAGCAGAAGACGCCTCGCATCGTGAAGTGCAGCGAGAAGCAGCGCCTGTCCCTGCAGAACCTTTTCGCGCAGGTGGACGGGTTCATGCCCGTGTGCTGGGCAGACAAGGACTTGGACTTGACCGGCGTGGATGTTCTGGACACCGTTTCTCCCTACGTGGCCGACAAGATACAGGTGGTCAAGCACCAGATCTGGAACGAGGCGCTGACGTACCTGGGCATCGAGAACACGAACACGGACAAGAAGGAACGCATGGTGTCCCCCGAGGTCATGGGCAACATGGGCGACGTGGAAGCCCAGAGGTTCACTCGCCTGAACAGCAGGAAACAGTTCTGCAAGGAAGTGAACGAGATGTTCGGGCTGGACATCGACGTTGACTTCCGAAGCGGCATGTACATCAGGACGGACAAGGAGGGTACGCTGCCCGTCGCAGGAATGGAGAGCGGAACGGTTGACAAGGGAGGGAACACAGGGTATGGTGGAGGCAATCTCTGGCAGGCGCTCAAGGCGGCATTGAAGGGTGGAAGATGAGCAGGTACACGACACAGCTTAGATGGGTGGTGGAACAGGCCCTTGACGATATCGGCGCTCCGCACGAGGAATCCATGTGGGAGCGCGTGTATTCGGAAGTGGGACTTGCAGACTATCCGATATTCGAAGAAACCCACAGAAAGATTCTGAACGACAAGATCATACGACACTACTACACGCGCGAGATAGCTGCCGAGACGGTTGCGAGATGGCGCATGTTCGTGAGAGACGCCATGCATCTGATCATGCCGTATTACAATCAGCTGTACGAATCCGAATTGCTTGCGCTTGGAATGGAGCCTTTGGGCGACCGCAACCTGTCCCACACGGAACATGCATGGGGAACGGCCGAGAACATGGGTTCTGGAACCACGGAATCGTCAACCGACACGCAGAACGTCTACCAGGACACGCCATCAAGCCAGATGATACCTGACCAGGTGAAGAGCCTGGAATACGCCACGAACGCGACGTTCGACACGGAAAGGGCCAACGGCAAGGCGTCGAACGAAAGCACGGGAAGCTACGACAACATGGTTCAGAGGGACGAGACGGGATATTCCCGGCCGCAGTCGGAACTTCTGAAGCTGTACCGCGAAACGTTCCTGAACATTGACAACGACATAGTGCATGACCGTGAATTGGCCCAATGCTTCATGACCATATGGTGAAAGGAGGGAACATGGCGACGAACGTAAGGATACCGCCTTTGAGGTTCTTCACGCAAAGGGTGCTTCCTGCGGTGTACACCGACGAACTGTCGTACTACGAAGTCCTGGCGAAGGTCGTCGACAAGCTGAACGAACTCATAGACGTGGTTGGCGACAGCGCCACCATCGAGCAGATTCAGCAGGTCATAGAGGACATAGAGAAGGAACTGTCCGCGTTGTACGTGTACGTTGACAAGGAAGTGCAGGGAGCCAAGGACTATTCGGACGACCAGAACGATATCCTGGAACAGTACCTCGAATCGCTGATAGCGAATGCGACCGTGGGAAAGGTCTTGGTATGGTCGCAGACAGGTGGGGGCATATGCCCGCTGCAGGAAGAACTGGACAGGCAATACGACTTCTTGAGATACTATGCCTACAACGTGGGAAAGATGGATTCGTTCGAGAAGACCGCCCAGGAGTTGGACGGCTACGATGCTACGGCATACACCGACGATCTGTACAACGCCGTTCTTCTGAACGGCAACAGCGACCTGCCTGTGCAGGATGGAAACTAAGGAGAGTGTCGACATGAGCGCTACCAACACAACGCAATTCTTGCAGCTGCCGCTATTCGCTGCGACGGACAAGCCAACATGGCTTGGGGACTTCAACGGCGCAATGTCCAAGATCGACACGGGCGTTGCGTCCAACAACAACAAAATAACGGAACAGACGGGACAGATCGCTGCCGTCCAGAAAATGGCGGAGAAAGCAACTGTTACGGCCAACACGGCGAGTTCCGTGGCTGAAAGCGCCACGCGAGATGCAGCAGCCGCGGCATCCGCAGCATCGAACGCCCAGATAGACGCAACTCAGGCGCTTTCAAAGGCAAATTCGTTGGAAAACCGGTTCGAACTGGTGAAGTTCGGGCAGGTAACACAGACGCTGATGACGCCATCCAGTGGGTTGACTATTCGGAATTCAGTGATCAATTACGCCCTCAATCAGGACGGGTCATACGGCAAGGTATACGGGCGCATACAGGTGACCACGCAGACCGGCGCAAGCGGGCAGCGCGTGACGTTGAAAGCGGGCAGCATACCGTTCAAGAAACCGTCTTCGACCGTGAAGGTGGCGTTCATAGGCATCACGTCATGCACGCGTGTTGGGCAGAACGACATAGACCGCATAAACGTTGCTGACATGTGGCTGGAACCCGATGGTTCGTGTAGCTTCTCTAGCATGTCCACACCGTGGACTGATGAATATGTCACTATAGACGTACTTGCCATTCCTATCTATTTTAAGGACTTCGGAGACATGGGGGTGGAGGAACTGACTTCATTGATGAACGCGCCGGAAGCGAAGTTTCTCGAGGCTGTTGGAAGCGTGTAATGGCCATGGCGGAAGTTCCAGACAGAGGAAACCCCAATTTCTTCACGCTTTTCAACGGAAGCCACGTGGCGCAGCTGGCAGGGTCGTCTTCCACCTCGAACGTCTTCATGCTCACTTCCATGAACACCGTGCAGTTCCTCGGGGACTGCACGGCGGGAGCAGATGGCAGGATGTGGGTTCTTCCAGAGGAATGCAGGCCGAAGAACCCCGTCCGCTTCATGTGCCCGATCGCGCCGACGGGCGACGTGCCCGGTGCGTCCTACGAGGTCGTGGTGGACGTGACGGCGGAAAGCAAGGCGGTGGAGGTCGTCACGGGAATCGCAACGGGGACTTCCAAGGCGTTGACGGAGGCCACGCTGGCCACGGAAACGGCTGATGCTGTCGCGGGAGTGGAACTGGCCACGGAAACGGCTAATGCTCTCGCAACGGCCACATTGTCCACGGAAACGGCTGATGCTGTCGCAGGAGTGGAACTGGCCACGGAAACGGCTAATGCTCTCGCAACGGCCACATTGTCCACGGAAACGGCTGATGCTGTCGCAGGAGTGAAACTGGCCACCAAGTCTGTACCGAACCTGGTTTCCAGCCCGTCTGCCATGACGGGAGCCGGGCTGACTGTCGGACAGTACGACGGACTGGTTGGAACGCCCGCCCTTTCGTCGGCGACGATGACGGAAACTACGGCAAAGGTGCTGTCCAAAGCCTCGCTGCAAACCACTACGGCAGAGGTGCTGTCCAAAGGCTCGCTGCAAACCACTATGGCAGAGGTGCTGTCCAAAGGCTCGCTGCAAACCACTACGGCAAAGGTGCTGTCCAAAGGCTCGCTGCAAACCACTACGGCAGAGGTGCTGTCCAAAGGGTCGCTGCAAACCACTACGGCAAAGGTGCTGTCCAAATCCTCCCTGCAAACGGAGGAAGGGGACTTCCTGGTTTCTGCAACGGCGGTGTCCGGAAGCATGGAGGTTGCAGGCATGCCGAACGTGAAGAAGTCGGTCATAAAGGTTCCCGACACGCCGGGTTCGACGTTCGCCGTCGTGACGGTGATGCCTGACGGGACGATATCCGGAGAGCCGGAAGTTCTGCACTACACCAACGGGCACATGTTCAGCATATCGGACAACTGGTATTTGGAGGGATAGAGTGGAATTCGTGGAAGAACCGCAGTTATGGGCAATGGGAATGGCGTGCGTCTTCATGTTGCTGGACGTCGTGTCGGGCTTCGTCGGAGCGTTGAGGAACCAGAACCTGAATTCAACCAAGATGCGGGACGGCATTTTCAACAAGAGCGCGCTTCTTATCGTGATGTTCGTTGCGTGGCTGGTTGAGTTCACCATGAAGAACGTGCCCGCTCTGGGATTCGACGCCCCCATATTGCTTCCCATATGCGTCATAATCATACTGATGGAATTGACAAGCATCATGGAGAACGTGGCGAAGATAAGCCCGGCGCTTGCTGGCAGCAGGCTTTTGAAGTTCTTCGAATCGGAAAAGGAGGATTGAGGCATGGAAAGACCGAACGACCTGCCAAACCCGGAAAACTCGGTTTCTTTCGAAGACGTTGCGGAAGTGGAGGTGATCGACCATGGGGACGCCGAATGACGTGCTGCGCATCGCTGCCGGAGAGATAGGGTACTATGCTCCGGACGACCCGCAGCCGGGAAGCAAGTACGGACGATGGATGGCCGACGTGACGGGCGAATCCTGGCTTGCAGGCCCGTCCACCGAGGTGTGGTGGTGCATGATCTTCGTGTCCTGGGTGTTCGCGCAGGCCGGGGTGGACTTCCCGGGTGCGCCCTCGTACAATACCGACTCTACGCTGGCAGCCGCACGCAAGGTCGGGCGCGTCACCGACGCGGGGCATGCAGGCCCGGGAGACATCGTGGTGTTCGACTGGAACTTTTCCAGCGCGGCAACAGACCACGTGGGAATCGTGGAGAAGAACTGCGGCACGTACCTGCAGACCATCGAGGGCAACACTTCGGGTTCCGCAGCAGGCAAGCAGTCGAACGGCAACGGCGTGTGGAGGCGCACGCGCGACTACTCGGTGGTGGCGGGCGTGGTGTCCCCGTACTGGGACGGCCCGTCCTCTGCCGTCCCCGTGCACGCGTCCCTCGACGTGGACGGATGGTGGGGGCCTGCCACGGTGAGGGCCTTGCAGGCTGCTCTCGGCACCGACCAGGACGGCGTGGTGTCCAACCAGGACAGCCGCGACATGTCGGCAATCGGCGGAGTGCCCTCCACCGCCTGGCAGGTGGGCCGGGGCGGCTCCGACGTGATCGCCGCGCTCCAGTCCAAGGTGGGCGTGGAGGCAGACCGCTACTTCGGGCCGAACACGTGCCGCGCCTTGCAGCGTTACCTCGGCACCGAGCAGGACGGCGTGCTGTCTCACCCGTCAGCGTGCGTGAGGGAAATGCAAAGAAGGTTGAACTCGAACACGTTTTGATGTATAATGTTAATGCGCCGTTAGGTAAGCTGGTTTCTCGATTCTGTGGGGCACGTCCTGAAAAGATGCACAGGTCGAACGGAGAAAGGCCCGCTCTGTACCTTCCCTATCGGTAGCGAAACCTGTTTTGAGCGCCCCGCTTGCATGTCATGATGGGGCGCTCGCTTCATAAGGAGACGAAAAGTGCAAAAGTACATCGACTTCGACAGGACGAGAAGCCATAACTGCCTTTTCAACTTCGTGAACGGCATACGTGGGTGCGGCAAGACCTATGGCAAGCTGAAAGACGACATCGACCGCTACATGAAGGGCAAGGGGCGGTTCATCTACCTGCGTAGAAGCGAGGAAGAACTGAAGACGTTGACAACGCAGAAGTCCGGCCGCCTTTTCAACCATGTGCAGACCGAGTACGAAGGGCATGCGCTATGGTGCGAGGCAAACTTGCTGCACATCGACAAGGAGGTTTGCGGCTATGCGGCAGCCCTGTCAACGGCCCGCAAACTGAAGTCGGATGCGCTGGACTACGTTACGGACATCATCTTTGACGAGTACGTAATAGATGACACGACTTCGCAGCAAAGGTACTTGCCAGACGAGGTGACGGCGTTCTTCGAGTTCTACGAAACCGTTGCAAGGCCTGGTTCGAGGGACTACGACGTGACGGTGTGGTTTTTAGGAAATGCCATATCCTCGTCCAATCCTTATTTCGACTTCCTAAACCTTGACTTGCCCTATGGAAGCGACATAATCAAGAAGGGCGAGTTTCTGGTTCAGATGTGCGCGCCCCCAGACCTGATAGAGGCAAAGAAGAAAACGAGGTTCTATCAGGCTATCGCAGGAACCGATTACGCAGCTTACGCAGTTGAGAACAGGTTCCTGAGAGACAATCGAACGTTCATAGAGAAGAAAACCAAGGACGCTGAATACCAGTTCACGTTGATCTACTACGATGACCTCATAGGTGTGTGGAGAGACTACCGTAACGGCAAGTTCTACATAAGCGAAAGCGTTGACAAACAGTGCAGAACGGTGTATGCTGTAACCACGGAAACGCAGGAACCTAACACATTCCTTCTAAGAGGGTTCAAGAACAACTACCATTTGAAGGAACTGAAAAAGGCTTACGATTCTGGGTGCTTGTTCTATGAAAGCCAGAAGCTTTACAGTTGGTTCAGGGATATCGTGAGAATGGGGCTGAGATAATGGCAGAACCTGTGATCATAACAGCAATCAGAAGATCAGGGGTGGAAAACGCCTATATAGGTACGATAGGTGATGACGGATACGTGTATTTCAACGATGCCATGTTCTATAGGTTCAAGCCCACAGGAACATGGGAACAAAACGTTTATGTGTTGAACCGGTCGCGGTATTCGTGGGCTAAATGCACGATGTTCGAAAAGATATCAGCCGTGAATCTTAACGCTGGCGCAGGAAGCGTTGCACCGGGTGGAATCGGAGTCGAGGGGGCAATCAAGTGGGCTATTGCTGTTGCAGAGGATGCATCCCATGGTTATGATTGGGACTACCGTTGGGGACCTGACTACGACTGTTCTTCGCTTGTATATGAAGCTTTTCGCGTTGGTGGTGGTTTCGATCTACCAGTGCATACAGGAAACACGCATTCGATGATTAGAGACTTCACGGCAATTGGGTTCAAATGGCTAGCAGGAAAAGGAAATTCAGCAAGCGAATGTGTAAGAGGTGATATACTCCTGAATACAGCAAACCACACTGAAATATATATTGGTAACGAAATGAACGTGGGTGCGCATATAAACGAAAAAGGAACGGTTAGAGGTGGCAGACCTGGAGATCAATCAGGTAGAGAGATTTGCACCAACGCATATTATTCGTATCCTTGGAATGGAATATTGAGGTATGAAGGATGAAACGCAAAGATTTTGAAATGATGGTTACAGATTTTGTGTACTTTCGTGCAATTTTCGGTATAATATTGTTTATTGCAGCTATTGTAGCCTTGCATTAGGCGTATTTCTGGCAGTAGTATTATGAAAGTTTACAAAGAGACACTTAAAGCATGTATTATGATGTTAATATTATGCGCTGTTGATGTAGTGATTAACTTAGTGACTAGATGGTGGTATTAGATTATGTGTGTATATGAGAGTAAGTTAATAAGTTTGCATATAAGAGTAAGTTAATAAGTTTGCTCTGTAGTCGTTACCTTACT
>ERZ827498.2605-NODE-2605-length-16815-cov-5.393496_pt1 | contig 16815 bp, 7 predicted proteins | sample MGYA00519865_ERZ827498 | MGnify/ENA primary metagenome ERZ827498 (study PRJEB31778, sample SAMEA3449328) | human gut metagenome | biome: human gut; feature: human-associated habitat; material: faeces | place: United Kingdom | collected 2010/2012 ...
GGACGTTTCTGCGAATTCCAATTTGCAGACTGTAAACTGTTCCAACAACCAGCTGGCTACGCTGGACGTTTCTGCGAATTCCAATTTGCAGACTGTGGACTGCTCCGGCAACCAGCTGGCGGCACTGGACGTTTCTGCGAATTCCAATTTGCAGACTGTAAACTGTTCCAACAACCAGCTGACTACGCTGAACTTTTCCCAGAATGCCAAGCTGGAGGAAGTGGACTGCTCCGGCAACCAGCTGACAGAACTGGACGTATACAATGCCCTTCTTCAGAAACTGGACTGCTCGGAAAATGCCCTGCCGTCCCTGTTCCTGTCGGAGTGTTCTGCTCTCCGCGAACTGGACTGTTCCCAGAACCAGCTGGTGGAACTGGACACCACCGGACTGACGCTGGAAATACTGGAAACTGCCGGCAATCAGCGTGCCATTGTGCCGCAGCCGGAACAGGCGGGAGCGTACAGCTATGACCTGAACAATCTGCCGGAACTGGAACAAGACCGCATCACCGGCTGGGAGAACGCTTCTGTGAAGGAAGATGCCGCCAATGTACTGCAAATTCCGGCAGACACCGAACGTGTGTCTTATGGCTACCGGCTGGACAGCCAGCAGGCAGTGCCGGTGGCAACGTTCACCCTGACATTGCAGCCGGACGAAGCGTGTTATTTGCAGCTGAACGAGGAGCATTTTCCGGACGCAGCATTCCGGAGCCTTGTCCGCGACAGCTTTGACACTGACGGAAACAGCTGGCTCTCGCTGGCGGAACTACAGGCAGCCAAGGCTCTGACGATTTCCGCAGACAGCGGCATCACAGACCTTACCGGAATGGAACAGCTGTGCTGGCTGGAGAATTTGCAGTGCAGCGGAATTTCTTTAGAACGACTGGACGTTTCCGGATTTTCCGCTTTGAAGATGCTGTCCTGTGACGGCTGCGGGCTGAAAGAACTGCTGCTGCCGGAAGAATCCTCGCTGGAGGTGCTCTCCTGCAAACAAAACCAGCTGACCTCTCTGGAACTGAGCAGGCAGAGCAACCTGCAAGAGCTGTTCTGTGCGGACAACCAACTCTGTGCCTTGCAAATCGACGGCACGAAACTGGCAGGCGGCACAGTGTTTGCTGATGGAAACGTGGCTGCGATCTCGCCGGATATTCTGGGACAGCTGGACTTGTCCCAACTGTCCGGCTTCTCCGCAGAGCAGGCAGAGAACTGGACAAACGGCACGGTGCAGGACGGTGTTCTGACGGTGGCAGACCTTAGCCAGCCGGTGACCTATACCTATTATCTCGATGCCGCCAGGACCCAGACGGTGCAGTTTACCTTACAGCCAGAGGAACTGCTGCTGCCTGTTGATGCAGTACATTTTCCGGACAGTGCATTCCGCAGCTATGTACAGGGACTGGACACCAATGCCGACGGCAGCCTTTCCCGCGGGGAACTGTTTGCCGTAACAGAAATGCTCATCAGCGGGAAGTCTATCTGGGATCTGACCGGAATCCAGTATTTTGTCCGGCTGGAAACGCTGGACTGCTCCGCCAACAATCTGCGGAAGCTGGATCTGACAACGCTTTCTCAACTGAAAACGCTGAACTGTTCCAGTAATAATCTCTCCTCGCTGGTACTGCCGGAGAACAGCCTGCTGGAGGAACTCCGCTGCTCCAGCAACAGCACATTGCAGGAACTCTCTGTTGCTTCTCTGTCTCATCTGCAAGTGCTCTACTGTGCCCAGTGCCGCCTGAAAACGCTGGATCTGACGAATTCTCCGGAACTGACGACATTGAACTGCTCACTGAATCAGCTGACTTCGCTGGAACTGGGCGGACTGTCCCAACTGACCACGTTGAATTGTTCCATGAATAAGCTGACTGCTTTAGACTTATCAGCTCTTTCCGTACTGAGATCCCTGAACTGTGCCAGCAACCAGATTCCGGCACTAGCGGTAGAACAGTGTCCGGAACTGGCTACACTGAATTGTTCCAACAACCAGCTGACCGTGCTGAAAACCGAGTCGCTGCCGAATCTGGAATCGCTGGTGTGCATCAACAATCAGCTGACTGCACTGCAAGCAGCTGATGGCATGACACTACAAAAGCTGAGTGCGGCACGCAACAAATGTACTGTTGCAATGGACAGCCTGAACCGGATCCGCTTTGCAGATCTGGCGGAGAACTTTCAGCCGTCCCGCGTGGTACAGGGCAGCATTACCAATGGTGAGGCAGGTGCAGGCGGTATCTATGTTACAGACCCCAGCTGGAGTGTGTCATATCAGTATCAGGTGCAGGCAGATGATCCGGACAGTGTAATCACATTTACACTGGTGCCGCAGGCAGCGGAGGAAACGGGTGTGCCCATTGATGCAGAGCATTTTCCGGACGAAAATTTCCGCCGTATCGTTGTCCGGTATGACACCGACAGTGACGGACTGCTTTCCCGATCGGAACTGAAACAAGTCACAGAACTGGACGTTTCGGTCAACGAGATCGCCGACCTGACCGGCGTGGAATACTTTACAGCACTGCAAACGCTGGACTGCTCCAATAATAAGCTGACAACAATTCCCCTGCGGACGCTGGGGCAGCTGGAAAAGCTGAACTGCAACAATAACCAGCTGACCACGCTGGATTGCTCTGCCAATACATTGCTGAAGGAACTCAGCTGTGCATCGAACCAGCTGACGGCGTTGGAACTCTCCAAATTGACGGAACTGACGAAACTGGCGTGCGAGGGCAATCAGCTGACTGTGCTGGAACTGGGCACACTGACACAGCTGCAAACGCTGGACTGCTCCGGCAACCAGCTGACCACACTGGACGTTTCGGCACAGAAACAGCTGGAAACACTGCGGTGCATGGAGAATCATCTGATCGCACTGGACGTGACCGGCTTGTCGAAATTACAGCAGGTAGAAGTGATCGACAACACCCGAAGCATACCGTTCAATGCCATGGGACAGGTAGATCTGTCTGCCCTTGCAGACGGTTTCCAGCCGTCAAAGGTGCAGCCGGATATGTGGCAGAATGCCACCTGTACGGAGAATGTGCTGACAGTGAACGACCGTTCGCAGGAGATACGCTATGCGTACCAGATCGATGCCGGTGATGCCAGTCGGACGGTATCGTTCACATGGATCCCCGCAGTCATGGAAGAAGATGCCGTTGCCATTGATACAGAGCATTTTCCGGACGATGTGCTTCGTTCCTATGTGCTGCAATCTCTGGACAAAAACGGGGACGGCATGCTGCAAATTTCCGAGCAGAAAGCGGTAACACAGCTGGACATTTCGAACTGCGGCATTGCCGACCTGACGGGGATTTCTTACTTCCCGAATCTGGTGCAGCTGAACTGTGCAGGAAATTCGATCTCCGATCTGTCCGGAATTTCCGAGAAATTGGAGGTGCTGGACTGTGGCAATACCGCACTGCGGGAACTGAACCTGACGGACTTCTATCGGCTGACAGAGCTGCACTGCCGCGGCTTGCATCTGCAAAGTCTGAACGTCAATGTTCTGTCGGAACTGCAATTGCTGGACTGCGGGGAGAACGAGCTGACTTCTCTGTATCTGTCCAACCTACAGCTGGAAAAGCTGATTTGTGACAATAACCAGCTGACAACCTTGGATCTGTCCCGCTGTACGGCACTGAAGGAAGTGGACTGCCGCAAGAATCAGCTGACAGGCTTCACGTGGGGAACGGTTTCACTGCGGGTGCTGAACTGTGCGGAAAATCAGCTGAATTCTCTGAACATCAACAATCAGCAGGCTCTGGAAGAACTGGATTGCAGCGGCAACCAGCTGGGCTGGCTGATGCTGACCAATCTGCATCAGCTGGATATGCTTTACGCCGGCAGCAATCCGCTGCTGGCACTGAACCTGTCGGAGCAGGCACCGATGACTGTCTGCGATCTGCAAAATTGTGTGGTTCTGAAAAAGCCGTCCTGCAACAGAAAAGATCTGTATTTGGAACCGATGCAGTGGAGCGGATTCCGGTTAGACCTTGTACAGACGTGGAACAATGCCGAATGCAGCGGCACAAAGGTTTATATAACAGATCCGCTGCAAAATATCACTTATACTTATCACACAGGAAATCCCAATGTGACTGCATCTTTCACTGTGCAGCTGCAAGACATTCCCATGAACATCATCGATGTGACGCTGGAAAATGAGAAGAACATTTTCTATACCGGCGAACCGCTGACACCGGACGTGATCGTAGTTGCAGGAGGCAACGAGCTGAAACAGGGCACGGATTACACGCTTTCCTATGAGAACAATCTCAACGCCGGCAGAGGAACGATTCTGGTCAGCGGGGCAGAGGGCTCTCTCTGGTCGGGCAGCGTATCGCTGGAATTTGTCATTGAAAAAGCAGTGCCCAAGGTGACTGTGATATGGGACGATTCCGCGGAATATACCGAAGGCGATGACGTGCCGCCGATACGGCTGGACACTGCCAATACTGAGGGCATTCTGATGTGGACGGCAGACACACCGAGCACTTTCAAAGCCGGCAGAAACCAGCTGCAATGGAAGTTCGTTCCCGCGGACAGTTCCAACTATGAAACCGCGATCGGCACCATTGTCGTTTCTGCCAAGGAAAAGCCGGTCACAACAACGGAAACCACAACGACGACGACTACGACAACAACAACCACCACTACAACGGAAACCACCACCGAAACTACTACCACAGAAACGACCACCACAGAAACCACTGCGACTACCACAGAAACAACCACCGAAACTACGACGGAAATGACAACTACCACCGCAGAAACGACTGTAACTACTACTACTACTACCACAGAAACGACTACCTCGCTGACGACTACAGAAAGCACCACTGCGAAAACCACGGAGTCAACTACGGCAACGACAACCACCGATGAAACGTTTACGAAAAAGCCGATCACCACGACAACGACTATGACGACTACTACCGAAGAAACGTTTACCAAGAAGCCGGTCACGACTACCACGACTGCGACAACTACCACAGAGGAAGCATTCACCAAAAAGACAACGACAACCACGACAACAACAACGACTACTACTACCACTACCACAACAACAACCACTACGACTTCTGCCACAACGACAACGACAACTACCACAACGACTACCACGACGACTACTACTACCACGACAGAAACCACGACTACGACGACCACCACAACTACGACTTTTACAACCACGGAAGAAACGACCACCACGACCACCACAACAACTACTACGACAGAAACAACCACGACGACTACAACAGAGAGCAGTACTACGGAAACCACGGAAAGCACCGTAACGTCTACGATTCCCATTCTGACGACGGAAACAACGACGACTGCGGAAACCACGTCGGAAACCAGTACTGCCACCAGTTCCGGAACTACCACCAACACCACCGCAGCCACCACGACAACTGCCACTGCGACGACGACCAAGCCAATTATTTTGCCGCGTACCCGTGGTGATGCCAACATGGACGGCGAGGTGGACTCGCAGGACGTTTTCGAACTGCTGCTGTATATTGCGAGAACAGCTGTGGGCGAAAAGGACGTGGTTTTCCACGAGGATCCGACCGTCAACCGCTGGCTGATCCTGATGATGGACATCAACAATGACAATAAACTGGATTCGCAGGATCTCTACTATTTGCTGCTGTACATCGCAATGCATGGAGCCGGAATCAAGGCAACATGGAGCGACGTTCTGAAAAACTGACCGAAGCATTGCCCTATATAAAAGTACCAATTCTTTTTCGTATTGTTGAGATGTATTGTCCTAAAAATATATGGATATATTGGGAAATTTTGATTTTCATTTTAGATGAGCAATACAGAACAGAATTGGGATATAATAAAAAGCATTAATGAGAGGCAATATATGATTTTTGAATTACTACAAAAAATGATAGATTCAGCACTTATTCAAAGTATTCAAAATTATTTACTTACAATCAGAAACGCTCTTACACTTTCGACAGCTAGAGCAGTATTTGTATTCTATGGAGTATTTTTCATTACATATTTTCTTTTCTTTCGTTGGTTCTTGTTTTCTATACTGTATGGGATAAAAGGAAAGAAAAAAAGAGCAAAAAAAATGCGTTTTGGAAGCAGCATCGAACATTAGCTTGGTTTTTTTTGAAAAATGGTGTTATTGAAAAAATGGAAGGAACTTATCCAAAAGCTTCAAAGCTATGCGTAGTTTACAATATTGTGTCATTATCCTTTATCTTATTTGGTACGCTTTTTCTTTTGCTTTCTATAGTTTCTTCGCTTGCTTATCAGCTATTTTTGGATACCGCATATCTATATATTATTTTAGTTTTCTTCCCATCAACTATTTTTGAATTTATATTTAAGGTCTTAAATAGGAACAAATAAGCATGATTTTTAATATTTTTTCGAGCAGTGAAATAAAATTTTCCATATATGAAGAAAAGGTGAAATGAGGTGTGCTTCGCAGAAAATGAGAATATCAGAATTAGAAGTAGAATATGAAGATATACTATGGTTTGCTATTGACAAGTTTCACAGGGTTATTGCATTTACATCTGGTGTTTATGGGCATGTACCAGAATTTGTTTGCCGTTCAAAGGAAGAAACTATCTTAATCGAAAATTACTTTGATAATTGTGGAAAAAGAACGGAGATAAAGCATATAAAAGGCATAGAATTTGGTGAGAAATTAATTGGATTTTGTGAATATATGACTCAAAAAGGGGTATATTGCTTTGATTCATACAATGGCAATGAACATGTTGAGTATTATACGAAAATTTCTTCGCCATGTGAAGCGTTAGTAATAGAAAATGTTCCAGAACCTATCGCATCAATTCTTAAAAGTCATATTATTGATGTGGATGTAGAAATGGTAGATATTATTCATGTATGTAACGCATACTAATTTTTAAATTTGGAATCCTCATTTTATTCATTATACATATTTAAGTTTATAAATTCTATAGCTGCTTGAACGACAATGAGACAGATTGGTTTCACTATTCTCCATTAAAAAAATCCGCCTGAAGTGTTTTCTTCAGGCGGATTTTTGTTGTTTCATGTTGTTTTAATAAGCGGCGGTTGTAGTGCCGGTTTCAGATGCCGGTTCTGTAGAACCGCTGTCCGGCGTGACAGCTCCGTTTGTCAGGGTGATGATAAAGCCGCTGCTGTTGTCACCGGAAACGGTGTAGACCGCATTTTCCGGCAGGGAAACCGTTGTGGTGCCGCTGGCATCTGCGGGAACGTAGTAGATCGTGTAAGACTGTACGCCGTCAGAATATGCCAGCCCGCCGGATTCCATGGTGTAATTCCGGAGATAGTCCAGGTATTCCTCCAGACAGAAGTTGTTTTCGTGCATGATCGCCGCATGGATCTTGCCCACATACCGGAAGTGGTGCGGGGCGTAGGGTGTGCCGGTGGTTTCTGTCTTGTCGCTGGGATACCGCAGAATGAAGCCGTATTCCCACGAGTTCGTCACCATCCACTCATTGCGTTTGGTGATGTAGGGAACAACTTCGCCGGTGCTGGTGATCAGACCAATGTCAAAGCCGTAGCCGCTGCTGCGGTCAGGGAGAACATTGGTATAAATGGAGGTGCTGCTCAGTGTGGTGTCCAGCGTGCTGTAAACCTGTAGATTGGCATAGCCGTTTGCAGCGGCGTATGCATCGAACAGACTGCACAGCGGCTCCGTGATTTCCGACTGCATTTGCAGGGAAGTATCTCTGGGCTTGACGTTGGTATCCGTCACGGCGGAAAAGTCTGTCCATGCCTGTGCACCGGCATAGGGGTGTGCGGCATCTACCAGAATCAGAGAGCCGTTTGCCTCATCGGCTGCGGTCAGCTGTAGTACCGTTCCGCTGGGTTGTGTTGCTTCGGTGGTATCAGCGTTTTCCTCTCCTGCGGAAGAAGTGTCAGAGGCGGACGGCGTAGAAGCAAATCCGCCCACGCCCACAATATTTTCGGGAACATTCTGCAAGAAAACGCGGTAAAATGCGTCCAGTGCGAAGATCCCGACAATCAGGAGCACTAACGCAAGGAGAAAGCCGGCGGGACTCATGTGTCTTTGTTTCCGTTTGCTCATAGCGTGGAACCAGCCTCCTTTCCTGTGAAAGCTGCTGTTTCGGTTATGCAGCCGGCACAGCAGTATCAGTAGTATCGGTGAACGTGTCTGTAGGGTCCACGGCAGAACCGTTTTCATCGGTTTCCACTGGGCTTAGGTCTGTCGGCATAGGATAACCGTTGTGAATCAGACCATAGATCGCAAAGGTATCGAATACGGCTCTCCAATAAGTAGGGCCTTTGGCGGTGACAGCGATAAAATGCTTGCCCTCGGTGTCAGTGGCATAGCTGACCAGACAGTTGCCTGCCTCGTCGGTGTAGCCGGTCTTTCCGGCATCAATGGAAATGCCGGTGACTTCGTTGCCGTACATGCGGCTGTACATGGTGCTCTCCAGCAGAATGCCTTCCGGGTGCTGCTCTGTGGCAGTGGTAGTGTACTGATAAGTGCCCAGAATTTCGCGGCAGGTATCATTTTCCATGACCGCAGACATCAGCATGGCAATGTCCGTGGCAGTGCTGTAGTGGTTGGGGTCGTAAAGTCCGCTGGCGTTGGTGAAGTGGGTATTTTTCAGCCCCAGTTCCTCCACCTTTTCGTTCATCAGCTTGACGAATTCGTCCTCAGAGCCGCAGAGATAAATGGCGATCGCGGTGGTAGCATCTGCACCGGAGGGCAATGCGATCCCGTACATCAGATCTTTCAGGGAAACGGTTTCACCCTCTTCAAAGCCGGCACGGGAAGCTTCCGCTTCGATCAGCGGGGCAATGATCTCGTAAGTCATGGTAAATGTATCGTCCATGTTTTCGATATGTTCCGCCGCCACCAAAAGCGTCATGATCTTTGTCATCGATGCCGGATAAATGCGTGCGTCCGGATCCCGCTGTGCCAGAACGGTGTTGTTTTCCACGTCCAGCAGCACAGCATGTTCGCTGGAGATATTCGAAGCGGTCAGTTCTGTGAGGTTGTCTGCCGGTGTGGGATATGTCAGCAGGGCAGGCGGTTCGGTGGGAGCCTCTGTGGGGGCTTCCGTCTGTGTAGCAACCGGAGCCTGTGCATTTGCCGCCGGAGAAAGCTGCTGCTCCACCTTGGGCTTGCCGGTCTGTGTCAGAAGTACGATGATAAATACTACCACGATAAATCCGCAAAGGACACCGATCATGGTATTGATCCAGAGTTTTGTATTGTGGGGATTTTTCTTTCTGCGAACTTTCATTGCTGCACCTCATACCAAAATTCGATCTTTTCAGGGCGTGTCCTTGTCCAAACACGGAAACACGTCCGCAGATTTTGTGCGGCAGTTCTACGGCAAGGAAGCAGAAAACCTGTTTTTTGTCGGACTGCCTTTACAATTATAATCCATTTTTACCGTTTTGTCAATGGATTTAGAGGATTCTTCATGGAAATCTGCAACATTGCCCCGCAGGCTTGTGCATAAGCCTTCCCTGAAAGAGGAGGGGGACCGCCGTTAGGCGGTGGAGGGGTTCCTCCGCAAAGTGTAACTTCTAGTGCAGCCATGTCGAAACCGTCCGGCAGAATTCGCTCGTTTCCCTCGCTGTCCGCCTGGGGCTTGCCAACGCCGATAGTTGCCCTTGCCTGTATCGGTAATGTTGATATTCAGGTGTTTTCCAGTATAAATGGGTAACTTTATTTTGTATGGCGTTTGCAAGCTTGTATATAAGGCTCCCCTTTAGGGCACCCGAAGGGCGTGCCTTGTGCTGAGCTGGCAAGCCGCCGGCTTGACTGAGGGGTTCTTCCGTACCACCCTCTACAGTAGCCAACCGGTTTCACAAGGAGTTACGCTTCTTTTTTTCTTTACTGAAAAGAAAAAAAGAAGCAAAAAAAGAAAAGAGTTCGCATTGCACTTGTACTACGCGGCAATGCACCACCCAAAGATTACACATCAACAAAAACAACAGGCGGCTTGCTATCCTTGGGCTGACCCGCCGCACAAAAATCTTTTCGCGGGCGAACAGGATTTGTCTGCAATATTTATAAATATTCATATCAATTGAGGTGATACCTATGGAACATTATCACATGGGAACTTATGACGTCGCTGTGATCGGTGCCGGTCATGCCGGTGTAGAAGCCGCCTTGGCTTCTGCCCGCCTTGGCTGCCGCACAGTGCTGTTTACCATATCTCTGGATCAGATCGCCAACATGCCCTGCAACCCGTCTATCGGCGGCACGGCAAAAGGGCATCTGGTGCGGGAGATCGACGCTCTGGGCGGCGAAATGGGAAAGGCTGCTGATGCCTGCTTTCTCCAGAGCCGTATGCTGAACCGCGGCAAAGGGCCGGCTGTCCACAGTCTGCGGGTACAGGCAGACCGCGTTCGCTACCACAACTACATGAAACACGTCTGCGAAAAAACACCCCTGCTGGAGATCAAACAGGCAGAGATCGCAGAGATCCAGACCGAAAACGGCAGAGTGACCGGTGTTGTCACTTCGCTGGGAGCACAGTACACCGTTTCCGCCGCCGTAGTTGCCACCGGCACATATCTGAACGGCAGAATCCACGTGGGACAGGTTTCCTACGAAAGCGGTCCCGATGCGGCTCTTCCCAGCCGTCCGCTGGGAAAAAATCTACAGGAACTGGGGCTGCGAATGCGGCGGTTCAAGACCGGTACTCCCTGTCGTGTCCACCGCCGGAGCATTGACTTTGATGCCATGGAACGGCAGGACGGCGACGAGGACATTGTGCCGTTTTCTTTCGGCTCTGATCCGTCCCGGATGCACAATCAGGTTTCCTGCTACATTACCTATACCAACGAGGAAACCCACCGCATCATTCGGGAAAATCTTCACCGTTCGCCGCTGTTCTCCGGACAGATCGAGGGCATCGGCCCCCGCTACTGCCCGTCTATCGAAACCAAAATTGTCCGCTTTGCCGACAAGCCGCGGCATCAGCTTTTCGTGGAGCCGATGGGGCTGGAAACCGAGGAGTATTATTTGCAGGGCATGTCGTCCTCTCTGCCGGAAGATGTCCAGCTGGCATTTCTGCGGACGATCCGCGGACTGGAACACGTGGAGATCATGCGTCCGGCGTATGCTATCGAATATGACTGCGTAGACCCCACAGAACTGCGGGCATCGCTGGAGAGCAAGAAGATCGCCGGACTGTTCGGAGCAGGACAGTTCAACGGCAGTTCCGGCTACGAGGAAGCTGCCGCACAGGGACTGGTTGCCGGCATCAATGCCGCACTGGCAGTGCAGGGCAAGCCGGCGTTTGTCATGGACAGAGCCACTTCCTATATCGGCACGCTGGTAGACGATTTGGTGACCAAGGGCTGTGAGGATCCCTACCGCATGATGACTTCCCGCAGCGAGTACCGGCTGATCCTGCGGCAGGACAACGCTGACCAGCGTTTGATGCCGCTGGGACACGAACTGGGGCTGCTCTCCGAGGAACGCTATCAGCACATGCTGGAAAAATACCGCCTTGTGGCACAGGAGAAAAAGCGGGTGCTGAAAACCAATCTGGCACCTGCTCCGGAACTGAACGCGTTTCTGGAACAGCACGGCACCTCCGGCATCACTACCGGTTGTAAAGTCGCAGACCTGATTCGCCGTCCCCAGCTGGGCTATGCTGTCATTGCTCCCTTTGACCCCACCCGTCCGGCACTGGATCCGGTAATTGGGGAACAGGTGGAGATCCAGATCAAGTATGACGGCTATATTCCGAAGCAGCTGGAACAGATCGAACGCATGCGGAAGCTGGAAAATCGGAAGCTGCCGGAGGACTTAGACTACACCACCATTCACGGGCTGCGGCTGGAAGCTGCGGAAAAACTGAACGCCCACCGTCCCCAGAATCTGGGACAGGCGAGCCGTATCTCCGGCGTATCACCGGCGGATATTTCCGTGCTGATCGTCTGGGACGCTGCAAAGGAGGGAAATGCATGATGACATACGAAGCGGCGAAGCAGCTGTTTGACGGAGCAGGACTGCCCCTGACGGAGAGTCACTTTGCCCAGTTCCAGTGCTATCTGGCGGAGCTGACGGAAACCAACCGGCACATGAACCTGACGGCGATCACCGAGCCGGCAGAGGCTTGGGAGAAGCATTTTCTGGACTGTGCGATCTTGCTGCAAAAGGTGCAGCTGCCGCTGGGGGCGACCTGTATTGACGTTGGCACCGGAGCCGGTTTTCCCGGCATGGTGCTGGCACTGCTGCGGCCGGATCTGCAAGTGACACTGTTGGACAGTCTGCAAAAACGCATCGGGTTTATGGAGCAGACGGCGGCAAAGCTGGGACTTGCCAACGTCCGCTGTATCCACGCCAGAGCCGAGGACGGGGCGAAGCTGCCGGAACTGCGGGAGCAGTTTGACATGGCGACTGCCAGAGCCGTGGCAGCCATGCCGGTGTTGACGGAATACTGCCTGCCGTTTGTGAAGCAGGGCGGCGTGTTTGCCGCAATGAAAGGGCCGTCGGAAACGGCGGAGCAGGCAGAAACAGCGGCGAAGCTGCTGGGCGGCGAGATCGTCGGCGAAGAAAGCTATACTCTGCCCACTGCCGGTGAACGGAAGCTGATCCGGATCCGGAAAACTGCCCCTACCCCGCAGAAGTACCCCCGCCGCAGCGATAAGATCAAGAAACAGCCGCTGGGGTGAGATACGGCGTTAAGGCAATACCGCACATCGCCCTGCAGGCTTGCCCGAGGGCAGTAATTTTCTAGTGCAGCCATGTCAAAACCGTCCGGCGGAATTCGCTCGTTGCCCTTGCCTGTATCGGTAATGTTGATATTCGGATGTTTTCTTGTGCAGGTGGGCGACTTTTATTTTTTTACGGCGTTGGCAAATAAGCCTCCCCTGAAAGGGGAGGGGGACCAGCGAAGCTGGTGGAGGGGTTCTGCTGAAATCTTTTACTCCTGTTTCAGATTTTACGGAAGAAACCCCTCAGTCAGCCTATGGCTGCCAGCTCCCCTTTCAGGGGAGCCTGTTGCGTAAACTGTCTGTGTGTTCTAGTGCAGTCATGTCAAAACCGTCCGGCGGAATTCGCTCGTTGCACTCGCTGTCCGCCTGGGGCTTGCCAACGCCGGTTGTTGCCTTTTCCTATATCGGTAATGTTGATATTCAAGTGTTTTCTTGTGCAGGTGGGCGACTTTATTTCATACGGCGTTTGCAAGTTTATCTGTTTATCATCTTTCATGTACAACCGATTTCACAAGGAGTTACGCTTCTTTTTTTCTTTGCTAAAAAGAAAAAAAGAAGCAAAAAAAGAAAAGAGTTCGCGTTTCACTTGTACCACGCGGCAATGCACCACCCGAAGATATGACATTTTTATTTTAAGATAAGATTAAGCATTCTCCCCTATAATAGAAGCTGGAAATCTGTATTCTGAAAGGAGGATTCTCCATGAAAATTCTTGTAGTAGAAGACGAAGTCCAGCTGGCGGATACACTGGCGGAAATTCTCAAACGCAATAAATACAACGTGGATACCGTTTTCGACGGTGACGACGGTCTGGAATACGCCCGCACCGGTATCTACGACTGCATCTTGCTGGACATCATGCTCCCTGTCCGCAGCGGCACCGAGATTGTGCAGATTCTCCGGCAGGAAAAAAATGCGACCCCGATCATGCTCCTGACTGCCAAGTCCGAAGTGGAAGACAAGATTCACGGGCTGGACTGCGGGGCGGACGACTACCTCACCAAGCCCTTTTCCACCGGTGAACTGCTGGCACGAATCCGTGCCCTTACCAGACGAAAAGGCGAAGTGGAAGTGGATTGCCTGCACTTTGCAGAACTCCAGCTGAACCGGCAGACCTATGACCTGATACAGGGCGAAAACCGCATGAAGCTTAGTCTGAAAGAATATCAGATCATGGAAATGCTGCTGTCCAACCCCGAACAGATCATTCCCAAGGAACGCTTTATCGAAAAGATCTGGGGCTATGAAAGCGATGTCGAATATAACAATATCGAGGTGTATATCTCCTTCCTGCGAAAAAAACTGACCGCAATTCACTCCACAGTGCAGATTCGCACGGCTCGCGGCATCGGCTATTTTCTGGAGAAAAAAGCATGATCCGGCGGGTGCGGCGGCAGTTTATCTGCATTACCATGGCGATGCTGACAACGGTGCTCCTGATCCCGTTGATTGCCCTGAATGTGATTACCGAAGCCATGAGCTACAACCAGACACGGAACCTGCTGGAGCAGATCGCGATCAGTGAAACTGCTGTGCGGCAGATGCCGGACGGTGCTCCGCCGGACGGAAAACGGCCGCAGGAAACCACAGACGCTGTTCCGGCTGCCGGCTCGGATACTTCCACGGAAACTACAGTTACTACCACAGACAGCACTACCACTACTGCGGAAACTACCACCGTCCAGACGGAACGTGCTCCTGCGGAAACCAAGGCGGCAGGAAGCGGTGCTCCGGTTCCGGCGGCAGTGCAGACACAGCCACCCACGCCCCGGCAGACAGCTGCTCCCAAGGCAACGACGGCAGCCCCAAGGGCAACCACCGCACGGCAGACCAAGGCTCCTGTCACGACTACCAAGGCGGTTGTTTCACGTGAAACAAAGCCCGCGGCAACACAGCCGCCTCAGCCTGATCCCCCTCGTCAGACAGAGCCGGATCTGCCGCCGGATCCGCCGCCGTGGTGGGGCTGGGACGATCCGCCTCATGACTACGAGGACAACAGGGAAAATTACGCCGCCCGTCAGCCGGTGCTCTACGCCATGCCGCTGGCAAGTCTGGCACAGTCTGTGCCCATGAACGACGGCGGTCGGAAAGCTCCGCCGTTTCCGGACAAACGGGGCGACGTGGTGACGATCGACCACTTCCTCTGTTTTGCCAACGGCGAGGGCACGCTGATGCGGCTGGACGGTACGGAAAACTACACCGAGGACGATGCACAGACAATGCTGGACTACGTGCTGGAAAAGGGAAAGACAGATGGCTGGTACGGCAGCCTGCAATATTTCCGCAAGGATTACGACAGGGGAACGCTGGTAGTATTTTCCGACCGCAGTGCGGAACAGCTGCTGCTGCACAAGGTGCTGCTGGTCAGCATTCTGGTGTTCCTGCTGATGGAGGGCGTGGTATTTTTGCTGACCATGATCCTGACCAGACGAGCCATGCGTCCCATGCAGGAAACCTTTGAACGCCAGCGGCAGTTTATCTCCGATGCGGGGCACGAACTGAAAACGCCCTTGACGATCATTTCCGCCAATGTGGACATTCTCCACGACGAGATCGGGGAGAACAAATGGCTCAGCTATATCCAGTCGCAGGCGGAGCGAATGCGGGTGCTGGTGGGCGAGATGATGAACCTGACCAAGCTGGAAATGGGGGACAAGGAAAAAGATTTCGTGGACTTCTCTTTGAGCGAAGCCGTTTCTAGTGCGGCACTGCCCTTTGAGGGGCAGGCGTTCGAGCAGGAAAAGCAGCTGGAACTGGAGATACAGGAGGACATTTCCTATCACGGCAACCCTGACCAGATCAAACAGCTGGTGGGTATCTTCATGGACAACGCCCTGAAATACAGCAAGGAACACGGAGAAATTCGGGTGACGCTGCAACAGGTACAGAACAAGAAAACGCTGAAGGTCTATAACACCGGCAAGGGCATTCCGGAGTCGGAAAAGGAGAAGATCTTCCAGCGGTTCTACCGCAGCGACGCGTCCCGTGCCAGAGCCACCGGCGGTTATGGTCTGGGGCTGTCTATCGCCCAGAGCATTGCCGATGCCCATAAGATTCGCATACAGGTGGAATCGGAATACGAACACTGGATATGCTTTATTCTGACGTTTTAGAAAATAAATCGGATATGCAAAAATAATTTCTTGATGCTGGTTTATAGCCGCTAAAATCGAATTATCTTCTATCGAAATGATAGGGGAACCAGGAGCATATACTGCTACAAATTTTTTTATACAATATTCCGTATTTCCTGTACCGCTAAAATATATTCCAATCATTTTATTCCTCTGTTATTTTCAAAAATGAAAGAGCAAAAATATCCATATAATCAATTACTTTTTGCTTCCAGTTTCCGTTGTAAGAAACATTATTCATTGTTGCCAAGGATGTCAGTCCATGTATGAAAGCCCACGATGCAATAATGACATCAGTTTGTTTTTCTGCTGAATAGTTTACACGGCTCAACAGTTTAGAAACAACAGTTTTGTAAATGACAAATGGCCGAAAATTTTCTGCATCTGAACCCAAAAAAGTTAGATCTATTTTTGCATTGGATTGAGAATATATAAACGAAAAGTAATGTGGATTGTCTACGAAAAACGAAACATAAGCAACCCCCATATTTTTCAAAAGTTCTGGAGTATTTTCATAATTGAGAATAACTTCATCCAGCATTTGCGAAAATTGATCCGTAATGTGTTGTTGCATAGCATCCAATAACTCTTCTTTACTCTGAAAGTGGCTATATGGAGCGGCATGGCTTACACCACAGGCCGCAGCTACTTTACGGAGAGAAAAGGAATGTAATCCTTCGGAATTAACAATTTCAATTCCTTTTTCAATTAGAGCGTTTCTTAAATCCTTATGATGATATTGCTTTTTAGGCATAACTGTACCTCCAAAAATCTTTACACTGTCTACATTATATCTTTTTATCTTTACGCTGTCAAGTTTATGAAGGAATATGTGGTCGGTATTTTTGAACATGAAATTAAATAGTCAGTAGCATGAAATTAGTAGTCGTTCAAATACTATAACATGAAATGTAAAATTACATTAGGTGATGTTATGAAGATAGAACGAGATGAAAGACGCTTTGATTTTCACGATATA
>ERZ827498.2608-NODE-2608-length-16808-cov-24.361189_pt1 | contig 16808 bp, 24 predicted proteins | sample MGYA00519865_ERZ827498 | MGnify/ENA primary metagenome ERZ827498 (study PRJEB31778, sample SAMEA3449328) | human gut metagenome | biome: human gut; feature: human-associated habitat; material: faeces | place: United Kingdom | collected 2010/2012 ...
ATTTCATTTCAACTTCGCACGTCAGTTTCCCCAAAAGGCTAGCGCTATTTAGGCGGATTTTTATGCAAAATTACAAGAACGATAGTGTGGCATGTTTTACAATCATAGGTACAAACTACGCACTATTTTTTGTGCAAAATTACGTCTTGCGTTTTGCGTCATATGTGTTATAATATAATCAGAAAGAGAGATAGAAAGAGAGGTAATAAAAATGAAAGACTTAAATTATGTATTATCTAAAAAATTTTTTGAAACATGTGAGAGTATAAAAAATGCTCAAAATAGCGATGACTTGAATTTTTATGTGGGAGTAGCATGTGGGTTGTTGTTATCAGATGTAATTGACATAGAGTGTCATGAGGCAACGCATCTTTATATTGCTGTTGTGCGTGATAAATGTAATTTATGTAAGGAGTGGGATAATTAATGACTAATGTTTTGTATAAAACTACTAAGGGGTACGTGATAGAAGTACATCGAATTAGACAGACAGTAGAGGGCGAGATCGTCGATTACTCTTTGAATGAAGAGCGACAAATGACGAAACTAAGAAGTAATGATAAAGGGTCATTCATCGAAGTAAGGAAGAATGGTAAATATTATGGTCGTTACTACATATAAGGGGTGTAATAGTATGGAACATGTATATAGAGAGTATTCAAGAAAGATATTGTTTAACTACATGAATCTATATGGCTGTACTTTTCAAACAGCTATAAGAAAAGCTAATGAGGATGGTTTTTATTCCGAATGGGATGAAGAAAGAATAAAGAAAGAATTTAAAAGCGGTAATGGTACAATCGTCGATTTTAAGAATTACATGGACGAAAATATCTGGTTTAAAGCATACAGAAAGGCGCGAAAGTGATTTTTGCAGGCCTGTCAATAGCAGGCCTTGCAATAATAATTTTGATAGTAGCTGAGATAATAGCTCAGTTGATATACGGAAAGGAGGATGAATGATGCTGATTAAGAAAGCAATGTTTGGTGACATGGAGGTAAGTTTTCTGCACCCATTAGAAGTAGTTGGCTGTGACGAATTTAGCTTATATCTGGCTGACCCGTCATATAAAATTGACGGCTTGCCAAGTATTCGTGTAATGTCAAAAGATTGGCGATTCGTTGACACAACAGACGAATGTGTACTTTTCAAGTCAAGATTTGATTAGAACGCCTGTTATACCAACGAATATGTGCGAAGTTAGTCATATCTAACCATCGTGCAAAATATCTAAAAAATTTTTTCAAAAACTGTTGACATTTTAGCGCATAAATGCTATAATAAATAATGTAAAGAGAACCGACAACTCTTTACTCTCTCCTCCTTTCTTACATATAGAAAGGTTGACAGGCAGGTTTGCGGAATACTTCCGACGGGTTCGACTCCCGTCCTGTCAATTCGTCGACGGACGTTAAACGAACAAAAAGAATACAAATAAGGAGGCCAAAACTATGGCAAGAAAACGCATGGTTACACGCACAATTACATTTACGACAGCTAAAGCGACAGTATATGACATCGCAAGTGATGAAATTAAGACAGTTGAATATAAGCTGTCTGGCGAACTTTCAGCTGATGTAGCACTTAAAGTTATCGCAAAAGAACATGAAGAGGTACGCCCTCTGAAAGTAATCGAAGTAACAGTACAGGAAGAACTGTATGGAATGCCAGAAGAGAAGTTTCTGGAGCTGGCTGAAATGCTTCCATCAAGAGCGAAATCTCAGCCGGAAAAATAATGTAACTAGTTAACTAATTTGTTTTATGATCACGATACAACACAAGAAAGGAATTAAACTATGATTAAAGTAACAAACCAGACAAAAGAATTCACAGCTATTGAAAAGTATCTTATGACCACAGCACCAACTATCAAAACTGTCAAGACACTTGAGGACGGAAATGTTATCAACGTTGCAGGTTATCTGGAATTCGTTGACGAAAAAGAGGACGGCACGACAGCTGAGCTTATGTCAATCATCACCACAGATAAAGCTGTTTACAGCACACAGTCTGTGACCTTCAAGCGTTCCATCAAAGACATTGAAGCTATTATGCAGTTTCCATTCCCTGTTAAGAAAATCTCTGGACAGTCAAAAGCAGGTCGCAAGTACGTTGATTGCGTGCTTGACATTGACAGCTTATAAGTTACAAAAGCAAATTAAATAAGTATAGACGCTCACGACATACAGTGAGCGTCATTCTTACTTTAATGTTTCACGTGAAACATAAGGGAGGTGTAAAGCTTGGCGAAAAAGCTAACAGCCTACGAGCGAGAGCGCAATCGTATAAAACGCCTTGAGCGTAAGCTTAAAAAGCAAGGTGTTCAGTATGTTCCAACAAACATACCAACCTTGCGTCAGATTAAGGCAAAAGGATTTACAGGTAAAGCACTTCGAGCTTATGTCAATAAGTTAAAAAAGATTGACGTTGAAGCTCTCAAAGCAGAAGCAAATTTACCACACGAAGAGGATATTGCTTTTAGTAATTTCAATGACGAATTTTTGAGCAGATATGGCACATTAACATCAGAAGAGGAAGATTTATTCTACGGTTACAAAGATGCATCAGATGAAGAAATAGAACGTGAGCGTAAAAGAAGAGAAGCGGAATATCAAAAAGTTGGTACAGACTTCACATCTATATTGAGCAAATCTGTTGATTTGAACAGAGGCAGGAGAAAAGAAGCAATATCGTATTCAAGAAGTATGCAGTCTTTCCTGCTTAACATGATTAACGACATAGGTACATCTGAGGTCGGCAGGAGGTTAGTTGAAGCTTCAAGAACAGCGGATGGCATAGACGTTATAGTTTCAGCTGTTTTGTGGGGTTCATCAGTTGCAGTTATAAACCAGGCCACAGACGAACTACTTCAAATAATCAATGGTTCTCCGTTGACGTTTGAAGAAAAAGTGCAGGCTGAATCAATGAATGAGACAGAAATCGGGTGGTGATAGTATGGCAAGGCCTAAAAAAGTAAAGTATCTGGTTGGGGACTTTGAAACGACAGTCTATGAGGGCCAGAAAAATACAGAAGTTTGGGCATCTGCCATTGTAGAAATGTTCACGGAAGATGTTTCTATATTACATTCAATAGATGAAACATGGGAATATTTAAGCAGTTTAAAATCTAATCTGATCGTTTACTTTCACAATTTAAAATTTGACGGTAACTTTTGGATATCGTTTTTTCTGAATAAACTACATCTTAAACAAGCATATACTGGCGATGGTGTTAATTCTTGTGAATGGAAACACGATAAAGAAATGTATAACAACACGTTTAAGTACACCATTTCTGAAATGGGGCAATGGTACAACATCAAAGTCAAGATAAATAATAAGGTTATAGAATTTCGTGATTCAATGAAGCTACTGCCATTCTCTGTTAAAGAAATAGGAAAAGCCTTTAAAACTAAGCATCAGAAACTTGATATGGAATATACAGGTTTTCGTTATGCAGGTTGTGAGATTAAGCCGGAGGAAAAAAAGTACATAGCTAATGATGTTCTTGTTGTTAAAGAAGCGTTAGAGATTGTTTTTCAAGAAGGTCACAATAGACTCACAATAGGGAGTTGTTGTCTAGCTGAATATAAACAAATAGTTGGTGAAGATGATTGGAAAAGAAGATTTCCAGACGTTACACAATTAGAACTAGATTCTGAGATATACGGCGAGTCAAACGTTGACGCTTACATAAGAAAGTCGTATAGAGGTGGATGGTGTTATCTTGTAAAAGGAAAAGAAAACAAGATATACACGAATGGAACTACAGCTGATGTAAATTCTTTGTACCCATCTATGATGCACTCAATGTCAGGCAATAGATATCCTGTCGGAAAGCCGATGTTCTGGTCTGGTAACTTTATTCCAGACAAAGCCTTGCAAAACAATATGTATTTCTTTATCAGAATAAGAACAAAATTCTATTTGAAAAGTGGTAAGTTGCCATTCATTCAGATAAAAGGAAATATGTTATACAAGGGCACAGAGTCTTTACAGACGTCTGATGTGTTTGACAAAGCTACTGGCAAGTATTATGATAAGTACATAGACATTGACGGTAAAACCTGTGATACAAGAGTAGAACTAACATTGAATATGACAGATTACTTTCTTATTCTTGAACATTATGAGCTTGTTGACTTTGAGATCATTGATGGATGTTACTTTCATGCAGAAGTCGGTATATTTGATGAATATATTGATAAATACGCAAAAATAAAAATGACTAGCAAGGGCGCAAGACGTACACTTGCAAAGCTCTTTTTAAACAACTTGTATGGTAAAATGGCATCGTCAACAGATTCATCATTTAAATTAGCGTACGTTAAGGATGATAATTCAATAGGATTCATCAACATTACAGCTAAAGATAAAGAAGCAGGTTATATTCCTGTCGGTTCAGCTATTACTAGTTACGCCAGAAACTTTACAATTAGAGCTGCTCAAGCAAACTATTATGGTGTGGAACAACACGGTTTCATATATGCGGATACAGATAGCATACACTGTGACTTACTACCAGAAGATATTACAGGCATTAAAGTACATGAAACTGATTTTTGTGCGTGGAAACTAGAATCCTGTTGGGATAAGGCTATTTTTGCAAGACAGAAAACATACATTGAACACGTTACGCATGAAGATTTGCAGAAGATAGAAGAGCCGTACAACAGTATTAAGTGCGCAGGGATGCCACAGCGATGCAAAGACTTGTTTGAATTGTCAATGTCTGGAAAAGCTGTGTATGAAGAATATAAAGAAAATACGCCAGTAAATAGATTTCTTTTCAATCAAGTTACACATGAACCTATTGTTAGAACATTCGACGATTTTAAGATCGGCTTAAATGTACCATGCAAATTAATTCCAAAAAGAATAGATGGGGGTGTTTTGCTTGTTGAATCAACGTATCAAATGCGGTAAATCATATAGTCAAATAAGAAAAGATATTTATGATATGTTAGATGAAGATTACAACGAATACATTAGAGTATATGATGCAAAGCAGGCGTTGCTTGCCATTAAGCGTGTAATAAGGATGAACAAGTTGGAGGACGCTTTAAAAATATTGATGAATTCATGGGTATATTATGATGCAGATTTATTTTACAAAGCTTTTACAGAAAAATATATTAATGTATTAAGGGGTGAATTGTATGAAAAAAATTAAAGTATTAGCAAAGAATCACGGGTATTTTAATTCTGTCCTGCCAGAAAAATATGCCCTAGGCGATTGGATTGATTTAAAAGCAGGTAAAACAGTACACATTAAAAGAGGTGAATATGTTAACATTCCGTTAGGAGTTGCAATGAAACTACCAAAAGGATATGAGGCACACGTATTACCACGTTCATCAACTTTCAGAAAATATCATGTCTTAATGACTAACAGTATGGGAATCATTGATAATTCATATTATGGTAGAAATGATGAATGGTGTTTTCCTGCATATGCTGTTGAAGATACTGTGATAACAAGAGGTGATAGAATTGCACAGTTTAGGATTGTAAGAAATCAGCCAGAAATTGAACTGGTTGAGGTGGAAGATTTAACAGATAATGATAGAAATGGTTTTGGTTCAAGTGGGGTGAGATAATGCAAAAAATAGTTTTTGGTATGAATGACACCGAAACAAAAAAATTTACGCTTGACTGGTATACAGTTTGCAGAAACATTAGAAAAGTCAAAAAAGTTCCTTATTTTAAAAATAGAAAAAGTTCACAGGGTGTGAATTATTCTTATAAATGGTAGGTGAAAAAATGCTTAAAAAGTTTTTGTTTATCAGCGTTTTAGTTCTAATATTGCTGTTTCTGGTATTCCTGTTATATTTACTCACTTTAAGACCAGATATGATTGTAATTATTGGCGTATCTGGTGCAATAGTGATATGGTGGACTATTGTGTTCATAATGTTATATTGCAGGAGGTAATAATATGAAAGCACCCTGTAAAGATTGTAATGAAAGATATTTAAATTGTCATTCAGCTTGTGAAGAATACTTTAAATACAGATATGAAATAATGAAAGCGTCTGTTGCTGAGTATAATGATTCAAATCATAAAGCATACGTTAGTGAAGCATGTAGGAGAATGAAGAAAAGGAGAAAGAAATATGAATGTTGAATGTTTAAGTATGTTCGGAACTAGTGATAAAAGTAACAAGAATGTTGTAGACTATTTAGCAATTAAAATAGATATTACCAACCAAGATAGACCTTACTATACGATAATATATCGCCCTATTAATAGTGAAGAAACATATGAGGGATATGGCAGTAGTAACCCATTCATTGTTAATTCATGGATAGAAGAATATTTTGTTGTAAAAAAGAAAGGTGATATAAATGACTGATACACTTAATTTATTTTTTGCGCTTGTCATGACATCAGTAATAAGTGCAAGGTTATTCAACGATTTAACATTATTTTTAATAATGTGCGTTTATTCACTGCTTTTGTGTATAGCTTTAGTGTATTAAGAAAAAAGGGAGTCCAAAAGGCTCCCTTTGTTATGTTTCACGTGAAACATTAGTTAACACTTAATTCAATTCTTTCAATAACAATGTGTGTAGGCGTAACTGATGTTGCACTAATAGCACCACCTGCACCAGCCGATAACTGCAATACTCCTTCATGTGTGATTTCAACTGTTCCATTCACTCTTAATATAACTGTAATTTCAAAAGCTTGCAAGCAAGTGCCACTAGGCACACTGCCATTTGGTAAAGAATCTGGTAAATTAATGATTCTGATCTGATAAGATGAGTCTGCTCCAGGATTGGCAATTCTCTGTTTACAAGCTTCAACTCTTGTACTATATCCGTTTCTATAATAAAACGTAATATATTTAAACGTTTTTGTTAAATAAGAATAGCTTATAACACCACTTTTCACCATTTCGTTTAAATTTTTTGGTGTGTCAGCAACGCTCAGACTTCCGTCAAAAATAGGATAAGAGTTTAGTGTTAAAGAGTTTCTACTTGTAGTTATGCTTCGCAATTCGTGATTGTCTATAAATATTGAATTTGACACATCAAAAGCAGGCATAGGGAGTGTATCTGATGTAATGTTATACTGTTCGCTTGATGGACTAGCTGAACCAATCAGTATACATTCTGATGCAGTAATATTAAAAATGCAATCTGGTGAAGTAGTTCTGATTTTACCGTAACAATTAGTAAGCACTACACCTGTACTTAAATCAATTTTAAACTGTTGTCTTTCGTTAATCAAATCAGAATTATAACTGGTTATACCCGAAATATTAATAGCTGAGCATCCAATTATCCTAACATTTGTTACAATATTATCATTACCAATGAGTCTAACGCCATGCAAGTCATATGCATGAAAACAGTCATAAATTTTACTTGATTTTTTCAAATTAATGTAATATGGCTGTTTAATTGTTCTGTCAACTTTGATAACATCAACAGCCTCCATTACTGAGAAAAACGGGTTGTTCTCCGTTCCGTCTGGATTTTTCCACGTATCTTCACTGTTGTTATCAACATACAATGTACCATAAAAAGCAGGTGACCCATTATGCGGAATAGGTAATGAAACTTTATATTTTCCGTTAGGTGTTCCATTTAATAAGCAGAAAACTTGACACATTTCATATTCTGCTGACGGCCCAACTGCAAGTGCCGAACTTACATAGATACAGTCACCTATCACGTTCATATCCTCAAGCTCGCCAATACACCACATTTCATTTGCAATCTGGCCTAAACCAAACACGCTCCTTACTTCAGGTGTACCCAGCTTCCACACACACACTAAATTATTAGGTGAAAACAGTGAATATAAATAGCCATCATAAACACATCCACCCTGCGGTGTCTGATTTGTTATACCAGAAAAAACATTTTGTTGATATGATGAAACAACTTTAAAAGAATTATTTAATTCATACATATGTCTCCATCCACCAACATATAATTTATTGGTTGTAGGGTCTTTAGATACAATTGAAATAGCTTCACCTGTTGCAATTTCAACATTAACTGTTTGAATAAGTGCAAGTGTATTTGTATTCAGAACATAAATAACATTGGAATTTTGTGGACTGCTGTTCAAGCCAGTAAATGTTGCACACACAACAAGTGTGTCATTATAAATACAACAACTATTGCCATGGCCATTTAATTCTATACTTTGTTTTCCATCTGATGATTTAACAATGAATGTTGCATTTTCATGATTAGGATTGATAAGACAAACGTATTTAATACTACCATCATCAGATGTACAAAATCCTTGTGGATAAAAATACTTATCACCTAAATAGAAAAGTTTTCTATACTGGCGATCAAGTACGCCATCAACATATGAATAAAATGGTGGTTTAGCATATTCTTTAGCTTCATTAGCTGATAAAGCAACGTCATCTATTTTTGTATTTAAATCATTGAATATTTTTTTATTGATTAAATCAGCTAATGTGCCGTCCTTCGCCATTTCGTCCAATTTCGCATTAATCATGTTTTGGACGTCCAATGAATCAAAGTAATGATTTACATAGTCTATTAATTCATTAATTGTAATTCCAATTTCATTGCATCTTTCAATGACCTTATTAAGTAACTCATAGTAACTTAATTCATCACCATACACTTGAGGTAAAACAGGTATCGTATGATTACACCATTCTCTAAAATTTTTAGGTTTAAAACTCATTCTGAATCACTCCCATATATCCCAGATTTGCATAAATAAATCTTCAAGTTCACGAATCAGCATAACGTCAATGTTTTTCATCTTTTCGATGTACTCATTTACCATGCTAATATAAGTTACAGTGCCCTCTTTTCCCCATCTATGCTCTGCATATTCTTCTGTACTTTTTGCGTTTGTGTCACTGTTGCTCTTACTGTTACTACTGCTATTCGTATTACTGTTTACTGCCTGTGTTGTATCACTAAGCGTTGCATCGCTCATATACTCATTAGCTTCTAAGCCCTCTAAACTTCCTTGCGGTGTATCGCTGTGTCTAATCTTTGCACTAGCTGTAGTGTTTGTTGCTGTTTTAGAACTAGCTGTGATATCAGTGTTATCATTAACTTTTGTGTCAGCGTTCCTACCAATATTGTGTTCAACGTTCATATCAACGTTATCAATAACAGGGATATCAATGTTAACCGCTTTATAAAGCTTATTATAATATGGCATAATAACTGATAGTTTAGCGTCAAGTCTTAACTGCCATAGTCCAAACGTTTCACACCCGATTTCTCTAGTGTAAAAGTGTTTAAGTATCTTTGTCTCAAGCACAGATCTGTAACTTTCGTCAAATATTTCAAAAGGTGGAAAGATTCTGTTTCTTGACTTTTCAATGACTTCATTAACACTTGAATAGCCAACCGACTTGTCAAGTCCTGATAGTGATTCACAGATATATCTAACTTCTGTTGTGTATCTACTCATGTTATCACCTCTCTATATCGGAAGTGCCTAAACTAGCTGTTTTCACACCACTAATAAATTCTTCTCGGTTTCCTTCATCAGTTTCCTTGTCTGGTTCGTCACCCTCGTCAAAAATCCATGTTACGTCAAGCCCGAATCTTTCCTTAATCTGCTCACTCGCGTAATCTCTAGCCATTGTTCTTGAACGTCTGTTAGCAAGTGCATCAGCGTTGGCTGTGTCTACTTCGGACTTCACCAATCTTTCTTTTTTCTGCACGATAACAGATGTTATACCAAGTAACGCATTTCCTCTGTTGTAAAGTGTCTGCTGTACTTCCATTAACTCTGGTGCTACAAGTGGTGCGCCGAGCTGTAACGCTTTAATGTCTTTTAATGAAAGATTATCGCCAACCGCTAAGTATGGGTTGTCAGCGTCAACGCCAGCAATGAGATTTTTAAACGTTAATCGCTCATTTTCCGAACATTGTACAATAACAGGTGTTTTCTGAGCCACACAATTTGTGTCTATTGTTCCGTCAATTCTCCATAATCTGTATGCCAAATCAATGTAGGCATTGTACATATTTATTCTAAGCATGTTATCCCATATTATAACAAACTCGCCTTTGTTAAGTTCTCTCTGATAGCCTGTCCATGGATTCCATACACGTATTTTTGTTGGATTTCCGTAACAGTCATAAGTACCAATACACGAATACTGCATACAAGCATACTCACCTGCATCCGAATCGTAAAAGAAAGCAACAGAACCAAGTTCAAAGAGCTTTAGTGCTAACCATCTTGAATCTATTTCTTCTGGTAAACCCTCTACACGATAAGAGGCAACAGCATTACTTGCAAACTTCATCAGCCAATGGTTATATTGTATGCCAGAAGAATATATCCTCTGAAAAAATCTTCGTTTACTTCTACTTCTGCCCATTTTAATCACCACCTTATTTATTATTTGCTGTGTAGTTTCCGAATGTTGTTTTCCAGAATGTTACACCTTTTTTGAGAACACTAATGATTAATTCTTCGGCGTCAGGGGGAATTGCACCTGTTATAGCGACAGTAGAACATTTTACAAAATTCCATGATGGTCTGGTAGCAATATTTGGGACTTTCAATCTGCATACTTTGTATCCAAACATACTAAAATAGTTATCAGCTATTCGAGCATATTCTTCTCTTACTTGACGTACCTGTACAAAAGTGTCTAGTATCTGTTGTGACCAAAGAACAGAACCACCAGAAGCACCACTTAATTCTGATGTGTCATGCGTTTCTTTAAGAACATCACCAATAGTTCCAACAATACTACCAACGCCAGATAAAGCAGATGAAACATTACCATACGTCAATGCTTCTGCTCCGATGACAGGCGATATACTTTGAACTGCACTGCCTGCACTTGAAAGAAGTCTAGGCGTCCATTTAAGAATATTTCCGCCAATCTGGCCAACACCATATGACGCAATTTCGGCCTGATATGCGTCATATAAAAATGAACCTTTTATGCCATAATTAAGCGTATAACCTTCAGTTTTATTCGTTCCACCTGTTATTTTGTAATCAGTTGGAACACACATTATTTGTGGAGTTACACCTTGATTACCAGAAAACGTAACTATTCTGTGTTCGTGATCACTAAACATTTCTGGATGTAAAACCATCTTATCACCAGTTGGAGCATAAACAACATAGTCAACAAAAGGTGAAGAATATAGTCTGTTGTTCAAAGGCGTATAATTACCGAACTTTGTTGGCAAAGCAGGTAACTCTCTTGTTGTCTGTACTCTTGAATCTGTTCCATGTGGCTCAAATATTTTAGGAATTGTGAAAATCTGAATAATAGTTGACTGATATCCTGCTAAAATGACATTGTTCAGAAACGTTAATAAGTCATCGCTGTTATCTGTTGTACCAATTTTAGAACCTTGAAAAATACCACCCAAAACAGGATTGTCAAACCATGTTGGTTGATTAGCTATTCCACTTAACTGCGTATCACTGATACAGATTTCTACGCCAAAAGTATACTGTTTTGAAAACTCTGTAAGTCGTTCTTCAATTGCTGTAATCATTTCACCAGTAGGTACATCCTCATTTAGAGTGTGTGCCCCAATACTATCATCATTAACATGCTCACGCTCAACAAAGCATTGACCTACTGTGCAATCCAAAAACCATGTTTGGAATAAGTCGATAGTAAATCTTACTTCACAAGTGTTATTAGAAACATACTCTATGCTGTTGATAAAAGCGTAAAACCACTTGTTTCCGAAAGCTGTATTCTGAAACATTAAATAGTTGCATTGGTAAACGTCATCTGCTTTACAGAAGAGACGGAACGTGCCTTTATTGACACGTCCGTAACTCTGGTTAGTAAATGACTTAACGATTTTACTAGACATATAAGTATGCTGTGCATTTTTAGTTGCAAAATATTTAATATTATCGTAACTTTTATCACATTCAACATTAGCAAGCAAATATATGTCTGTATCTGGTGCAATATAGCTCATTAAGTCACACTCCTATTTATGAACTGTAATAGTTACCTCAGTAGATTCGATTGTACCGATATTTGCTTTTGCTGTAAACACACCTTCTGTCTCTGCTTTCCAAACGCCATTTGAAGCAATAGTACCTGTTTCTGATTCACCTGTTTTAGTCCACTTAACTGTTTCTGTACCGCCTGTTACTGTTGAAACTGTTGCAGTAAGAATACCTGTTGCTGTGCCATCTTTACCAAGTTTACCTGTAACTGCCTCTGCTGATGGTGTAATTGTTGTGTTCATCTCTGTCTGTACAGGTACAGATTCAGCAGGAATACAACATACGACATTTGCAAAAGGTGATACCGCATACGTCTGCCACATATGCAAGAAATAGTTGTGATCAAGTGAAACAGGGTTCGGCATATCCCGCATCTCAAAAACGTTGTCATAAATCTGAACAAAATCTTCGTCCAAAACAACACCTGCAATGTTATCAAGAAAAGCCATATCATCATTGGATGGTTCTTTATATGTAGGGTCATTTGCGAAAATCTTGTTAAGTCTTTCAACGTCCAGTGTGCCAAGTGAATCAATAAGGATTCTTCTGTTCAGATAATCAGCATAAGGAAGATTGAAAGCACTTGCAAGAACATTTGTATCAATGTTTGCATCATAGTTGGTATTGATAAGAATTACTTTTCTGTCATTTTCAGTGAAAGTTTTAACACCTGCGATAGAGAGTTTGTCTGTCATAAATGACATATCATTTGAAGCTTTTCTAAGCTGTGTAGCTGCTTCAAGATAACGTCCGCCTGTGAATGTGTAGTAAGTGAGTTTTCCTTTGAGGATGTGCTGACCAATAATGTATTTTGTGATATTGAATTCATCATAAGCCGCCGCACTGTAAACTGACTGAATGATACCGCTGACAAGTTCATCCATGCCTGCCCAAGAATTGAAAGCATTCTTTAACATCACACGATTAACTGTCACAGGGTAAGTCAACTGTGAATTCATCACATAGAAAGCAACTCTCACATCATTGTCAAATCGCTTAAATGCGTTACCTGCACCATTGTCAGAGCCTCTTACTTCTTCGTACTGATATACATTCGCAATATTTACAAAAATATCTTCAATGGTTTCACCTGTGTCAATGACACCTTTTTTCAGCGCTCTAAGCGGGTTGGTGTACATTCTGCTGGCAATTCTTGCAAATGCAATCCTGTTGACAAGAGTGTTGATAAACTCGTTCATTAATGCAGGATTATTCATTAAGATAGCACCAATACCCCGAAGCGAATCTGCATCCGGTGTTGCGTAAGGTACATTCTCACGATAGTTGTTTGATGCACTATTTTTGATAGCGTTTACAACATCCGCAGAAATATTTGTATTAGTAGTAATTTTAGGTTTAGTCGGCATATAAAAATCACTCCTTTATTTATTATCACCGTATAAGACGGCATCAATAGTTAACTTTTTCATTTCATCCTCAGGGTCTGGATCTGGTTCTGGTTCTGGTGGTACTGTTGGCTGTGGTGCTCCACCCTCTTTGAATCTCGCTGTATATCTTTCTCGCCATTCCTTGTCATTATCAATGTATTTCTGATGCCAGTCCTCACCATCATCAATACCATCATCATTGATTGTTTCCAAAATACTGATAGCTTCGTCATCTGTTCTATCTCCGACAAATGCCAATAATGCATCTTTTGTTGCCTGTTTCATTTTACCACCTCTTTCTTAATTTTGGATACATCCATATAGGAAGTCTGCGTCTTATTCCTTTTCCTGTCGGAAAAGATGGGTTAAAACCTTGTAGCAAATTAAAGTAGTATCTCGCATATTCTGCACGTTTTTCAATGGTTGCTGATGGGTCAGCAGGTCTTTCATAACAGTACAAAAAGCATTTTGCCATATGTTCAACATCATCTGTTGCAGTACAAAAAGCATCCATTGTCTGATAAGTTCTGTACTCACTAGGCACTGACGGAAAGTTTGGATACCATTCTTGAGGATTGTTGTGACGTTCATCATCCAATCGCTGACACTGACCGTAACCATTATCATCAAGATTTGTTCGCCAATCTGGATAATTTTGATTCAAATAAGGAATAATAGTTTCAACTGCGGGTGTCCACTGAACTAGTCCATACCCTCTTTTATTTTCTGCCACACCTTTTTCAAAAAGGTCTGCGCTTATAAAAGATTCCATTGTAGCATTACCAAGCAATGCACAAACACCATTTAAAGACCAGCCTTTTGTAAGTAAATAACTTGCAACGCAATAAGCGTTGTTTGCTGATTTTTCTGATGTATAACTATCTAACCAATCTGGAATAGATTGCCAGTGCAAATCTGTAGGGTCTGGAATAGAACCAGTATCAACATCAGCATATATAAAACCTTGCAAGTAACCATTCATCCAATCTGGACAATAACCGTTGCTCTTTTTTGCTTTTTCTGTCCAAAAATACTTTCCAGACGACCAACCACTATTTGAAGTTACAATGCCATCTGACGTTATTTGTTCGACAACTGCAACGTGACCTGCACCACCATTGTTATACCCATAACAAGCTATAGCACCTAACTTTGGTTCTTTTCCTTTTGAAAAACCTGTTGTACGCGAGTACCAATTAGTTGCGTTTGAAGTTGATAACCCTGACGGATAACGACCAATAATCTCGTAAAATCTTCCCCATGCGTACCATGTACAGTTACCACCTGTCTGCTGTGGCCCAAGGTTTGCGTGATAAAATGGATTATCACTGTACCAGTATTTTGACCCTTGCATGCCTGCTGATGTAAGTCTAGGCGTAAAAGGCATTAGCAATCACCACCTAACAAACACTCCCACATTTTTGAGCCACAGGAAGAGTCATTGTGACCGTTTGTGCCACATTCAATGTCATAAGCTCGTAACATCTTTTGGTAAGAATTTATAGCAAAAATTGTGTTATTACCTGCGTGGCCATCTATTGACAACGGTTTTCCGTCTTGTCCGACGAACCCTTGCGAACGTAAAATAGCTTGCAAGGCAACTACATCTGTACCCTTTGAGTTGAGAATTACTGTTTTCATTTGCTATCACCGTTCCCAAAAACGTCTGTCAGTTTCTGAATCGCTAGTGTGTTGTTGTTTAATGCTGTTGTTACTTCTTTCATTTCCTGTTTATGTTGTTCGTTAAGTTTGTCAATGTCTTCCCTGTTTCGATCTGTCGTATACTTGACATACCAAGCCATAGCAATAGCGCATACAATCGGAAAACCTAATGTACCTACTGCCTGTAAAATAGCATTTACATCCATACTTTTCACCACCTTTTCATCTAAAATATTATATACTATATATTGATTTTTGTCAAGATGTATGATACAATATATAGAGAAAGTAGGTGACATACACAATGAATAAATACTATGATGGAACAAAGCTTTTGAGCATGCTTGACATCAATGGTAACAAACCAGAGATTTATATGGTTACTACCAATAGAACAGGTGGAAAGACTACTTATTTTAGCAGACTGTTAGTAAACAGATTTCTTAAAAGAGGTGAAAAATTCGCACTTGTATATAGATATAACTATGAACTTGATGAAATAGCTGATAAATTCTTCAAGGATATAGGCTCATTATTCTTTAGAGGTTATGAAATGACAAGCAAAAGGCGTGCCTCTGGTATTTTTCATGAACTGTTCTTGAATGAAGAACCTTGTGGCTATGCGTTCTCACTTAATAATGCGGATGCGTTAAAGCGATACAGTCACTTTTTTTCAGACGTTCAACAAATGATGTTTGATGAATTTCAGAGTGAAACAAATCACTACTGCACAGATGAAATAAAGAAGTTTTTAAGTGTACACACAAGCGTTGCAAGAGGGCAGGGAAAACAGGTTAGATATGTGCCTGTGTTTATGTGTGGAAATACTGTGTCAATCATCAACCCTTATTATGTCGCAATGGGTATATCCGCCAGGTTAAAAGAGGACACAAATTTTTTAAGGGGTAACGGATTCGTGCTAGAACAGGGTTTTATTGATACTGCATCTATTGCACAAAAACAAAGTGGATTTAATAAAGCTTTTGCGAGTGACAAGTACGTTGCATATTCTAGTCAAGGTGTGTACCTTAACGATAGCAAAGCTTTTATTGATAAGCCAAGCGGAAGAGGGCGATATGTGTTCACTCTTAAATATAAAGACCGTATGTATGGCATTAAAGAGTATGCGGACTCTGGTATTATATTCTGTGATGATAAACCAGATAACTCCTGCCCAATCAAAATAACAGTAACAACCGATGACCACAATATTAACTATGTCATGCTAAAAAAGAATGACTTAATTCTAACCAACCTGCGATTTTATTTTGAAAGAGGATGTCTAAGATTTAAAGACATGATGTGCAAAGAAGCTGTGCTTGCTTCACTTTCCTATTAAGGTATCACCAAGTGCTAACATTAATGTATACAGTTAGAAAGCAACGTTGAAAAATACGCTAACTAGTATGTTGGTAAATTGCAGACCGCTTTAATGTACCACTTGTAAATGATATATTGCCACTCTAGTTACAGAACGAATGTTCGTAACGTGGGTGGCATTTTTATTGGACAGCTCTTAAATGAGAACCATTCTCAAATGAGAACCATTCTCAGTTAGAACGAATTTGAAAACGAACAAGTGTTCTAACAAATGGCATCAGAACACTGGTACACCAGTTAACCACCACATGTACACACTAACACAAGTCCAAAGGTGCGTAGCTTCACAGAACCTAGCTAACACAGCCTCGTAGAGCCGAGCGAGCGACAGCGAGGGCAGACGTCACAGATTGTGACTGTCCTAGGTGCAACTGACAGTCGAAGTTGAAATGAAATACCACTC
>ERZ827498.2612-NODE-2612-length-16784-cov-5.066770_pt1 | contig 16784 bp, 7 predicted proteins | sample MGYA00519865_ERZ827498 | MGnify/ENA primary metagenome ERZ827498 (study PRJEB31778, sample SAMEA3449328) | human gut metagenome | biome: human gut; feature: human-associated habitat; material: faeces | place: United Kingdom | collected 2010/2012 ...
AAATAAGTTTTCTCCCAAAATACTAGGCATCATCATAAGTCATTTCTCCTTCCAAATGTTTAAAATGTATTGTTAGCATCATCGGATAATTCCTGGATGTTGTTTGCTGGAACTTCTGGAGTTTCGATTCGGAATCATATCTTTGATTTCATCGTGCGTCCCTATCCTGACAACCGTTACCGGGAGGCCGTCAGGAGAGCGGAGAGGAACACGGCGTGACGGACGTAAGACGGCGCAGGGCATGTGGAAGTAACAATTTTCGAAAAATGAGGAAGAGAATTATGAAAAATCAGACGGTGAAACAGCACCTTGGGAAACGGCAGGAAATGGAAAAACAAAATGGAAACGACAGAAAGCGGAGCGTGGACGGTCTGCGCAGAGTGGGCAGATGGGCAGCGGCATTTCTGCTTGCGGGCTTCCTTGCGGGAGCCTCCTTCGGGACACCGGGCATGGACAGAGTAAATGCGGCGCAGACCATACAGACGCAGGCTGCGGTGCTGGAGCTGGACAAGCTGCCGCTCACAACGGATAATGCTCAGCGTCTTGACTTTACGATCAATGCGGGCAATGTGTCCAAGTACAACAATGCGGTTCTGACAGGCAGGTTCTCGGATGAGGACGGAAATATCGCACGAAAGAGGATCGTGATAGACGGTACAACCGTCAACCTGACAATACGGGATGTGAACATCGATCGCAACGCATGGTACGCCACGACGGCGGCAATCGAGCTGATCAACGGCGCAAAGCTGAATCTGACGCTGGAGGGGGATAATGTGCTTAAGGGCAGCATCGGAGGTGCGGGGATCGGCGTCGGGGAGGACTGCACCCTGACCATCACCGCACAGAGCACCGGAACCCTCACAGCGGTGGGCGGCAGCTATTACGGAGGTGCAGCGGGCATCGGCGCCAACGGAACGGGAGCTTATGCGGGTAAGCCGAGAGAGGTTATCCAGAAGTTCGGAACCATCATCATAGAGGGCGGCACAGTCAATGCAGAGGGCGGAACCTATTCCTACAGGGGCGTTCTGGAAACCTCGGGAGCCGGAATCGGCGGCTCCGGCTATGGCTCCGAGGGAACCATTATCATCAGTGGCGGCGTTGTCAATGCCGTCGGAGGAACCGGCGCAGCCGGCATCGGCGGCGGATGCGCCGGTCATGTGGATAAGATCGAGATTACCGGCGGCAAGGTGACAGCCACCGCCGTGGTAGATGGAACCAATTCCACAATTCAGGGAGCGGCGATCGGCAGCGGCTACAATGGAAACTCTAAGGAGGCGCTGCCCTGCGGGGAGATTTCCATTACGGGCGGGGAAATCACCGCAGACGGAAATATCGGCTACGGAACAGGAGACAACGAATATAATGGCGGCAGTATCCGCATTGGCGGGGAGGCAAAGCTGGATGTCACAGGAACGATAAGCCCCAAAGACCCTGAGGGAGTGGCATACACGCTGCAGCTTACGGTATATGATGTAAGACTGGTGGGAAGCCAGAACATTCCCGGAACCGCAGAGCTGAAAAATCAGAAAAAAACTACGACCTGTACTGTAGCCGGGGCTTCCGCCGCAATCGAGTTAGAATATTTTGCTGAGAGTGCCCTGACCGGAAAGCAGGATGTAAAGGTAACTCTGGGAGCAGATGTATATCAGACACAGGTGGATTTTCAAGAGGGCAGGACCGATTATACCGTGCAGATCGGACAGCCGCTGTGCGACACACGGCTGCGGTTAGACATTGACTGGAATTGGAAGACGAAAACGCGGAAGGTCATCGCTCTCAGTGTCTGGCAGGCGGGCAAGGAGCTTAGCAGTCAGGAATATTATGCCAGAAAGACGACGGAATGCCCCAAATCGAGGGACTATCTTTATGTCCAAATGTATCTTCCGGAGGGAGAGCAGTATGATATCACTGCGGTCATTGAAGATGTAAACGGCGGAAAACCTGTGACCGTGAGCGGGCAGACGGTAAAAAGTGATGTCGAAAATATGCTCTATGTTCTGCCTCTCAATGTGGAACTAACCGATGTGGACAGTACGGATAATCTGGCGGAGGTCACAGTCTCCGGTAAAAAGGATATAAAGGTATATTATCTGGTAAGCGCAAGTGAACTCACGGACGCAGCGGTTCAGGAAAAGGCGGAGGCAGGGGAGACCCAAAGCCTTACATTGACCGGTGGAACACAGACGTTTTCCGTGGCAGCGTCGGATGTAGAGACGGATGTGACCTGCTATGTCATTGCCAAAGGCAGTAATGGTTATTCGGCGGTTTACAGACAGAGCTTCCATTCGGGGAAGCTGGCTGCGGTGAAAGCCATGCTGTATAAGCGCGGCGAGACGGAAGGAATTGCCTATGCCACATTGGATGCCGCAGTCGCGGCGGCACAGAAACCGGAGAATGCAGGCTGCACGGTTCGCATTCAGGAGGATATGACCCACAGCGGCACCCTGACCGTGAACGGTGGTAGCTTCACGCTGGACGTTAACGGCAAGCAGTTGACGGCGGAGGACCGCACAACGCTCCTGCAGCTAAACGGCGGAAGCCTCACCCTGAAGGACAGTATGGGAACCGGTAGCATGGTGGGCGGCAAAAGGGTTAAGAACACCGTTGCGAATATGATCGTTGCCAACGGCGGCACACTGACCATACAGAACGGTAACTATTGGGTAAACGGAAACGGAAATGTGGCAGATACAGGTGCCGTTATTTATACAGCCGAGGGGGCGAATCCGGTTGTAAAAATCAAGGATGGCAGCTTTGGAAGGAAGACCCAATGTTCAAAATGTGGTTTTTATATGCTGAGCGGTACCCTGGAGGTGGAAGGCGGCACATTTGTTGACGTTAGGAATTATGCAATCAAGAGTGCCAAGGCGACAATCAGCGGGGGCGAGTTCAAAGACAATCTTTATCTGAATCAGGACAACGTAAAGCTGAGGGGAGGTATCTTCAGCAGTATTTATGTGGCGGATGATGAAGGTGAAATTGCATCAAACGGCGACTGTACCAAACTGCTGGATGGAGAGTATGGAAAAAATTATCAGTATTATAAGAAAGATACCAAGGGGCAATACAGCAAGCCTTTAGATAAGAAAGCGGCAAACGGTACTAGTTTGCTTGAGGTAGAGGTTTTCTGTCTGCTGCAGGAACTGAAGGGAAGCGCTGTTATCTCCGTTAAAAGTGCATCTGGAAGTATAAGACAGCCCATGGTCGGGGATACCTTGCAGTGTACATTTACACCGGAGTCAGGCATGACGGAATGGGATGCGATAAAAGAACCTGCCTACAATTGGTACCGCATGGATGGTGAAGAGGCGACGCTTGTGGAAACAAAGACAGGAAGGTGGAATAATACATACGATGTGACGGCGGACGATCTCGGGAAAACGCTCTACTGCGAAGTGACGGCGGCAAACTACCAGAAGAGCGTCCGCGGCGAACTCAAGGGGCCTGTGACAAAGTACAGACTGAACGCCATCAATACCCTGTTCAAAAACACGGTCACCAAGTATTATACGGGAGAGCCGGTTACACTGACGGCGGAAGACTTTGCTGACGCAGGTGTGGGAGGCAACAATAATCTGAATCTGCAGGTGGACACCGACTTCGTTGTTCAAAGGTATGAGAACAACATAGAAGTCGGCAAGGCAACGGTGTGGGTTGAGGGAATCGGTGATTATATAGGTTCCACGCAAAATAGATTCGACATCGTGTATAAGCCCATGAATGTCACTCCCACCGTGAAAGGATTGGGAGAGAACGGCTGGACGAATTGCGCCGAGCTGGCCGCTCCGGAGGGCTATACCATCAGCGTTTCCCAGAAGGACGGCTATGCGGCAAGTATCTTCTATGACACGGAGACCGACGCGGACGGTGTGCAGCTGGACTATTATCTGAAGGAGGATGGAACGGGCTATCTTTCCGATACCAAGCAGCTGGCAGAGGTGATCAGGGTAGAGAAGGAGGCACCGGTCTTTACCGGAGAATTCGACGGTATTTCCTTCGGCCTGAGAAACTGGAAGGAACGGGAGAAGCCTATTTCCTTTGAAATAAAGACGAAATCTGCGCAGATGGCGCTTCAAGCCACGGATGCACTTTCCGGCATACAGACCTACTATTACTACGCAGACCGGGTACAGGACACTGCCAATTATCAGGTGCTGACAGATTACCAGCTGCAGGAACTGGAGCGGAGCTTCAAGGCGGCTGAAAACGGCAGATTTACGTTGGATACGGACGGCAGCTATGTTGTGTACGCCTATGCGGTGGATAAGGCGGGCAACCGGAGTGCTGTAATCTGTTCCAACGGCATTGTGATCGACAACACCGCACCGGGACTGATTTCGGCCGTGCCTGCGGAGAAGATTACGTCCAATACTGCGGATGTGGAATTTACAATGGATGAGGTGGGAACGCTTTTCTATTATTACTGTGACGGTAATTCCACCCTGGGTCTGAATGCGACACCGACTTTTGAGGAACTGGAGAACCATAAGGGTGCTTTTGACGAGCATTTCAGATACGGTACTGTTTACGTTTCCGAAAATCAGGTGGGACAGAGACAGAGCATTTCTCTGGAAAAGCTGCATTATGATACTGAATACGCCGTTTATCTGGTGGCAAAGGATGAAACCGACAATATCAGTGAGGTGCAGAGACGGAATTTCTCCACCATAGATCTGCAGGATCTGCAGGTACAGGGCAATGTGGAAATTGACGGAAGCAATGAACTGACTTATGGACAGAAGCTGTCTGTATTGCTGTTAAAATTCGACGGAACCGTTTATGGGATGAACAACAGGGAGATTCCGGGCAGCTTTGAATGGCTGGAACCGGAGAGCATGCCCACTGTCGGAACGACATCGGCAGCCTATACCTACCGTCATTCGGAGCCGGATAGCTACAGGGCATATCAGAACGGGATTGCTATTACCGTTGTTCCGGCAGCACCGAGAGTGACGGCACCCGTCCTTGCAGAGGGCGTGACGATCACCTATGATCAGACAAAGACCCTCGGCGAGATGGCACCCATGAGCAATTATGTACCGGCAGGCGGCAGTGCGGCGGGAAGTGTCTGGACGGGCGGTAGCGCTGTCTGGACGGTCGGAGACAATGAGGTGACAGTGGACGGAAGCTGGAGCTGGGAGAATCCGGACATTGTACCGACGGTGGATAGCGAGGGCTATGTGGCTGTCTTTACGCCGACGGATAATGTAAACTATAAGCCGACGACGGCAGTGGTAACACTTTCGCTCGGAAAGGCAACACCTGAGATCACGGAGAAGCCGACGGCGGCAGCGATCACCTACGGACAGACACTTGCGGAGAGCCGGCTGAGCGGAGGTGCGGGAAATGTAGCCGGAACCTTTGCATGGAAGGACGGAAGCGTGAGGCCTACCGTTTCCGACGGTGATGCAACACCGTACGAAGTGGTATTCACCTCGACGGACAGCAACTGGGGCAAGGCAGAGACCACAGTGACCCTTACGGTCCACAAGGCCCCCTGCCCGTCTAATATGCCCCAGGCGAAAATGGAGCCTGCCCACAGGGTGAAGACTGTCGGAGAGGTGGAACTGCCACAAGGCTGGTACTGGGAGGAAGCTGACGCTTTGCTGGAACTGACCGATGAGACGGCGGTGACGGCAACGGCAGTTTACAATGGAAGTGATAAGGGCAATTATGAGACCGAGAGCGTTGAAATTGTGCTGATCCGAAGTATTTGTGAGCACGCGCAGACAGCGGTGAACGGAATGCGGGATGCGACCTGTCAGACTGAGGGGTATACCGGTGATACCGTATGTGCGGAATGCGGTGTCACGCTGTTAGTGGGAACTGCGATTCCGAAGACAGAGCACAGGTTTACCAGCGCTGTGACGAAGGAGGCGACGACACAGGAAGAAGGCATCCTGACCTATGCCTGCGGAGCATGTGGCTACAGCTACACCGAAGCAATCGCAAAGCTGGCACCGACACCCGAGCCGGAGGAAGATACAACATCTGACGCTGCTCCGACGGAAACCCCTGCGACAAGCCCGGCTCCCACAGCAGCCCCCGCGGCAACAACGGCGCCTACAGCAGCTCCTGCGGCAAAGCCTGCCGCAACACCGATACCGGTTCCTGCCACAAAGCCGGCAGTGACACCGGAGCCAGATGTGGAAATGCCGTACCTTAAGAATGATACCGGAAAGAACAGCTGGGAACTGATCGGAGAGCAGTTGGAGAATGCACCGGACAGTGATGTTATTGATGTGGAAATGAACGGTACCACGACGGTGCCGGGAGATATTTTTGACACCATCAAAGGCAGAGATGTGACCGTGGTGTTCCATATGGGAGACGGCATTACCTGGACGGTGAACGGCAGAGATGTCACAGCAGCCGGAAAGGACATCGATTTCGGAGTGGTGTTCGGTGAGGAAGCCGGGAAGACGATTCCGGTGGAGATCATCAACAATGTCACCGGAGAGAGATATTCCGTCAACCTGACACTTGCCTATGACGGTGAGTTTGGCTTCCGGGCGACGCTTACTGTGAATATGGATAAGAAGAATGCCGGACTCTTTGCGAACCTGTTCTATTATAACGAACAGTCCGGCGAACTGGAATTTATCTGTGCCGGTGAGATAGACAGTCAGGGAGAGGTCGGACTGACCTTCACCCATGCCTCGGACTACACGATCATCGTCGATAGACAATCTATGGAGCCCGGCGTTGTGGAGAATCCGGTGAATCCGGCATCTGCGGAGGAGATAAGCACAGCCGGCAGTTTCCATCCGGTCCGGGTGCTCCTCATGGCCCTGGCGGTGATCATTCTCGGAGCGGCAGGTATCCTGCTGGTGGTAGTAAGAAACAAAACGGAAAAATAAATACTACTTTTGGATTACAACATCGATGGTAAAACGATCGGCGGTGTGGGAGAATTTAGCCATGCCGCCGTATTTTTCTGCCACGGTGGCGATGGAGGTCAGGCCGATGCCGGAGCCTCCCTTATGTGTGGAGAGGTAGGCGTTGTCCTTCTGCTTTACAACACCGTCAAAGCTGTTTACGGAGATGATGTAAAGACAGCTTTGACGGATCTGGATCGTCAGATCGTGATACCTTTTATCCGGCGGAAGGGTCTGGCAACCATAGTATACATTTTCTAACAGGTTGCCGAGAAGACCACAGAGCTCGGTATCTGTGATCCGGAGGTTTTGCGGAAGACTGATCTTCCAGTTGCGGCGGATGCCGCCAGTATCCATCCTTGCCCCATAGTAATTCAGCAGGGCGTTGACCGGGATGTTCAGACAATAGGTCGTCAGGGACTCCGGGAGGGAAGAAATATATTCCGACAGATGGCCGGACAGCGCATCATACTCCCCATTCTGTATCATCTGGGCAATGCTTAAGAGCTGTTGGCGAAAATCATGGCGCTGTCTGGAGAATTCCGTAATGTAGCGCTGCTGGACCAGGTAATGGCTCTCCTGCATCTCGAAGAACCGGATGCGTTCCCTGTCCTGCGAACTCCGGCGGAGTTCCACGGTCATCATATAAAAGATCACATAGATGACATTGAACAGAAAGAAGGTAAGAGCTATGTAAAAAAGGAACATCGAATAGACCCGGTTGACATGCATAGTCTCATATTTGTGAGGCATCATCAGGATATTGAGCAGAATGAAAATCAGCGGAACGGGAAGAGAAACGGCCCACACTCTGGGGGACTCCATGAGATCCACGAAATCTCCGAGAAAACGGTAGAAAAACCTGGCATATAACAGCAGAAACAGGGCACTTATGGCCAGCTGGATGCCGCAGACAAGAGGACAATGGGACAGAACCCCTTCCAACGGATGCACCTGGCAGTCGATGGCAAGGGCGATGAGCGCCGGGAAGGACATCAGAGCCATGACCAGCAGAAAGATGGAAGCACTTGTAAAGATATGTGTCCTGAGCACCCTTTGATAACATAGGAAAAGGATTGCCACCACCGGCAGAAGGACGTAGTTGGTGGGGAGATCGGCGAGGGTGACAAGGGCAGCGCAGAGCGGTATCAGCACAACGAATACCCCACCCGCCATAAGGGACAGCTTCCGGGCGGAGATGAGCAGCTGGTTCCTCACGGGAAGCAGGCACAACACAGCGGACGGAAGCAGTATCGCAAATGCAAAAATTTCAGATAAATAATTCATGGGATTCAATTCCTTTCGGGCATGGAGTTATGAAATTTTGTAAAATTGTAATTGTGCCAGGTCTGGATCAGCTGTCGCAGCTTTCGCTGTGTCACCGGAACACTCAGATCGTTTTGCAAAAGACAGTTGTTGCCCTGAAAACCGGTGATATGATCCATGTTGACCAGGATCCCGCGGCTGACTAACAGAAAGCGTTCGTCTTCCGTAAGCGGCTTTGTAAAGACGGAAAATGCGGAGTAAACGGTATATTCTCTGCCGGAAGTGCACTGCACCACCGTGGAATGCCCACAGGAGGATAAACAGGCGATTTCGCTGTAGAAGAGCCGGATGTCCAGCCCATTGGAGGAGAAGGACAGGTAATCCTCGGGCTTTGGGAGAAGTGCCAGGGAATCTGTAAGACAGGTGAAAAATTTATTTCTATCCAGTGGTTTTTCCATGTAATCGAAGGCATGGACGGAAAATGCCTGCCCCATATGGTCCCCACTGGAGGTGAGGAAGATCAGCAGGGAACGGCTGTCGGATTCCCGCATTTTCCTGGCGGTGTCGATGCCGCTCATGCCGCCCATGTAAATATCCATAAATACAATGTCATAGGTATAGGGAACGAATGCGGAGAGAAATGCCTCTCCGCTGTCGAACATATCTACCTCAAATTCCGTATGCATTTCCTCGGCAAAGGAGGAGAACAGTCTGCCGGCTGTCTCTCTCTCCGCGGCCGCATCATCCACCAGTGCAAATCGCATCAGATTCAACGCCCCTCTTCTGTGTGGGAACCTCATTCCCGGTTTATGGATAGTATAGCACAAATCCTTCCCAATGTCATTCGTGCGTAAAACTGTCGTTTCGTGCAAGCCGCCTTGCGCGGGGAAGACGAATCCGTATAGAATAGAAAACAATATCAGTACAAATATTTGTAACCGAGATAGTAAAGGAAAGCGGGCAGAAAGAGTATGAAGAAGCAGACCAGAAGGTGGAAAAGAATCATGGCAGTAGCGCTGGCGGTGCTCATCGCCGGTAGTACGGTGGAACCATCGGCGCTGAAAGTGGCAGCGGCGGGACAGAAGCAGGCAGCGGTGACGACGGCATCTGACGAGCCGGATGCAGCAATGACAAAGACAGCGGTGGGGAGCGCTACCGTGAGTGGGAATTCCGGGACAGTCGCAGATAAGGCATCCGGCGGGCAATACGGAATTGCAACGCTGTCGGGGGAGAGCGGTTCTGCAGATGATGTGGTCAGTCTGACTGTAGGTGAGACCACCACATACTATACATGTCTGTCGGAGGCAGTGGCGGCACTGCCAAAAGGTTCTGACGCAACACTGACGCTATTAGATGATTGTCAGGAAGATCTGGCGGATGTTAATTGGACGATTGGAAGTAATCAATCAGACACGATAACACTGGATCTGGCGGGGCATGCTCTGGTGACACCGGAAGATTATTCTTTGGTGTTAATAAGTAATACGTTCATTGTGATGTCTTCACAAGCTGGCGGGGAACTGCGGGGCAAAGGTGTCTATGTTGCTCGGGAAAAAACAGCGGTGTTCAAGGAGAACGTCAAGGTTACAGGAATGCTCAGCGTGACGCAGACTGATGTAACTGTATGCATAGAAGGAGCAAGTATTGCTAAACTGAACTTTTCTGAGGGTAGCTGCAGGGTTTCTTCGGGAAGCGTGGAGGAAATAGAATGGAGGAATGTAGGCCTTGCCATTACCGGCGGCACCATCGGCAATCTGAACTGCATTTACCCGTATCTGAAGCGCAGTACAGCCTTCCCGGCCGGCTATGGAGTGAAAAACCCGGAGACCGGAATACGCTATACCAGAGCGGAACTGGATGCGGAGGACTTTTCAGGCAAAATAGAGGCATATTCGTGTAAGGAACATGTATATGAGAAAGGGTACTGCAAGTACTGCAATGCACTGATCGCGGATTGCAAACATGCCGATCTGGATCAGACCACCGGGGTCTGTGGGAACTGTGGCATACAGGTGCTGGCAGCTGTCCGGTCGGAGGAGGGAAACGTATACTGTACGTCGTGGGAAACCCTGTGCAGCGAGACGGAAAAGCTGGTTGACGGCAAGGAATATACCGTGTATTTTTACACGGATGTGACTGCGACTGGAGAGCAGTGCGCCAAATTGCAAAATGGCACGGTAACGCTGGATCTGGGTGGACACAATATCAAAAATGGAACGTCGGGAACTCTCTTTAAGATTGCCGGCGGTGCAGTAACGATAGAAAACGGAACATTGACAGGCTATGATAAAAGTAACGTTTTGGATGTCACGGGTGGCAGCCTGAGACTGGAGAAGAACTTAAAGATTTTATGGGAGAAAACATTGTATGGTTTTAATCTGGCGACATACGGCGGCGAGACGACCATTGATGGGACAGTCATGGAATCGGTCATGTATGTGGCGGGTGGAACAGTCACAATCCTTGACGGCAGCTTTGAGGGAGTGTCCCATGAGTCGGGAACTTTAAGCCTGAAGGGCGGCAGCTACCATATGTCGAGACATGCGGACCCGTTCGATGGCATGAGTGTGCAAGTGGGTTCTGGAACTTTGCGGGATCTGCTTTCCGAGGGCTATGGTTTTAGACGGATGGAGGACGATGGCTCCGCCGGTGACTGGATTCTGGATGAGACGGCGTTAAATGGAAACAAGTTTGCCTATGCCGTGAAGGTAGAGCAGCTTCCGGAGCCTCAGATTACACAGCAGCCGGAGGATAAGACGGCATGGGCAGGACGGCAGGAGACACTTACCGTGACTGCTGCATCGGAAAAGGAGCTGACCTATCAGTGGTATCTCACAGATGCGGAGGGCAGCACCGGTACGGCGGTAGACGGTGCAACGTCAGCCACACTGACCATTCAGGGACAGAGTGCGGGAACGAGCCAGACCTATTACTGTGTGATCACCTGTGACGGATATCCGTTCCGCAGCAATGCGGCGACGGTGACATGGAAGAAGATTATGCCGGTCGTGTCTGCAGAGCCTAAATTAAGCGGTATTTACGGCACGAAGGCTAAGGAATTTACGATTTCCGGCGGAACAGTCATCAACCCGGCGGATCCGGCGGGCAGTGCCCTGGAGGGTACCTGGAGCATCACGGACAGCAATGCAGAGGAGTATCCCGTTCCGGGCACAACCGCAGAGTATGAGCTGACCTTTACACCTGCAGACAGCACCTTTGACAGTGTGACCGTAAAGGTAACGCCGCAGGTGGAAAAGAGATACCTTCGTGTAGCTGTGGCAAATCTGGAGAAGACCTATGGGCAGGAAACCCCGATGCTTGCAATAAGCGATTTAACCGTTGACTGGAGCCGGCTGGTGCCCGGGGATACCCAAGAGGAGATACTTGCCAGTCTCACACTGGAGACAGATGCGACGGTAGCCTCGGATGTCGGTGATTATAGATTTAAGGTAGTTTCCGGAAATGAAAAGTATAGAATATCCGTGAACTACAAGGATGCGGCAGGTGATTATGCCGAACACGGTACGCTGACCGTGAAAAGGGCGGACACAGTGCTTACCGGAGTGGACAGCGTTACCAAAACCTATGGGGATGGTTCATTCAGACTCGATGCGACGGCAAACCATACAGAGTCGGCAATACAGTACGAGCTGACGGATGGAGAAGGTGTGGTAACCGTTGCGGAAGACGGCACCGTGACGATTCTGAAAGCGGGAACGGCAAAGGTCAGAGCGTATCTGCCGGAGAGTCAGAATTACAATGCGGCGGAGAAGACCATCACGATTGTAGCAGACAAAAAAGATCTGGCTGCTTCCAGAACAGACAAAGGCTTTTATTTTGACTGCGACCATGAGGGGGCGCTGGATATCAGAGCAATTTTACCCCAGGACTGTGGCAGGATACAAATTACCGGCGTGACAAGTCATGATAAGGTGTTGATCGACAAGGAGGACTTTGACGATACCACCGGCATGCTGCCCTATCGGATCCTGAAGAACACAGCGGATGAGAGTGCACAGATTAAGATAGCGGTGGAACTTGAAAATTACACAAACAGTAATATTGTCTTCCATGTTACATGGAGTTCCAAGATGGAGGTGTATGTCAGGGAAGGCCAGAAGGTTGCCCTGAAGAACAGCGTTATGACCTACGGCGGCAGAATTTCTGCGTTGGAATTTGAACCGGTAGAGTTTGTGGATGCTGAGGGAAATACTCTGAAAGGTACACTGGCATGGGAAGACGAGACAATGGTACCGGATTGCAGTATGAAAAGAGCGACATGGAAGTTTACGCCGGCTGATGACAGGTATGCCGTATTGACAGACTTCGTGAAAATTACAGTGGATCAGGCAACACCGAACGTAAATTCAAAACCGGCACCGGAAAAGAAGGGTATTATATATGATCCGGCACAGACATTGGCGGATCTAAGCCTCTCGAAGGGAAGCCTGTCATGGACGGTTGACGGTAAGGAGGAAATGGTGTCCGGCAGCTGGTCATGGGTGAATCCCGGCGGGATCCCGGAGGCCGGAATCAATAGTTACGAGGCACGCTTTCAGCCGGAGGACAATAATTATAAGTCCTTCACCATGATGATCGATGTGACGGTGGCAAAGGCGAAGACCTATATGGAGACCGTTCCCATGGCGGCAGAGATTACCTATGGAGACAGCCTCGGAATGTCCGGACTGACCGGTGGAAAAGCGGTGCGGGGCGACGGCAGGGGGAATGCATCTTCGCTGACCGGAGGGGATGCGGAAGTGGCAGGTACTTTTGCATGGAGCACACCGGACGTCAAGCCTGCCGTGTCCGACAGTGATACGACAGAGTATGAGGTAATATTTACTCCGGCGGATACCGGCAATTATGAACCGGTAACGATGAAGATAAAGCTGACGGTGAACAAGGCGGAGAATGCACCAAATATGCCCGGCGATACCATGAATGTGGCATTTGACTGTAAGAAGGTGTCGGATGTGGCACTGGGCAGAGAGAACTGGGCATGGCAGGACAGTGATCTTGGGACAGCATTGAATGTTGGCGTGGTGACGACCGCAACAGCCGTTTACAACGGAGCGGATCAGGGCAATTATGAGAATGAGACCGTTACCGTGAAGATCACAAGGTCTGTGTGCAGACACCAGCAGACTGTAGTGAAGAACGCAGTGGAAGCGACTTGTACCGGAACCGGCTATACCGGAGACACCTACTGCACAGAGTGCGATCAGATTACGGTAAGCGGCACGGTGATCCCTGCGAAGGGGCACAGCTATATATCAGTGATCACAAAACAGCCGACGACTGCGGAGGAAGGTATCCGAACCTACACCTGCGGAGGCTGCGGACACAGCTATACGGAGACGGTGGCGAAGCTTAGCGACGGCGGTTCCGACAGCGAGGATACCGGAAGCGAAGATACCGGAAGTGTAGACTCCGGAAGCGAAGATACCGGAAGTAAGGACACGGGAAGTAAGGACACGGGAAGTAAGGATACGGAAAGCACAGGTACCGGAAGTGTAGACACCGGAAGCAAAAATACGGGCAGCACAGAGAAGAGCAACGCAGACGCAGTAGAGGACGGCCGTGACGCAAGACCTTTCCTTAAGGGAGAGAACGGCAAGGAAGGCTGGGATGTCATCCGTGAGGAGGCGAAGCAGGCCCCGGCGGGAGAAGAAATTACGGTGGATATGAATGGCACCACGGAGGTGCCCGGCAGCCTGTTTGACCTGATCCGCGGAGAAGATGTTACCGTTGTGTTTGCTATGGATAACGGCATTACCTGGAGTGTGAACGGCCGGGATGTGACAGTGGAAGGAGTGCGGGACATTGACTTCGGCGTGAAGTACGGTGAGCAGGCAGAGGGCAACATTCCCGTTTCGGTAATAACCAATGTTACGGGTGAGAAGTTTTATACCGGCTTAAGCCTGTCCTACGATGGCGAGTTTGGTTTCCAGGCGGTGCTTACCCTGAATATGGACCAGAAAAATGCCGGATTGTATGCAAGTCTGTATTACTATAATGAACAGGCGGGTGAGATGGAATTTATCTGCGAGGAGGAGATCGCAGAGGACGGCAGCGTAGCGCTCACCTTTACCCATGCATCCGAGTATATCCTCGTGGTGGATGCAAAGACGGCAGAACAGGAGCCTGCGGATACGGAGACCGGAAAGGTACAGCCGGCAGACACCGGTATCGTTGCCGCACCCGAACAGGAAGAAAACCACACAGCATGGTGGATCTTCCTCATTGGCGCAGCGGCGGCAGCAGTCGGCGCACTTGCGGTGATCCTTGTAAACAGGAAAAGAAGATAAGAGAGAAAGTAAGACATGCAAAAGGGACACTTCAAAGGAGGTGCCCCTTTTCATTAATATCAATATTATTATTAATATTATTCAATGACCACATCGATCACAAAGGTATTTTCTGTATTGGAAAACTGTGCGATCCCCCGGTGCCGTTCGGCAATCGTTGCAATGGAAGAAAGTCCGATGCCGGAACCGTTCTTGCGGGTGGAGAGATACACTCCGTTTTCCTTTTTTATCCGCCCGTCAAAACGGTTGGAGGACACGATATAAAGGCTCGTTTCGTGTTTCACACAGACTGTCAGCTCATGGTAACGGTTCTAGGGCGATACACTCTGGCATCCCTGCCATACATTTTCCAGAATATTCCCCAGAAGGGAACAAAGTTCCATATCCGTAATTGAAAAGTTCATCTCCGACGGAAGGGTGATTTTCCAGTTCCGCCGGATCTGCGCATCATCCATAAGAGAAGCATAGTAGGAAAACAGTGCGTTTAACGGAAGATTGGAACAATAATGCACAGGCTGTCTGGGAAGCTCCTCCACGCAGCCCAGAAGATGCTCCGTCAACTGCTCATAATTTTCGGCCACCGCCATCTCCGCCAGACTGTGAAGCTGCTGCCGGAAGTCGTGGCGAAGCCTTGCGGACTCTGCGATATATTGCTGCTGTGCATGATACTGGCTTTCCTGCATCTCCAGAAAGCGGATCCGCTCTGTATTCTCCGCATTGCGGATCAGATTCAATGCCACCTGATAAAAGATAATATAGATAGTAAGAATCAGGATCAGCGCCAGGAAATGATAGCCGATGTAAAAGGAGAAGACCCGGTTTACATGCATGGTCTCATAGTACTTGGGCTGGATAATCACATTCATACAGGTAAAGATCAGGGGGATCGGAAGGGTGGCCAGCCATACGTTGGGCGAGGAGATATTGTCAACCAGAAACCCCAGAATATGCCGGAAAAACCAGGAAAACAGCAACAGGAACAAAAAGCTGATTGCTAACTGCCACCCGTTGGCAACGATACAGGAATCTGCCAGGTATGCTGTGGGATGCACACGGGAATCAATGGCTACTGCAATATTTGCGGGAAAAGACATCAATGCAATGTCAAACAGATATATGGGCAGATCCACGCTTACGAGCACCGTAGACACCTTGTGGTAGCACAGATACAGTACCGCCATTACCGGAAAAAGTATATAGTTTACGGGAATTCCCGTTATTGTCACGATCCATCCGCAGAAAGGGATCAGGAATCCCAGCGCCAGAGCCATCAGCCCCGCAATTTTCACAACAGAAAACCGCAGCTTGTTTTTCAAAGGAAGAATGGCGAGAATGGCGGCAGGGATCAGTACTGCAAACTGTAAAATTTCAGAGAGAAAAGTCATGGACGCAGGCTCCTTTCCGCAGCCTCCTGATGGAGTTTGGCAAAGTCATAATTTCGCCAGATCTGGACCAGTTGTTTTTGATTCCGGAGGGTGATGGGAACCCGCATGCCGTTTTGCAGCAGACATTCCTGCGCAGTAAACCCGCTCACATGATCGAGATTGACCAGAATGCCACGGCTCACCAGGAGAAAATTGTCCCGGTCCGTAAATGGGGCGGTAAAGGAGATAAAGGATTTCGATACCGGATATTCCAGTCCGGCCTTACTCACAATGATGGTGGAGTGGCCTTGGGAACGCAGCACACAAATATCACTGCAGAGAAGATGTACCTGTATGCCGCCGGAAAGAAAAGAAAAAGAATCTTCCTGCTTTGGCAATCGCTTCAAAATATCGTTGAGACATTTTACGAAATCATCCTGCAGGATGGGTTTTAAGAGATAATCAAAAGCGTGGGTGGAAAAGGCGTCCCCCATGTGTTCCGGGCTGGTGGTGAGAAAGACCAGAAAGGAATGGGAGTCCTGCGTGCGCATCTGTTTCGCAGCCTCGATTCCCGTCATTCCGTCCATATAAATGTCCATGAACACCACATCGTAATTCATGGGAACAAAGGCGGCAAGAAACTCCTCCCCACTGGTAAACACGTCTGTTGTAAAAGAAATCATTCGTTCACGGCAGAATTCGGAGAGCATGTCGTCGATGCGCTTCCGTTCCTCCGCCTGATCTTCGATCAGTGCAAATCGCATTCTTATCCACTCCTGTCTTGTCCATTATAACATAGAACAAAAGCTGAGTATACTGTCAGCCCCAGCAATTCCATACATTTTCGGAGCATTAAAAGTATGCGGAAATTGGCTGTTTTCCCGAAAATGAAATTTGTGCAAAATAACCAATAGTTGCATTTTCTGCGTAAAAATGCGAAAATATAAGATAACGCATTGATT
>ERZ827498.2617-NODE-2617-length-16751-cov-5.332415_pt1 | contig 16751 bp, 24 predicted proteins | sample MGYA00519865_ERZ827498 | MGnify/ENA primary metagenome ERZ827498 (study PRJEB31778, sample SAMEA3449328) | human gut metagenome | biome: human gut; feature: human-associated habitat; material: faeces | place: United Kingdom | collected 2010/2012 ...
AACATATAAAAAAGTGTATAAATGCTATGGATTTTGATGGATATACTGATGCCGGTATAATTGGATATTTTATTAAACTTCCCTTTAAAAGAATTCACATGAATAATTTTAAAGAAATAGAACGCTATACAGAAAAGATAATTAAATATACAGAGGAAAATAATATAGATATAAAAATAGATAGATTTGAAGAGTATGTAAATTCTTCGATATTATATAATGCATCTCAGATATCAATATTAGCGTATAAGCAATATGAATGTAAAAGTAAGTATTTAGAAGAACTAAGGAAGAGTGTAAATACTTTATTAGATATAATAAATAAAGAAAGTATTTAATACTAAAATTTTTAATTAAAATTAAATAAAAGATAGATTTTATGAAAAAGCATTTTATTAGAAACTACTATTCTATTTTCTATAGACGGTAGTTTTTTTATTATTAACAATATTGTTAGTTTTAAATTAGAAAATAGGAATTTTATTAAAATTTTTAAAAAATATTATAACTTTTTATAAACTTAAACTGTCTAATATATGAAAGGAGGTAAGTTATGGACGAAAAATTAATAAAAAAAGCTGTAAAAGGAAATTTTAATGCCTACAGTATACTAGTTAATGAACTTAAAAGTGATGGGTATAAATTAGCATATACAATACTTAAAAATGAACAAGATAGTATAGATGCATATTTACAGGCTGTTGAAAAAGGACTCAAAAATATCAAAAATTTAAAAGAAGTAAAATACTTTAAAAGTTGGTTTTTAAAGATAGTTATAAATGAAGCTAAAAATATAATATATAAAAATAGTAAAGTAATATATTTAGAAGATATAAAAGAAAAGCATGGGGATATTGAAGTGTATAAGATTTTCAGAGAAGATATAGAAGATTTTTCAGATATTATAAATGTTGATAATAGTGATGAAGGTGATGTTTATATTGAGATAGGATAGTTCACAATTCAAATATATTGGAAGGAAAGGAATGAAACTTAAATGTATGTAATAGTTTTTGAAGCATGGAATGGGAAAAGATGTGAGGTAGTCTTTGGTGAAGAAAAAGCCAAAGAAAGATATTGGGAGTTAGATGAATTATATTCCGAAGTACATTTGTTAAAAGTTGAAAATGAGATACCAATGTAATTCATAATTCAAAAATAGTGAGAAGAAATGGGGAAAGTAAATGAAATTAGAATTTAAAGTTTATTCAGTAAATGAAGAATCTATATATTACAAAAGTTTGATAAAAGCACATGAGAGGGTAAAGAAAGCATTTAAAGCACCAATACACTTTTTAAATGAATTTATAGTAGTAGGAGAAGATGATGAAAATTACAGAGTACATCAATTAGATGAAACTGGGTTATCAGTATTTGGAGGATGTGAGTTAGATTTAACAGCTCTATCTATTCCGAAGAGTGATTTTAAGTGGGATAGAACAACATACGTAGAATTAGATATACCTAAGATTTATTTAACAATAGATATTATAGATAAAATTAAGGAATTAAATAGTTAACAAATAATTCAAAAACACTCTTTGTTAAGGTTGGAGGTAAAAAATGAATTTTGTAAAAACAGGATATAAACCATCAAAGATTCAAGCACAAAGAAATAGGATTGTAACTATTTCAGAAAAATTAGAATTAAGTTGGATATTTGATGATGAAGTGAATGAATACTTAGAACAAGGATGGAAACTAGATAGAATCGAAACAGTTAAGAAAGATAATGATATTTTATTAATTGGATTCTTAAAAAGGTATTAAGCTAAATTCAAAAACATGAGGAAATTAAGGAGTGGTTTTATGGAAAGGGCATTTCTAGTAACGAAAGATAGTAATTATTATAAAGACGTGCAAAAGTATGTAGGTATGGTTCAAAAACAAAAACAACAGGTAGCAGATTTTGAAAAGAGCGTAGACATAGAAGCTAATGAATATGCAGTTACTGGTGACGGAGGATGTAATTGTCCATTTGATGAGTTCGATAAGAGTGAAATAAGATTTTATATAGTTCCCACAAAAAAGGATAAAACAAAATTCCAAAAGCAATTATTAAAACCTATGTTAAATGGATTAAGTCAATTTAGAAGGAATGGCAAAATATCAAGAGAGTTTCAGCAATATTGTGTAGACAATAAAGTTATCATAAATATATTGCAACCAGATCTAAGAGATTATTTAAAATCAATAGACTGGGCTGGTTATACAAGACAAATGATAGAATGTGATGAAGGTTATTATTTAAAAGTAACAAGCGAGTTATTAAAAGAATATGACAATCCAAAAGGGTTCATTCCTATACCGATGAGTGAGTTTTATAAAAAATTAGAGGAAAAGAATAATAAATAGTTACTTTTGGATATAGCTTAGTGTCAGATTAAGAAGAAAAAAGAGAGTAATTACAGGCAATGATAGAGATAGTTAAGACGAGAAAACAACAATTAGAAGAAAGAATTAAAAGATTAGAAAGCTATGTTTATGAAGATGATAATACACCACAGCTTAAGAAAATATATGAAGATCAAATACAATTTTTAAGAGAAGAGTTGAAGGGGCTAAAAAATAAAAATTAATCGAAAATAAAATGCTCGTAAATGAGCAATTATGTATAAAGGAGATACAATGAGAGAAGAAAAGCTAAAAGACATAAGAGAAAAATTACAATTATATCCAATAAGAACAATTAAAATAGAAGATATGAAACTTGAATTAGAAGAGTTGGAGCTAGGAGAAACTTTAAAGTCACAGGGATATGAAGAAGCAGTACAATGTTCTCCAAGATGCAAAAACAATGATGAATTAATTTATAAAAAAAATAGCTTAAAAGCAAGAATAGCCTATTATGAAACAGTAAATAAGAGAGTTGATAATTGGCTAAATTTAATTAAAAACTTAAAAGCCAAAGAAGCTATTATATGCATATATATAAATAAAATGAGTAAAACACAAGCTGCTAAAAGGTTAGATAGATGCAGGCGACAAATAGACAATCTAGTAAGACAAGGTGAAGAAGAAATATACAATTCAATTTATAATAAAAGTGAAAATTTCCATAAAGTTTCTTAGAAATTTCCATAAAATTTCCGAAAAATTTCTCACAAATTTCTTAAAATATATGATATTCTAGTATTATAGAAAATATGGAAAGCGCTTAGACAAGTTCTAAGTGCTTTTTTTATTATTAAAAAAAGAGGTGAGTGTATTGTGACTATAAGAGAAATATTAAAAGAAGCTCAACCAGATTATTATAGAAAGTTAGTTAAGAAGCACTCTAATAAAAAGCCTAAAAAACTAACTGAAAAAGAAATTAAAGAGTTGATGGGACATAGTTCATATAAAAGGGGAACTGGTGGAGCTATTAGGCAGGTGAGATAAATGAATTTTGTTGAACCTATAAGAGATGCAGATGTATTTCATGATATTCAGGCTACTTTAAAAAGAGAAAATATGAGGAATTACGCTTTAGTAATGACTGGAACATATACAGGATTAAGAATATCAGATATTTTAAAATTAAAAGTTCAGGATGTAAAAAATAAGAAATATATTGATATTAGAGAAAAGAAAACTGAAAAGAGAAATATAATTGAAATCAGTCCAATATTAAGGATAGTGTATAAAGAGTATTGTTCAGAGATGGATGATGAAGAGTATTTATTCAGGAAAAGTAATATAAATAAACCTATAGGAAGAGAACAAGCATGGAAGATTATGAAGAATATAGGTAATAGGTTTGGTATTGAAAATTTAGGAACACATACTTTAAGAAAGACATTTGGTTTTCATTATTATAAACAGACTGGAGATATAGCAACTTTAATGCAGATGTTTAATCATTCTAAAGAAAGTATTACTTTAAAATATATTGGAATAACTCAAGATACAATGAATAAGGCAAGAAGAGATTTTAGAATCTAATTTTTTTTATTTAGAGCAATAGTAAACATATTGAGGTAACGTTAATTATATAAAAATGAAAAGTGCTTTAAAGCTAGAAAAATAAATATATTAAAGATAGTTTTAAAAAGTTAACACAATATGAATTAAGTTAATTGTTTTTGAAATATTTGATATTTTAGAGATATAAAATTTGGGGATTAATAAGGAATATTTAATATTGAAAATAATGGGAAATAAACGAATAAAATAAAAAAAAGAACTCTAGAAATAGGGTTCTTTTATTTTATATAAATACGGGGAATAAATGGCAAATAGACGATTAATAGAATGTAAAAGTAGAGGGTGTTATAAATTAACTAGAAATGAATCAGCTTATTGCGATGAACATATAGAAGAGTTTGAAAAGAAAGAAAAGGAAAGGCGAAAAAATTTCAATAGTTATTACAATAAGAATAATAAATATAATAAGTTTTATTGGACACAAAAGTGGAAACAACTTAGAGAGTATGTTTTAGCTAGGGATGATTATTTATGTCAAGATTGTTTAAACAATAAAGTAATAACAGAAGCTACTGAAGTTCATCATATAGAAAAGATAAGAAAAGCATGGGATAAGAGATATGATCCTGATAACTGTATAGCGTTATGTAGCGAATGCCATAGGATTAGAGATAGGAATTGTTAGAAATAAATATAAATTGAGAGATATCCCCCCTACCTTGTAGAAATTTATAAAAACTTTTGACAGTTCGGTGTTAGGTTACATCGCAGAAAATTCCCCAATGAAAAAATTTTTTAGGAGGTAAGAAAGATGGCTAAACGTAGAGAACCTATAGATTTGCTCGTTGCAAAAGGTAAGAAAAATTTAACTAAAAAAGAGATTGAAGAAAGAAAAAATAGAGAAATAAAAGCACCTTCTGAAAATATAGAAACACCTTCTTATCTTCCTGAAAATTTAAAAGGTGAGTTTATTAATATATCTTCAAAATTAAAAGAAATTGGAATAATGAGCGACTTAGATTCAAATGCATTAGCAAGATATTTGATAGCAGAGCATGAATTTCAGAAAGTGGCTATTAAAATGGTGAAAATGAAAAATATAACAGATAAATATTTTGATTACTTAAAGGCAGAAGATAAATTTTTTAATCAAGCAAGAGCAGCAGCAGGAGATTTAGGATTAACTATAACTTCAAGATGTAAGTTAGTTCTACCAAACAATAATAAGGATGAGCCTTCTGAAATGACAGAAGGTCAAAAGAGATTTGGAAATAGAATATGACAACAAAAGAGATATTTGATGTTATTTATAATTATGCATTAGATGTTGTTGAAAAAAGAATAGTAGCTTGTAAAAAACATATTTGGGCTTGTAAAAGATTTATTTCTGATATAGAAAAGTCAAAAGATGATAATTATCCATATTATTTTGATGTTGAAGAAGTACTAGATTTTTATGAATGGGCAAGATTATTTAAACATAGAACAGGAATAGTTAAAGGTCAAAGAATAGAGTTAATACCATGGCAATTATTTATTGCAGGAAATTTATTTGGATGGAAAGATAAAAAAACAAATTTCAGAAGATATAAAAAAGCTTTTATAAGTGTTGGTAGAAAAAATGCTAAATCAGAACTATTAAGTTTGATAGCTACTTATGAATGCTTTATAACTGATGATAATAGTGAAGTATATCTAACAGGTTGGAATCGCGATGGTTCAGATATTGTCTATAGAGAAATAACATATCATTTAGAACATCCGTATGAGAAAGGTTTCTTTAAAGGAAAATATAAAACAAGCTATGGGCAAGTAACACATTTAAAAAGTGGTTCATTTATAAAACCTTTATCAAGAGAAGCTAAAAATACAGATAATGCTAACAATCCAAGTTTAGCTGTTGTTGATGAATATAAGGATCATTTAACATCAGAGATTTATGATAATTTAAATACTGGTATGACTAGACCTAATGCTCTTATAGTTATTATAAGTACTGCTGGAACAAATATTAATTGTCCCATGATGTTTGAATATAAATATGTAACAAAAGTACTTGATCCTGATATAAAAGATGTAGAAAATGAAGAATACTTTATTATGATATGTGAGTTAGATAAAGAAGATGATATTAAAGATGAGAAAGTATGGCCAAAAGCTAATCCTATTGTAACATCAACAGAGTTTGGGGTTAATAAACTTAGAGGAGAATTAAAAGCTGCACTTGATGCACCAGAAAAAATGAGAATATTTAAGACAAAAAATATGAATATATGGTGTGACGAAAGAGAAGATGGCTATATGAATATGTCTAAGTGGGAAAGTGCAGAAGAGGATTTTTCTTTTGAAGATTTTAGAGGAGAACCTTGTGTAATGGGAGTTGACTTAAGTACAAAATTAGATTTAACATCAATAGCATTTGAGTTTTATAGAGATGGAATTTATTATACTTATCAACATTCATGGTTGCCTGATGAAACATATCAAAGAAGATTAAGAGAGGGAAAGTATAGATTTGATTTATGGGTTGAAGAAGAAAATTTAACTATTTGTCCAGGAGCAACAATAGATTATGGTTATGTAAAAGAGTATTTTCAAAAAATAGAGAAGGAATTTGATATAAAAATATTAGAGATTCCTTATGATCCTATGAATGCAACTCAATTTATTCAAGATTTGGAATTTGAAGGCTATACATGTGTTGAAGTTAGACAAGGACCCTTTACATTAAATGAACCAACAAAGGATTATAGAGATCAACTATACGAAGGTAAGGTTAAGCACTCAAAAGATGGATTATATTCATGGTCAGCTAGTAATGCAGTTGCAACTCAACATAAACAAGAGTATATAATGCTAGATAAAAAGAAATCAGCAGAAAAAATTGACCCTATGGTTGCTACTGTTAATGCTCATTATAGAGGAACAAAAGTATTAAAAAATGCAGATATAGACATATTTTATGCACCTTAAAATTTGAAAGGAGGGGATAAAATTGGGGATATTAAAAAATATTATAAGTTTTTTTAAAACACCTTATAGAAGCACAATCACTAAAGATTTTAGGTGGTTTTCTTTTTTTAACAAAGATTTAGCTACAAATGAAACTATTTTTAGTGCTATAAGTATGCTTAGTAATGCAATTGCTAGTGCACCTATTGGAGTTTATAAAGATTATGAGAAACTAAAACCGTATGAAAGTGATTTAGCTAGGTTATTTGAATATGGACCTAATAATTTTCAAAGTACATTTCAATTTATTAGGTTAATGGAAACATTAAGAAATACTAAAGGAGCTGCTTATGCTATAAAAGAGTATGGTTATATGGGAGCGATTGAAAGGTTATGGGTTCTAAATCCTGACTTTGTAATTCCTATATTAGAAAGTGAGAGTAAGGAACTTTACTATGAGGTAAGAAATGGTGGTAATTCTGTATATGTTCATAGTAATCATATAATAGCAGTAAATCATATAACATCAAACGGTTATACACCTATAAGTCCTTTAGATGTACTAAGAAATACCATAGATTATGATAGAGAAATTAAAGAATTTAGCTTAAATCAAATGAAAAATGGTTTAAAAGCAAACATAGTAATTAAGCTACAAACAAAATTATCAGAGCCAGCATTAAAGGAATATAATGCAATGATGGATAAATTTAAAGAGAATGGTGTTTTGTATGTTGATAGTGGAAAAGAGTTTCAAGAGCTTAAAAATAATACATTTATAGACCCAAATGTAGCTGCAATAGAGGAAATTACAGTAGAAAGAGTGGAAAGAGTATATAATATGCCTGGAAAATTAACAGGAAAAGCTACAAATGTAGAAGATTTATTGTATATAAAAGATACTGTATTACCTATAGTAAGAATGTATGAACAGGAATTTACTAAAAAGTGTATTTCAACAAATCAGCGAGAAATAGGTGAAAGAGTAAAGCTATCTCTTAATGGATTTGCTAGAGCAGATATGAAAACAAGAGGAGAATTTTATTTTAAAGGTATTCGTTCAAGCTGGTTTTCTTCTAATGATATAAGAGCATTAGAAGATATGCCACCAATAAAAGGTGGAGATGTATATTATGTTAGTAAAGATTTAATTCCTATAGATATGGTTAGGGATTTAAATACTAAAAATAATTAATAATTGAAAGGAGGTGATAAAGATGGCAGAGAAAAAATATTGGGAGTTCAAAGCAAAAGCTAATGATCCAACAGAAGCAGATTTATATTTATATATTGAAATTGCATCATGGGGAGGAGGTTATTGTGCCCATTCAGCACAAAGCTTTAAGAGTGAATTAGATGCATTAGGAGATATAAATGTATTAAATGTATATATTAATTCACCTGGAGGAGATGTTTTTGAAGGAAATAGCATATATAATATGCTTAAAAGAAAAGCAAAAGAATGTGAAATTAATATGTATGTAGATGGAATGGCTGCAAGTATAGCAAGTGTAATTTTAATGGCAGGAACAAAGATAAGTATTCCTAAAAATGCTATGGTGATGATACACAAAGCTAGAGGTGGTTGTTTTGGAGATGAAGAAGAACATAGAAATTGTGCTAATCTTATAGAAAAGATTAATAATAATATGAAACAAGTTTATTTAGATAGATCTAATGGTAAATTAGATGAAGAAACTTTAAATACTTGGTTATCTAATGGAGATACATGGTTATCAGCACAAGAATGTTTTGATTATGGTCTTTGTGATGAAATAACTGATGAAATTCAATTAGTCGCTAAATATGACACGAAAGTCTTAGAACAATATAAGAATGTTCCAAAGGCTTTTTTTAATGCAAAAAATAAAACCAAAATGCCTAAAAGTGATGAAAAACCTTATATGGATGAAGAAACTAGGGCTTTAATAGAAAGAGTAAATAATAAAACTAAAATGTGGAACTTAGAATAATGGAGGAATTAATAAATGAATAGATTTCAAATACAACAAATGTTAGATGGTGTAAGAGCAACTTTAAAAAGTGAAAATGAAAAATTAAATGCAATGTATATGGATAGTAAATCTACGGTAGAAGCAAGAAATAATCAAGTAGCAGTAGTAAAAGATTTAGAGGAAAGAGAAAAGGGTATTGCAGCTCAATTAAAGAAGTTTGATGATGATGCAGCAGCTAAATTACAAACACAAAAATATCCTAAAGCTATGTCAGAAAGAGATAAAGCAATTGAAAATAAAGCAGAAGTAATAAGAAATGTTATGAACGGTAATAAAGATGGTGCTTCAAATGCTATTAAATCATTAGGTGGAAGATATACAGTAAATGCTTTATCAACTAATAGTTCAACTGGGAATGGTGGAGGAAGTTTCATTCCTAAAACAACATCAGCAGATATAATAACTGAACCAGTATATGAGAATGATTTAAGAGATCATATACTTGTAACAAGTGAATCAAATTTAGAAGTACCAAGATTATTATTTTCATGTGATGATGATGAATTTGTACTTGATGAAGATACAGCTAAAGAAGTAAAAGCAAAAGGTGATACTGTAGAGTTTGGAAGAAATAAAAGTAAATTAAAAGTAAATGTATCTGAAACTGTGTTATTAGGTAGTAATGCTAATCTAGTTGCTACTGTAGATTCAGGATTAGAAGGTGCAGCTGCATACAAAGAAGTTAAAATGATGTTTAGTAAGGCTGATGATGCAAACAAGCATATGTCATTTTATGAAAAAGAATTATCTGAATATACAATAAAGAAAGTAGAAGGTTCTTCAAAGTATTTAGCTATAAAAAAAGCTATAGCAGATCTACCTAAAATGTATAGAAAAAATGCTAAGATAATAATGAGTTATATGGATTATTTAGATATAATCGAAACATTAGCTAATGGAAATGCAACTTTATATACTGCACAACCAGAACAAATATTAGGTAAGCCAGTTGTGTTTATGGATGAAGCAGAAATTCCAGTTGTAGGAGATTTAAAGTATTTACAAATTAATTATCATCCAGAAACTTTATATGATAGAGATAAAGATGTAGATTCTGGAATGGAGAAATTTGTACTTACAAATTGGTATGATATACAATTTAGATTAAGAAGTGCATTTAGATTAGCAGTAACACCCTAGCATTCCCCCACAAGATGGGGGTTCCAAGGTTGGGATTGCCAAAGTAGGTGAAGCAAAGGTAGGAAGGAGAGAATAGAATATGGCATATGAAAAACAAACATGGGTTGATGGAGAAATAATAACAAAAGCAAAATTAGATCATATAGAAGAAGGAATTGAAAAGATAGAGTTAACGCCAGGGCCTAAAGGGGAGCCAGGAAAACAAGGAACAGCAGGAGAAAATGGTTTAGGATGGTTATTAGGAACTAATATTCCTAATTCTGAAGGTAGAGACGGAGATTTGTACTTAAAAATAGATAATTTTGATGTCTATAAAAAAGTTAGTGGAAGTTGGCAGAAGATAGGAAATATAAAGGGCGCGCAAGGGCCACAAGGGCCTAAAGGAGCAGATGCAGTAATTAATAAGTTGAACAAAGTAGATGCTCTAGCTGGTGGGGCAGACGCTGCTACAATAGTAACTGCATTTAATAACTTAATTGCAGATTTAAAAGCAAAAGGATTTATGAATGAAGCATAGAGAGTACTTAGATACTCTCTTTTATTTTATATTATAGGAGTGGTATCATGATTGAACTAAGTGAAATGAAAGAATGGTTAAGAATATTTCATGATGAAGATGATAATTTAGTGGAGAGTTTAATATTAAGTAGTATTCCAATAATAAAAAGTGCTACAGGTATTACTAAAGAATATATTCAATCTTGTAATGATGAAATACTTAGAGATTTATATAAAATGGTTCAAAGGATACTTATTACTGATTTATATAATGAGAGAGATACAGAAAATAAAGCATTAACTTCATATTATATTCAATTAGAATTAACATACAAGGAATTATTAAATAATGAAAATAGATAAGTTTGAAATTAAGGGACATGAATTTAAGTATCCAATAACTATAGAACGCTATCAAAAAAATAAGGATGATGATAATAGACTTGTTGAACAATGGACAAAATTATGTAATACAAGAGCTAAAATTTTATGGACTAGAGGGAGTCAGTATAATGAATCTTATGGTACTAACAGTGAAATTGAAGCTACTTTTTATATTATGTTTAATCATAAGAATATTACTCCTAAGGATAGATTAGTATATAAAAATCAAGCTTATGATATTATCTATGTAAATAATGTTCAAGAAGCTAGTAAATACTATGAAATTAAAGCTAAGAAGGTAAATTAAATGTCTGTAGAATTAAGTGGATTTGATGAACTAATAAGTGACTTAAATAATTTAGGTGCAATAGGCAATAAAATAGGTAGAAAAGCGGTTGAAGAAGGTGCAAAAATAGTCCTGGAACAACAGAAAAAAGATGCACCAAGAAGTGATGACAATGACCATGGAGCAGATAAACTTGATATAACAGAAATCAAGAAATATGCTAAAAGTGGCACTGTGGTTGGTAGAGTTGGTATTTCATCTGACAACTGGGAGTTCACGAAAGGATTATATTTTAATCATTATGGATTTGAGCATTATAAGTCAGGGAAAATGGTAGATGTTCATGTTGGATGGATGAATGATAGTTTTAAAAAATGTAAAGATAAAGCAGCTAAAATAATGATAGATATTGCTAGTAAAGAAATAGATAAAATCCTGAAATAGGTGATTATATGAAAGAAGTAATAAAAAAACTAGAAAGTGAGTTAGGTATTCCTTTTTACTATGTAAGTAGAGAAGATGGGCAAGTTCCGGTAGTAATTTATAATTATAAAAAAGAGTTAAATATTTCAGATATGAAAAAGGAGTCAGCTAGTTATGACTTCTATTTTATTTTGATAATAAATGAAAAAATAAATGCTACAGTTGAGAAGTTTGAGGAAGTTTTAATAAATAATCTCTTTAGGAATGTTACTGTAAATCAATCAACTACAACTAAGGAAGGATATATTCAAATTTCTATAACTGGAAGTAAAAATATATAATGAAAGGTGGAATAAATATATGCCAAGAGAATTGGGGGTAAGAAAATTAACTGCATTCCCTTTAGAAACGGAAGGAACATACGGGGAAGCAATTCCATTAAATAATTGTGTTTCTTTAAAAACAACAAATAATTATAAAAAAATTGAATATTACTCTGATTGTACTACAGAGCATTCTTCTGCTATATTGCAGTATATAGAAGTTGAAATGGTGATGAGTTCAAATATGGGCTTAAAGCTTGTAGCTGAATTAACAGGGTTAGAATATGAGAATGGGAAAATGGCTGGGGTTATAGGAAGTGTAGTTCCACAATTTGCTTTAGCATATGAGGTGTTAATGGATGATAATACTACAAGAAGAAGAGTTTTATATAATTGCAATCTTAGAAAAGAAGAACATTCTAACGAAACAGAGAGTGAAGGAGAAGAATGGACACTTTCAGGCAAAGCATTACCAGTAGAAATTGAAGGAAAACAATATGTGGACTTATGGATGTCTGAATCTGAAATTGAAGCTATAGTTGAACCAGATACAAAGACTAAATATAAAGCTGAATACGAAAAGTTCTTTAAAACTGTAATAAAGCCTGGAGAACCAACAGACTCTCCCTAGTGAAACCTTAGAAAATGCTAGGGTAGGAAAAGCAAAAGTAGGTAAAGCAAAAGTAGGAATGCTAAATGAAAATTGATATTAAAAAGAAAGAGAGCAATTTCTCTTTCTTTTTTTAAGAAAGGAATTATATATATGGAAATTATAAATCTATCAAATAGAAAAGAAGTAGAAGTTAATATAAATGGAAATGAGTGTATAGTATCTCTTTCGTTGAAAAATATAAACCATTTTCAAGAAAGCACTAAAATTGGATTACCAAAAGCTTTAGATAAAATGAAAAAGGGCGATTTAAATATAATATTAAAATTAATTTATAGTATGGTATCTGATAAGAAAACAGGCAGAGTTCTAGGGTATAAGTTTTTTAAAAAATTTGATGAAATGGAAACAATTGAGGCACTACAACCAATAATAATGGAATTATTAAATAAGGATATGCCAGAAGCTAAAAATGAATCTGAAAAAAAGTAGCTAAAGGTAAAGATGATGGTTATGTAGATATAGATAATATTTTATATATGGGTAGATCTTTACTTAAAATGAGCAATGAAGAATTATATGAGTCTAGTTTAAGATTTATATTTAAGCAAATAGATTTATATGTCGAGTCTAATAAAGAGGCAGAGAAAAGGCACAAAAACAATAGTAAAAATAAAGGTAATACTAGAAGTGAAGAAAATAAATTGATGGTACTAGACTAAAGAAAGGAGGGAGAACATGGCAGATGAAAAACAGTTAGTAGTCAACCTTGCATTAAAGTCTGGAACTATGAAGCAACAAATAAATAGTATTAATAAAGATATAAAACAAATGCAAACAGACTTTAAAAATGCTGGTGCTGGGGTAGAAGATTTTGAAAAAACATCAGAAGGATTAAGTACAAAATTAAAATTACAGCAATCTGTAGTAGAAAAACTTAAAGATAAATTATCTGTATACAAAACCGAGCAAGAAAAATGTACAAATACATTAGATAAAGCTGTAAGCGCATACCAAAAGCAAGAACAAAAAGTAAAAGCATTAGAACAAGCATTAGAAAAAGCTAAACAAGAATATGGGGAAAATAGCAAAGAGGTTAAAAAGCTAGAAGAAGAATTAAAGAAAGCTAATAAAGCATTAGATACTAAAAAAAATAGTGTAATAAATGCTAATAATGCTTTAACTAATATGAATACTACTATTTCTTCTACAGAAGCTGAAATAAAAGGTATGGAAAGGCAGATAGAAAAGACTAAAGGTGCTTTAGATGAACTGGAAAATGAAGCTAATGATACTGGCGATGAAGTTGAAAAGCTAGGAGGAAACTTTGAAAACTTTAGTAGCAAGTTAAAAAGTGTAGCAACTAGTGCAGTAGCATCTTTTGCAAAAATATCAGCAGCTATGGTAACAGCCGGAGTAGGAATAGCTAGTGTATTAACAAAGTTATCAATTGAACAATATGCACAATATGAACAGTTAACTGGTGGTATTGAAACGTTATTTAAGAATAGCAGTAATAAAGTAATGGAGTATGCAAACAATGCATATAAAAACGCTGGATTAAGTGCTAATGAGTACATGGATACGATGACTAGTTTCAGTGCTTCATTAATAGCAGGTTTAGGTGGAGACACTGAAAAGGCTGCTCAAATAGGTAATATGGCTATTGAGGACATGTCAGATAATGCAAATAAAATGGGTACAAGCATGGAAATGATACAAAATGCTTATCAAGGTTTTGCAAAGCAGAATTATACAATGCTTGACAATCTTAAATTAGGTTATGGTGGAACAAAAGAAGAAATGCAAAGGCTTCTTGAAGAAGCTAGTAAGATAAGTGGTATCAAGTATGATATTAGTAATTTTAGTGACATAATAGAAGCTATCCATGCAATCCAAACAGAAATGGATATAACCGGAACTACTGCAAAAGAAGCATCTTCTACTATAGAAGGTAGTTTAAATATGACTAAATCTGCATGGACTAATGTCTTAACTGGAATAGCAGATAGTAATGCAGATTTTGATACTTTAATTAATAATTTAGTTGATTCTGTAAGTGCATTCGGAGAAAATATTATTCCTAGAATAGAAATAGCTATACAAGGGGTAGGGCAATTAGTAGAGAAACTACTTCCACCAATCATTCAAAAAATTCCAACACTAATTACAGATGTACTCCCAAATTTAATTAGTGCTGGAACTAAAATGATAGAAAGTTTAGTTAGTGGACTTACTCAAGCGATGCCAGAATTAATTAGTGGAGCAGTACAAATAATAGGAGTATTAGCAGATGGAATAATTCAAGTAGCACCATTATTATTAGAAGCAGGATTACAATTAATAGTAACATTAGGACAAGGACTAGCCTCAGGATTACCTCAAATGATACCAACTATAGTTGATTTAATAGTGTCAATGTGCGATATGTTTATCGAAAACTTGCCTATGTTTATAGATGTAGCAATAGAGATAATTTTAGCTTTAGTACAAGGCTTGATAAATGCATTACCTACATTAATTGCAGAGATTCCAAGAATTATAAATAGTTTCTGTAATGTTATTTATGAGAAGCTTCCAGATATTTTAAAGGTTGGTGTCGATATAATTATTATGTTAGTTAAAGGATTAATAGATAGTATACCTGTCATACTTGAAAATCTTCCACAAATAATCATGGCGATAGTAAATGTATTTACCATGATGAACTGGGCTAGTATCGGTAAAAGTCTTATAACAAATATAGGTTCAGGTATAAGCTCAATGGTGGGGAATATAGGAACAATAGCTAAGTTTACAGCTGAAAGTGTTGTAAATGGAATAAAAGGAATATTCACAGCTGGAGGTAGCATAGGGAAAAACTTAATAAGCTGGGTTGCTAATGGGATAAGTAGCTCTTTAGGCAATTTAGTTCAAGCAGCTAAAAATGTAGCTATAAGCGCAATTCAAGGAATTAAAAATATACTTAGTTGGGATAGTGCTTCAAGTATAGGATCTAATTTAATAAAAGGCATTTGGAACGGTATTTCTAATATGACAGGTTGGATTATAAATAAAATAGGTGGATTTGCTGACAGTGTTGTAAATTCTATAAAGTCATTCTTCGGTATAGGTAGTAGTAAGTCTAAAAAAACTTCAAGTGAACAATCAAGTTCGAGGATGCTTTATTTAAATGAACAAGAACCTTTATTAAATGCTAGAACATTATCTTTAGACAATATAGCTTTAAGTGGAAGTTATTATACTGCTACTACAAGAGACTCATTGGGGGCAAATGCTATGATTAGGCAAGTAAATGGAGCACCATCTAATGCACAAGCATTATCCTTTGATATGATGATGAATACAATGTCCAATATTTTAGCAGAAATGAGTAAATCAATTCAAGATTTAAAATCTTATAATGATAAAGATTTAATACTATATACAACAAATAACTCTTACTTAGATAATAAACTTATAGCTTCTGAAAATGTAAAGCAAGTTATAAAAATTATAGGTAAAAGCACTAATAACTATAGAGTTGGTAAAGGAGGTTTAAAACTTGGGTAAATATTTTATTTTATATAATAATGAAACTAATTTAGATATTGATTTATTAATAAGAGATAGACCTTCTAAACCTTCTCCTGAAATGGAATATGAAGAAGTAAAAGTGCCAGGTGGAAAAACTTTATACAGAGAAAAAGGCTATAAAGATATAGATATACCTATATCTTTTAATTTTTTATCTAAAAAATCTTTTGAGTGGGATAAAGATTTTAGGAGAGTTAAGAAGTGGTTGTTAAGCAAAGTAGATAATAGATTAAAATTTGCTGATGACTTTGAAGTATATTATAAAGTTAATAAAGTAACTATAGACACTCCTGAAAGAATTTTAAAAAAACTAGGTAGATTTGATGTTACATTTACTTGTGAGCCGTATGTTTATATAGATAATGATGAAATTGAATTGAATACTGTTTTATATAATGACTATTTAGTATCTAAACCTATTTATCGTGTAGTAGGTGAAGGGAATTTAACTCTTAATATAAATAATAAAGTTATTAAAGCTAACGTAGGACAAGAATTAATAATAGATACAGATAAAGGTTTATGTTATAGAGAAGATATAGTTAACAATATAGCTTTAGAAGGTAAATATGAAGATTTATATTTACAAGAAGGTTACAATAACTTTTCATGGACAGATGGATTTGAAATTTATATTA
>ERZ827498.2625-NODE-2625-length-16723-cov-3.754860_pt1 | contig 16723 bp, 17 predicted proteins | sample MGYA00519865_ERZ827498 | MGnify/ENA primary metagenome ERZ827498 (study PRJEB31778, sample SAMEA3449328) | human gut metagenome | biome: human gut; feature: human-associated habitat; material: faeces | place: United Kingdom | collected 2010/2012 ...
TAATTTATCGTTTCCTTCATTTGTATGAGCGAATGGAAACGATGGAAGGGGAAGCACTTGATTTTATAACACGTGATTTTGATGCGTGGAAAAGGAGAAGAGAACAAAGAAGGCAGGCTGAGAAAAAGATAAAAAAAGAGTATTTGTTATCGGCGATACTGGCATTTATCCTTTGTTTGGTTTCTTTTCTTATGCTGCATTTTTGCTCTCTTATGTTGACGGGAAAAGAAACGAATATACTTGGTTCTACTGCTGTTTTTTGTGGTATGGTTTTGTTGACTGTTACTTGTTTTTTATTATGGTTTTGGAAGAAAAAGAGGAAAAAGGACAGTACCATCTTAGCGCAGGAGATGAGACAGATGGCTTCTTACTGGATTATGACAGCTGCCTGTTCTTTGCAGACAAAAGGTGTTTATCAAATGATTTTGCTGTCAATTGAGGAAATGGATGGCTGGTTTCGTGAAGAGTTGGAAACTTTATTGGAAAATATTCGGCAGGATCCGGCCTCTTATAAACCATATGATTCTTTTTGTGAGGAATTTGATGACATGGAGTTTCGCATCGCAATGAGAGTATTGGGAAGGGCAAATGTCGATGGCTGTGAGCAGGCAAAGCAGGAGATATTTTTCCTTATGGAACAGTTGTATAGTAAGTACGATGAGAAAGAGGAGAGCAGCAGTAAAAAGCATGTGTTGCGTCTGCGTGCATTTCGTCGGATTCCACTTTTTATTGCCGGTGTAAAAATTATGTGGGACAGTGTTTTAGTATTTTCTCTTCTTGTTCAGCAGATGACGATTTGGAATGGAGGGTGAGATGAGCCGATTAGTGGATGAATTTATACTTATGTTATTGTTCACAGCGCTTTCTTTTCTTTTGGTGTTCTATCTCTCTCAAAATGTGAGATATGGAAGTGCCAGAACATATTACCGGGAGGCTGTATATCAATTGAAGAAAAGTGATTATTCGGAAGAAGCAAAAAATCAATGTTATAAGGAGGCAAAAGACAGAGGCTATCAGGTACAGATAAAGAGTAAAACGACAGGGTATGTTCGTGTTATTCTGCAGTATGATGTCGTTTTTCCTTTTGGATTACGAAAAAAATATATGATTGATGGGTATGAATATGCAGGATAGGAGGTGATTTGTGTGAAGACAATTGTGATATCGATGATTGGAATTGGTTCAATTTTATTTGTTGTTATGATTCAACATACGGCGTCAAAACGAATGTGGTCATATGAAAGAGCGGAAACTTCTTTATCATCTGCTATGGAGCAGACAATGTCGGAGGTGATGGAGGAAAACCATTATGGAATTGAAAATCGTAATGAGATGCTAGCAGCCCTTTTACAGTCCCTGATTGCAAAATGGAACCATGAAATTGATTTGACGGTTCTGGTTCATAAAATGGATTATGATAAAAGACAGATGGATGTGGAGGTCTGCGGCAGAATGAATATGGATGAGGGAAAAGAAGAGACGGTGAGTGTGAGAAGAAAAATTGTTTTTGAAAAAGATTAAATGGCAAGAAGCCGAAAGAAACTATTCGGCTTCTTCCGGCTCCTCTGTTATTTTTGGTTTGAGTTCAAGTTTTACTGTATCAATTCGATTTCCGTCGACTTTAAGTACTGTGTACCTGGCAAATTCATCTTCGGCTGTTTCCCCTTCAGTTGGAAAATGCTCCAACAGGTTAATGACATGCCCCGCAATCGAGTCATAATCATCGGATTTAAGCGGTACGCCGAGTGCCTCGGCAATGTCATCTAATGGTGTAGAACCAAGCACTTTGTAGACGGAATCAGAAAGTACCTGAATGTCATCTTCTTCGTCTGTGTCGTACTCATCACGTAGTTCGCCAACGATTTCCTCAATGAGGTCTTCCATGGTAATCAGACCGGCGAGAGCACCATATTCGTCCAGAACAATGGTCATCGGAATGGAGTCCTTCCGCATTTCCATGAAAAGTTCGGAGACATTTTTGTATTCATAAGTGACATGAGCTTCCCGCATCAAAGATTTGATGTTCAGGTTTTCTTTGTCGCCTTGATAAAAAACGAAATCTTTCAAGTTGATAATACCAATGATGTGATCAATGGTTTCTTCGTATACCGGAAGTCTTGCGTATTTGTTTTCCGTAAATTCCGTCAGCAGTTCGTCATAGGAAATGTTTGCCTCCACCATGGCAATATCCATACGTGGAATCATAACATCTTTGGCAAGTGTATCACCAAAGTCTACGATATTGGTAATCATCTTACGCTCCTCGCTTTCGATGACACCTTCTTCGTGACTGACATCAACAAAGGTACGCAGCTCATCTTCTGTAATACTGCTTGATTTTTTTGAAGTGTCCACACGCAGTAAAAACATTAAAAATCTTGCAAATTGGTTGACGATAAAAATGACAGGCGTCAATATGTGAGTGATAGCGGAAATTGAACTCGAATAGAAGAGTGCTAATTTCTCTGCATTTTTTGTCGCAAGATTTTTTGGTGTGATTTCACCAAAAATCAAAATCAATACAGTCAGAATACCGGTTGCGATACCGGCAAAAAGACTAGTGCTGTTTTCCATACCAATCCGTTTGCATATTGAAAATGCATAGGATGTTGATATCGAAGAAGCAGAAAGATTTACAATGTTGTTACAAATCAGTACAGCACTCAGCATTTTGGAAGGTTCTTCGATTAACTTCAAAACGCGTTTTGCTGCTTTGTTATTTTCCTCTGCCAAAGAGCGCATGCGGATTTTATTTACCGTTGTTAATGCCGTCTCTGCAGAAGAGAAATATGCGGATAATATGAGTAAAATTATAATTATAAGTATATTTACCGCGTCACTGGGCCCCAAGTCCTCATCTCCTTTTGTATCCAGGGTCGTTATGGATTATTTTCCAACCATTGTATCTGATTGGATGAATATTGTCAAGTTTTGTCTTTTTCAAGTCAGCGTCAAATCAGCTTAAAGCCTGACGTTTTCTGGCCATTTCATCACTGTCGAGATATTCGTCATATGTGGTTACTTTGTCAATCATACCATTTGGCGTAAATTCAATGATACGGTTGGCGATGGTCTGGATAAACTGATGATCCTGGGAAGTGAATAAAACAACACCGGGGAATTTAATCAGACCATTGTTTACGGAAGTGATGGATTCCATATCTAAGTGGTTTGTTGGCTCATCAAATACTAATACGTTCGCACCAGAAATCATCATCTTGGAGAGCAGGCAGCGCACTTTCTCTCCTCCGGAAAGGACTCTGACACGTTTCACGCCGTCCTCACCGGCAAAAAGCATTCTTCCGAGGAATCCGCGGACATACGTTACGTCCTTGATCTCGGAATACTGGGTCAGCCAGTCTGCGATAGTCAGGTCGCAGTCGAATTCTGCGGTGTTGTCCTTCGGGAAGTAAGCCTGTGTGGTGGTTACGCCCCATTTGTAGTAACCGGAATCCGGCTCTTCTTCTCCGGTCAGAATCTTGAACAGCATGGTGATCGCCTGCTCGTTACTTCCGACGAAAGCAACTTTATCTTCTCTTCCGAGGGTAAAGCTTAAGTTATCCAGGATTTTCACGCCGTCTACGGTTTTGGTCAGTCCCTCTACCTGCAGAACGTCGTTTCCGATCTCACGGTTCGGACGGAAATCGATGTAAGGATATTTCCGGCTGGATGGTTTGATATCGTCGAGCTGGATTTTCTCCAGGGCTTTCTTACGGGAAGTAGCCTGTTTACTCTTCGATGCGTTGGCGCTGAATCTAGAGATGAAATCCTGTAACTCTTTGATCTTCTCCTCTTTCTTCTTGTTCGCCTCTTTCATCTGTTTTACCAGCAGCTGGCTGGACTCAAACCAGAAGTCGTAGTTTCCGGCATAGAGCTGGATTTTTCCGTAATCTATATCTGCGATCTGGGTGCAGACTTTATTCAGGAAGTAACGGTCGTGGGATACGACGATAACGGTATTCTCGAAGTTGATCAGGAACTCCTCAAGCCACTCGATCGCATCGAGGTCCAAGTGGTTGGTCGGCTCGTCGAGAAGAAGGATGTCCGGGTTTCCGAACAGGGCTCTTGCAAGAAGAACTTTGACCTTCTGGCTGCCGGTCAGGTCCGCCATCTGTGCGTAGTGCAGTTCCGGCTCAATGCCAAGGCCGTTTAAGAGCTGCTCTGCATCGGTCTCTGCCTCCCAGCCGTTCATCTCTGCAAACTCACCCTCGAGCTCGCTCGCTTTGATACCGTCCTCATCGGTGAAGTCTTCTTTTGCGTACAGCGCCTCTTTCTCTTTCATGATCTCATAGAGACGGGCATTTCCCATGATAACGGTGTCGAGTACCGGATAGCTGTCGTATTTGAAGTGGTCCTGCTCGAGGAAGGAAAGACGCTGGCCCGGTGTGATGGTTACGTCTCCGTTTGTCGGTTCAAGCTGGCCGGACAGGATTTTCAGAAAGGTTGATTTTCCCGCTCCGTTGGCACCGATCATGCCGTAGCAGTTTCCCTCGGTGAATTTGATATTGACATCTTCAAACAACGCTTTTTTTCCGACACGAAGTGTCACATTATTTGCTGCAATCATACTTTTTAAAACCTCATTTTCTTATTCTTAATTGTAAACGTGAAGTTACCGCCGGGGTTTCCCGGTCATACGGAGTATAGTCTACCATAGGTTTCCGTTTTCTGGCAAGTAGGGAAAGCCCTTATTCCTCGTCTTTTTCACCGGAAATTGTAAAAAAGCTGTCATCCCGGTCTTTTTTGTCGATCAGTTCATTGTACTGCAGGCATTCATACTGCCGTTCGTACTCGAGATCCTCCTCCGGCGCATCGCTGTCGTTCCAGCGGTACCAGGTTCCGTCACTTGCTAAAAAGCCGAGGTGATTGAGCGCCGGCATCTTCTCGCGCAGGTTAAGCAGATACTCGTTGTACGGCGTCAGTTCCAGGCCGGTAAGGCTTAACGCATAGCTTGAGAGATAGTTTGTGCTGATCCAGACATTGCTCTCGGATTTCATGCTGTAGTTGGTCCAGATGAAGAACGGGGTTCCATAGAACTTCTCCTGATCCTCGACCGAAAGATTCTGATAGGCGTCTCCGGCAATCCATGTTTCAAACGCATCCGGCAGTTTCGGGGAATGATCGCCGAACATAATGATCATCGTCGGCTCGTCCACCTGCTGGAAATACCGGATCAGATAGGAAATTGCCTCATCGGAAAGCTTTAACAGGGAGAAATACTGATCGGCCTCATCACTGTCGTAGCCGTTGCAGTTGATATCCGCCTGGAAATAACGGTTCGTGTAGCCGCTGTGGTTCTGCATCGTCACATCAAAGAGGAAGAACGGGCTGCCCGGCTCCTTGTTCTCGTAGGTTTCCACGATCTTCTCATAGTTCGCCTGATCGCTAATCATGCCGCGGTACCGCTTGGCCGTATCGGAGAACTGATCAAGCGAGATGAAATCATCAAAATCAAGGAAACGGTATGCCGTGCTCCGCTTCCAGTTTGTCGCCTTGTTCGGATGCATCGCAATTGCCTGATAACCCTGGTCTTTTAACGTCGTGACAAGGGAATACTGGCTGTGCGTAAAGTAGCTGACGTACGGCACCATGCCCGGGAACCGCTTGCAGGAGTTTCCGGTCAGGAACTCATACTCCGTTTTTGCTGTTCCGCCGCCCTTGGTACACGTCAGCGTGTGCCCTTTGATGATATTTTCGGTCAGCGAATCGAGGAACGGCATGTAGCTCTCGCTCGTCTGCGGATCGCCGACGGAACGGTAGTCAAACCACGACTCGTTCATGATCGCGATGATGTTGACGGGTGTCACGCTATCCGCATTATCTTTTCGAAGATCTTCTGTTTTCGTCTCTTTCTCGCTCGTATCGGCAATCGCTGTCACTTCGTCTTTCGAATAGCCGTCCGGCGGTGTCAGGCGCATGTATTTGGCGACCGCGGTAAAACCGACCGTCGTTCCGTACTGGCGGTATGTCTTCGCCGGATTCCAGAGGTCACTGATGACACCGAACTCGGCGTTCCAGTTCAGATTCATGTACGCCAGGTATGTTCCGAGCGTCAGCGCAGCAGCAGCCACGCGGAGCAGAATTTTATTCCTCGTTTTCCGTGCAAAACGGTATTCCCGGCTCTGCAGCCAGAGGCACACAACGAGCATCATCGTGATAAACGAAGTCACGATTTCACCTGTGATCTCGAATTTGTAGCCGCCGACTACGTCCGCCGCCGTCGCAATGCTGTACAGGTCGATGAGCTGGAACGCTTCTCCGCGGAACAGATAAACATAGTAGAATACCAGACTCATGCAGAAATAAAAGATGTTCATGAAAATCATCGCGCGGCGGATGGAGTTCAGAAAGAGGGAAACGAGAATGGAAAGTACGAAAATGACACCGATATTCAACAACGCATAATACCATTTCATCTCCCGGAACTGGCTGTTTGTGACAAATTCCAGTGTGGCAAACAGATAGGCTGCGTTTGCCAGCATCAGAATCGGCTGTTTCCATCCCACATAGCGCGGTTTTGGTTTCTGGTCCGGCTTTGCAGCAAACCGGCAGAAACTGACGACTGTCGTCAGTATGATACACGCCAGCAGGCACGGGAACAGAAAGTGAATACTCCACTCCCGGTCTGCCGCCGTCGTATCCAGCAGCGGGCGCGCCAGAAACAGCAGCACCGCCAGCACGCCGAAATACAAAACAAGAAACGCGCACCGGGCGCGCTCCTTTTGATTCTCTTTTAATCTCTGATAAAACTTCTGCATCGAAACTTTATGCTCCTTTTATAAACAAGAATTATAATCCTTCCGTAAACGGCTCGTCCGCCGGATAGCCGCCGCCTAATTTTTGCATACAGCGCTGGATGGAATCTTTTGAATTTCCCCAGTCCTTATCCTTGTTGCGGTAATCGAATTTGTCAGTAAACCATGTTACCTCTTCCTGCAGCCGCTGGTAATTTTCTTTCATGATTTTGAACAGAGTCGGGTAAAATTCCGCTTTCTGTTTATCATTCAGCTTTTTCTCCGCCGTTTCTACCAGATCCGCAAAATGCGGCAGACAGAAGCCTTTTCCCTCGCGGAACAGTCTTGCAAACTCCTCGTCTTTTTTGTAGAGATCAAAGAACGTATCAAGATAGCGGTTATAGTTTGCCTTGAAGTGATCGCAGACGTAGCACGAATGCGTCTTCTCATCAATCCACTGGCCGATCGCAGTCTCACGGCCCTGTTTGTCGAGGGATGTCTTCTGCATCCGCTTGAACACCGAGGATTTTCCCGGTGCAAACAGATCCATCTGTGCGGCAAGCTCCTGGTTCAGTTTTTTCAGATGGGTGGATAAAATCAGACCGCTTCCGAGACGGTTTCCGTAATCGTACATCATTTTATAGTGGTGGCGGCAGAATCCCATCGCGTCTGTTTCCGCACGCACATCATCCTCCATATAGGATGCGCCGGAACCGAGCGCAAACGAAATCGCATGCTGCTCTGCTTCCCGCTCCAGATAGCAGAACGGGCACTCATCTTCCGCCTTGAATGCATCCATCAGCGGAATGGTATGGATCGACTCTTTCATATGCAAAAACCTCCGATTTTATTTGTTGGTGCTTTCTACAGCATACACAAAAACCTCTCATTTGTCAAAAGAACTCTTTTTCCTGTTTTCCTATTATTCTGATGGATAATTTCTATATTTTGCACAATTTACATGTGCATTATAAAAATTTAAAGTTGTTTCTTTTTGGTATTTAATCGTTTAAGATAAATATTATATAAGTCTTTGTATCACTCTGTTCAGAAAGGAGCCATAGCAATGGGAGAACGTCATACGGAGGAGATGCGCCTCCTCGGTCTTACCATCGCTTTTTATCGCAGAGCACGCGGATTAACGCAAAGTGAGCTTGCCGAAGCTGTCCAGATCAGCCGTACACATATGAGCAACATCGAAGCGCCAAACAGTCATACCTCTCTGTCTCTAAACAAGCTGATGGATATTGCGGAAGCACTCGAAATTCCGCTGAAAACATTATTTGATTTCAAACGGTAAGCCAGGAAAGCTTTCCGTTTTTTATAGCAGATTTTTACAGCAACCCCCCGCAGCCGGTGTGCGCCCGGTGCGGGGGGTCTTTTTCTCTCTTATTTTCCCGAAAAATCCGGAGTTCCGTCAAGATTATACGGGGTCACCTGGTATACATAGTAGTTCAGCCAGTTCGTATACAGATTGTTCGCATGTGACCGCCATAAAAGCACTGGTTTTGTATTTGGATCGTCGTTTTTATAATAGTTCTTCGGAATCTCAATCGGGAGTCCTTTGTCTTTATCGCGGTGGTACTCGCCGTCGAGCGTCATACGGTCGTACTCCGGATGACCCATCACAAAAATCTTTCTTCCCTCTTCCGCCATGCCAAGATAGAATCCGGCTTCGTCGGACTCTGCGAGAATCGTGACATCTTTGCAGGCACGGATATCGTCGATCGGTACTTCTGTGTGGCGGGAATGCGGTGCCAAAAACTCGTCATCGAAGCCTCGCACAAGCGGGATCTTGCGGTTGTTGACTTTGTGCCAGAACAGCCCGAATTTCTTCTCCGGAAGCATCCGTTTCTTCAGTCCATAGAAATGATACAGACTCGCCTGGGCTCCCCAGCAGAGGAACATCGTGGAGGTAACGTGTGTGTTCGTCCAGTCCATGATCTTTGTCAGTTCATCCCAGTAGTCAACTTCTTCAAATTCCATCTGCTCGACCGGTGCACCGGTGATGATCATACCGTCGTAATAATTTTTCCGCACATCCTCAAATTTCACATAGAACGTGTTCAGATGGCTGGTCGATGTATTTTTCGCCTCGTGGCTTGCCACCATCAGAAAGGTGACATCAACCTGCAGGGAGGTGTTGGAAAGGGAGCGCAGAAGCTGTAGCTCGGTATCTTCTTTGAGCGGCATCAGATTCAGGATCATAATCTTCAGCGGACGGATGTCCTGATGAACCGCTCTTGTCTCGTCCATGACGAATATATTTTCGCTTTCGAGTATTTCTTTTACAGGTAAATCTGCCTGAACTTTAACCGGCATATTCTTTTTCCTCGTTTCTATTCTTCTTGATCTGCCGCGCTTTTCTCTGCGCAGACAGGCGGTTTGCTTTTTCCGGCAGGAATTTCTGCCGTCTGTTTCCGATTATAGCAGATTCCCGCGCGGGATGCAAACCGCCTTTGCAGATATTTCGTTATTCTTCTGTCATCTTCAGAAATTCCTCTTCTGAGATCACCGGCACGCCGAGTTCGCGTGCTTTCCGGTTTTTGGAGGAACTGGATGTCGTGTCGTTGTTGATCAGATAGCTCGTCTTTCCCGTTACACTTCCGGTGGCTTTTCCGCCGAGCTCCTCGATTCTTGCCTTTAATGCATTCCGGTTCGGGAAATGTTCCACACTTCCGGTGATGACGAAGGTAAGACCGGCTAATTTCTGTTCTTCCTGGCTTGCCTGCGGCTTCTCAATCGTCAGATACGACAGAAGGCGCTCAAGGCGTTCTTTATTTTCCTCATCCGCAAAGTAATCCACGATGCTTTTTGCAATCACTTCTCCGACACCGTCGATCTGCGCGAAATCCTCCGCCGATGCATTCCGGATCCGGTCGAAATCGAAATCGAAGGCTTTGCAGATCATTCTCGCGTTTGCAAGACCGATATTTAAGATGCCAAGTCCGAAAATCAGACGGGGCAGCGTTGTGTTTTTCGCGCGCTCGATGCTGTCGATCAGATTCTGGTATGATTTTTCACCGAAACCGTCCATCTCCACAATCTCGTCGCGGTAGCGGTCGAGACGGAAAATATCGGCAAACTCACGGATGAAGCCGTGGCCCACGAATTTTTCGAGCGTTGCCTCCGACATGCCGTCGATGTTCATCGCGTCGCGGCTTACAAACAGGGTGAATGCCTTCATGAATTTTGCCGGGCACTCCGGATTCGTACAGTAGAGGGTCTCGACATTGTTCATCATCTGAATCCGGGTGGCACCGCCGCAGGCAGGACACGTTTCCGGAATATCGCGCACGCCGCTTCTCGTCAGATTCTCTGCGATCTGTGGAATGATCATGTTTGCTTTGTAGACAAGGATTTTATCACCCACACCGAGATCCAGCGAACGCATGATACTGATGTTGTGGACGCTTGCGCGGGAAACCGAAGTTCCTTCCAGCTCGACCGGCTCAAAAACCGCAACCGGATTGATGAGACCGGTTCTCGACGGGCTCCACTCAATTTCAAGCAGCGTGGTCTCCTTCTGTTCATCCGCCCATTTGAAGGCGAAAGCGTTCCGCGGGAATTTCGCGGTTGTGCCAAGTGATTCTCCGTAGGCGATATCGTCATACAACGCGACAAGGCCATCGGACGGGAAATCGTTTGTTTCGATTTTCGTGGAGAAATATTGCATCGCCTCGTCGAGGTTATCTTTGGTGACAGCCTTGTATTCCACCACCTCGAAGCCCTGCTCTTTCAGCCACTCCATCTGACGGATTCTGGAATTTTCGAAATCCTGTTCCGGAGCGCTCACAAGCGCAAATGCCATAAAATGAACGTGGCGTTTTGCCGTAATCTCATTGTTCAGCTGGCGCACAGAACCGCTGCAGAGGTTCCTCGGATTCTTGTATTTCGCATCGACATCCTCGATCTCCTCGTTGATCTTCTCAAAATCGGAATAGCGGATGATCGCCTCGCCGCGCAGAACCAGCTCTCCCTGGTACGGGATTTTTAAGGGGATATTTTCAAACACTTTTGCATTGTTCGTGACAACCTCTCCGATCACGCCGTTTCCACGGGTGACGGCCTTTGCGAGGGTACCGCCGCGGTACGTCAGAACGACGGTCAGACCGTCCATCTTCCAGGACAGCAGCGTTTTGTGATCCCCGATGAAGCTGCGGAGCACTTCCACATCTTTCGTTTTATCAAGGGAAAGCATCGGCGACTCGTGCGCTTCTTTCGGCAGTTCGTCCATCGCCTCGTAGCCGACTTTTGTGGTCGGGCTTCCGGCGAGTGTTACGCCTGTTTTTTCCTCTAATACCTGCAGTTCGTCATACAGCGTGTCGTACTCCAGGTTGCTCATGATTTCCCGGTCTTCCTGGTAATAGGCTTTTGCCGCTTCGTTCAGCTTTTTGACCAGTTCCTTCATCCGTTCTGTCTCGTTCATCGCTTTTCCTCCCCGATCTGCTTTTTCAGTTCTGCTAATTCTTTTTCCGTTAAAGGGCGGTACTCCCCTGTTTTCAGGTCTTTCAAGTGAATATTCATGATCCGCACACGTTTCAGCTTTGTGACACGATATCCTAATGCTTCGCACATCCGCCGGATCTGACGGTTCAGCCCTTGCGTCAGAATAATCGTAAAGCTGCGCTCTCCCGTTTTCCGGATCCGGCACGGGCGCGTCACGGTATCGAGAATCGGCACGCCGGATGCCATTTTTTTCAGAAATTCCGGTGTAATCTCTTTGTTTACCTCGACCTGGTATTCTTTTTCGTGGCGGTTTCTGGCACGCATGATACCGTTTACGATCGCACCGTCGTTCGTCATCAGAAGGAGGCCTTCGGAATCTTTATCGAGTCTTCCCACCGGGTAAATCCGCACCGGGTAGGACAGATAATCGATGACGTTGTTTTTCTCCCGTTTTTCCGCAGTACAGACGATGCCGCGCGGTTTGTTGAAGGCGAGATAGACTTTTTTCTCCTCCGGGACAACGGTTTTGCCTTTCACGACAACAACGTCGCCAGACTCCACCTGCATGCCGGTTTCCGCGCGTTTTCCGTTGACGGTAATCTCTCCCGCTTCTGTCAGACGGTCCGCCTCCCGCCGCGAGCAGACGCCCGCATCACTTAAGTATTTGTTTAAGCGCATGGTTTTATCCTTCCAAAAAAGCAGTTTCATAAAAACCAGAAACTGCTTTTTTTGTTTTGTATTATTCTATTGTTCCTACTGAATGCTCTCTACATATGCTCTCAGGGAAGCATCTGCATCGAGTGCATTCTGATAATCGTTCTGAACCTGTTCGATCAGATTTTTGACTTCTTCGTTTTCGAGCGCCGCTTTCATAGCCTCGGTTACGGCCGCATCGCTGTCGGTATCATCCATGATTTTCAGGCTGCCGTCTTCTTTCGTGTAGAGATAATACTCCGAAAGCATCGGCAGGGTCTGGTTGATTCCCAGATATTTGCATCTGCTGCTGACAAACGCGATGTACGTTCCGTCGCTTGGACCGCTGATCGTGTAGGCCTTTACATCTCCGTATGACTCCACGTCGCTTTCTGCCTCAATCTGCGCCTGCTCCTCCGCGGTCAGATTATCTGTTACTGCAAAAAGACCGTTGATATCCCTTGCACCGAGCGCGGTGTAATACTGCTCCAGCACGGTGCTTACTTCCGGGACATTGTCCGCGGCAAAGGAGACAGCCGTATTATCGGTATTCTCTGTATTACTGGTATCGTCTGCCGCTTCCGGCTCACTTGTCGGCTCAGCCTCTGCATCCGGCGCGCTGGCGGTATCGGTACTGGAAGCATCTGCACTGGAATCATTCGCGGAATCCGAAACGTCCGATGAAATGCCTGTGCTGTCCTCAGAATCTGCTTTGCTGTCTGCTTTTACCTGTGTCTTTTTATCCGGCACATTGTTTCCGGTGCTGCTGCTTGTTACGGTTCCGCCGCTCGATTTTCCATCGTTTTTTGGTGATACCAGATGAACGATGAGAAGAACCGCTGCCACAATCAGGAGAATTGCTCCGATCAGAAGCATGTAGCGCAGATTATCGGAAATCCATTCCCGGATTTTATCTTTTGTTGTCATTGGTTTTGCCATATTTTTCCTCCTTCATCAAAACTGATCCGCCGGATCAGTTATTGATATGCTCAGTAAGCAAAAAAACCTCTACTTCACACCGAAGCAGGGGCTTTCCTTTTCCTGCGCCGGTCCTGCCCGCCGCAGCATGCCATGTAGCAAAAACGCGTCTGGAGGGATTCGAACCCCCGACACACGGTACCGGAAACCGTTGCTCTATCCCCTGAGCTACAGACGCTGATGTGATCTGTTTTCTCAACCACACTATGATAGTTTACCACAGACTCCTGCAATTGTAAAGTATTTTTCCCACCCAGCCGCCCATTTTTTTCTTAAATTATTCGCAGACTATTCTGCCACACAAACTTACGTTTCTTCCTCACACAGCGTCAGTTCCCCGCTTTCCCGGTGGTAATAATAAACGTGATCCGACAGAATCTCCTGCGGCTTGACCGTCTTTTCATTCACGTCCCGTACCATGTCGGAAAGACACTCCTCCGGGAACACATCATAATCCGGAATCACCATGCACTCGTGGATACTGCTCGGAATCACATAAAGACTTGCCTCAAAGCGCTGCGAAAGACTCTCCAGCACGCCGGGATAGCACATGCAGATTGCACCCAGCTTTCCTCTGCGGTTGCTGACCAGGTAAAACTGTTCCGCCAGCGGACCAAGCTCGAACAGGGGAAACGTTACTCCGTACTCCTCTTTCAAATACACCATAAGGCTGTCTGTGCGCACCGGCAGATCCCGCAGGGTGTTCTCCCAGGCACGGGCATCCAGCTCCTCCGCCGAAATTCCCCACAGCTCCCGGTGCGTCTCGTGGATCAGAATTGTCGCATCCGGCACGCGGTTTCCCCGCATCTGGTAATAGTACACGACCGCGAGATCGAGAAATTTTCTGTGCGGAACTTCGGAGAGCAGCATACGGTTTTTCTCCGCATGAATGAGCTCGCAGTAGATCTGCGGCGCAGCATTTTTCCAATTAGTAAAAAAGGCAGCTTTCTCCGGTCTTCTCGCCTCCGCTTCCACTTTCCGGTACTGCTCCAGTACCTTTTCTGCAATCTGAGAAAGCGGCACGCCCTGCAGACAGCATTCATACAGAAGCTCCACGTAGATCGTCGGTGCAATCCAGTCCTTCTTTCTGCTGATGACAAACGCCTCTTTTTCGATACCGTTCAGCTTCTGCACCGATTCTACCTTCACCTCAAAATCATCGCCGGCTTTTCTTTTCAGCAGCGCGGCAAGCTGCTCTTTGAACATCTGATAGTCCATTTTTTCCCACCTTTCCTGTTTGATTGCCTTTTGTATTTTTGCTTTACGGAACAAAAAAGCTCCGGAAAACACAACTTAAAAACCTCTGTACAGATCTGTATATGCCAGAGATTCGTTGGTTCGCGGAACTTCGAACGATGAGAAAAACGGGCCCGGGCTGCTTCCGACAGCCTTTATCAGCCATTTTTCAGACGAATATTCTATTTATTTAGAAAACCGTGTCCGCCACAAAGAAAGTTGTGACGGACAACGGCGGGAACAGTCTTACTTATACACGGGACAGATATTCACCTGTTCTGGTATCAATTTTGATTTTGTCTCCCTGGTTTACGAACAGCGGAACGCTTACGGTAGCACCAGTCTCAACGGTAGCCGGTTTGGAAGCACCCTGTGCGGTATCTCCCTTGAAGCCTGGCTCAGTCTCGGTGATCTCAAGCTCTACAAACAGAGGCGGTTCGATTGCGAATACATTTCCGTTGTAGGAACATACTTTAACCATTTCGTTTTCTTTTACAAATTTCAGAGCATCTCCGATGGTCTCTTCGTTCAGAGCGATCTGCTCATAGTTTTCTACGTTCATGAAGTAGAATAAATCACCATCGCTGTAAAGATACTGCATGTCTACACGCTCGATACGAGCCTGCGGGAATTTCTCAGTCGGACGGAAGGTACGCTCTACCACACCACCGTTGATGACATTTTTTAATTTTGTTCTTACGAATGCAGCTCCTTTACCAGGTTTTACATGCTGAAATTCAAGAATCTGAACGACCTGACCATCGATCTCGAGGGTAACGCCGTTTCTAAAATCTCCTGCTGAAATCATTCTGATTTTTCCTCCTTAACATAGTACGATGCGCCAAATGCGCACCATAGGCTTATCTTATAATATAATATTTTTCCCGATTTTTCAACTGTTTTTTTTCGTAATCCTGCCGCGGGCCAGATCACGCTCATAAAAGAACAGTACAATGTGCTCCAGATACCGTTTCAGAACGATCTGAATTTCCTCTTTCGGATTGATCGGCTCGGTCAGAATATTGTAAAGTCCGGTCCGTTTTGCACCGTACACATCGGTGAAAAGCTGATCCCCGACAAAGACCGCCTGCTCCTCTTTAATCCCCATTCTCCGGCATGCCTCCTGGTAGTTTTTCACCGAAGGCTTGTGCGCATTTTCGATATAGATAGAACCGACCGCATCGGCAAACGGAGCCACACGCGGTTTCTGATTGTTGGAAAGCAGACAGGTGGAAAAACCAGTCTCCCGAAGAGACGCAAAGAACGCAGCCGCCTCCTTCGTTGCCGGCGCACCGTGCGGAACAAGCGTATTATCGATATCAAAAATCACGCCCCGGTATCCTTTCCGGTACAGATCCGCGTAATCGATCGTATAGGCACTTTTTTCTCTCCGGTCCGGGTAAAACATCCGCATCAGTATAGTTCCCCGGTTCTTCTGGTTTTTTCCACTCATCTTCTTTCTCCAATCCTCTTTTCGTTTATACAGTAACTTTATTCTTCTTTCAGAAACTCCTGCAGAGCCTCAAAATTTGCTTTCATCTGGTCATAGCCGTGCTGGTAAAATTCCCGCAGCTTCTCCTCGTCCTTTTCGAGACGCGATACCGCCGGTATCTCCGGGCGGATCACAAAGACGGAGCCTTCTTCTTCCCATTTTTCGATGCATTCGAGCACCTGGTTATAATGTTTCGCGCGGTTTACAAGTGCACGCACGAGATTCGGGTATTTGCGGAATGCCGCCACATACAGCTCCCAGCCTCTCGTTCCCTCTTTTTTTCGGTAACCGAAATTCCGTGTCAGAATAATGACATTTTTTCGGTGTCCCGTCTTTAAGGAACGGATAATCGGGATCGAATCGGCAACACCGCCGTCGACGTACTCGTTTCCGTCGATCTCCACCATCGGGCAGGCGATCGGCATGCTCGATGATGCACGGCCAATTGCAAGCAGACGTTCTTTATTTTCGCGGTCATCCAGATATTCCGCGCGTCCCGTCTCACAGTTTGTCACAACCAGCTCACACGTCTGCGGCGATGCAAAATACGTATCAAAATCAAATGGAAAAATCTCATACGGATACCGTTCGAACACCATATCCATGTCGAGCAGTGCTTTTTTCTCAACGATTGTCTTGATATTCTTATTGACGTAGCGGTTTTTCTCATCCGTGACAATCATACAGTCCCTCGTTCTGCCAATCTGGCGCGATACATAGTCCAGCGCATTGCAGGCTCCGGCGGAAACGCCGATCACATGAGGGATATAATACTCCTGCTCCATCAGAAAGTCCAGCGCTCCTGCTGTAAAGACGCCGCGATTGGCCCCTCCTTCCAGTATGACTGCTCCGGATTTTGTTATGCTGTAATTTTTTGTCTCATTCATTCTCCTGCACTCTCCTATTTTTCACAATGACACATTACTTCCTGCACAGAGCAATGCCGGAGCAGATCGGAAAATCCCGACACGCTCCGGCCCTTCTGCCTGTTTTATCTGTTTTCCAGCGGAACATAGTCCACTTCATCTTTGACACTCTTGTACGCCGGGCGGATGATCTTGTCGGTGTTGATCAGTTCCTCCATCCGGTGTGCACTCCAGCCGACGATACGCGCGCAGGCGAACATCGGGGTGTAGAGCTC
>ERZ827498.2629-NODE-2629-length-16706-cov-2.888655_pt1 | contig 16706 bp, 9 predicted proteins | sample MGYA00519865_ERZ827498 | MGnify/ENA primary metagenome ERZ827498 (study PRJEB31778, sample SAMEA3449328) | human gut metagenome | biome: human gut; feature: human-associated habitat; material: faeces | place: United Kingdom | collected 2010/2012 ...
AACTCGAGTTCCAGAAGTCCCACAATTTCCATCTGAAAATCGTATTGTACAGAATCCACCAGCATTACGAATAACAGTAGCTTTCTTGATAAAGACAGAAGAGGAAATAAAGTAAACAACATCTCCTTCATTAAATTGTTTCAAATTATCATCTACTTCCTTATTTTTTGCTGATATCGCATATAATTTTCTTACTTAATGAAGAGCTTATAAGATATGTATCCCCAGATGATCGGGTTAAAGCTACATAGAGTTTATTTAGTGTAATAGGACTAATTTCTTTACATGATTTTGAGACATCCAAAATTATATCTGTAGCATTCGTCAACATAACGCAACTTTCATTTAATGTATCACCTTTTGAATATGACCAATTAACAGCATTAAAAGGCATCTTATCGGCTTTGTTATAAACTAATTTTGTAATATTGTTATTTTTGATGACTCTTTGAGCCAATTCCATATCATTAATTATTATAATGTCTCCCGATTTTTGAGCATTACCATATATATCAATTTTTAATCTTTCCCTAACAAAATCACATATTTTTGAACTGCATCGTCTAGATACATTTAGACTATCTGTATCAACTATCAATTTTTTATCTTGAAGTAAATTTAAAAAATCAGAATAAGGGACAATGGATTTTCGTTTGGAAAATGGTTTCCCAGAATTATTTGTTCCTGAAACCGAATGTTGATAATAATCGCCAACCAGTAAAATATTGTTACAATTCTTTACAATGTTCATTAGCAAATCATAATCATATTCTCGATAATCTTGAAATTCATCAATATAGATATAGTCAAAAAAATAATTTAAATTTTTAGACACATGATCAAGCAGTTTTTCTTTCCCTATTTTTGAGTTTAGTAGTATCTCCGATACTCTATCACAATAACAATATCCTTGTTGTGTTATATAATGACCTATTTTTTCTTTATTTATATATAAAGGATTATGTATTGATTTCCCATTTTTAACTATACTGTTTTTAGGTGAATTTATTGTTGTAATTCCTTTAATTGAAGGAATTGATGGAGAATAAGAAGAAAGAATTGAAAATTCATAAGGCTTAAGTAAAAAGCGATACTTAAATGCATCGAATGTCATAACGGTTGTGAGCTCAGGCACTTTACCATATGCTTTCACTAATTCAGATACAATATTGTGAATGTTTTCGTGAGTAAAGGCTAAAATTAAATTTTTCTTTTCTGGATTTAGTGAATTGCAAATATGATAGGTTTTTCCGGATCCAGCCACAGCTAAGATTACTCTTTTATCCATTCTAAAGCTTCCTTTACATAATCAGGAATATTAAACTCTATTCCACTAAGTACCATTTCATACGCTGTATCAACTTTATTGTTTAACATTTTCCCTAAAGTTTTACCATAGTTTTCTCCATGAAATAAATAATCCGAATTCTGTCTTACCTCGATTAATTTATCTAAAGCATCTTTATTTACTGAATAAATGGCTGCTTCCCAAGTCCATTCCTTTTCTAAGTCATTTGCCATAAAAATATGAGTAAATTCATTTGAATTGTTATATACTTTTACTTTTTCAATATTTGTAGTCTTTTTATCATTATCGGTAATTACAGCAACTTTTTTAGATAAATCCTTTAAAACTGTTAAGTAATTGTTGTATGAAACTCCATTACAACTAATTATTGTTATATTATCATCTTCAATTGTAGTTCCATATATTTGCTTATAAAAATGGGGTACTAACAAATACTCTGTTGCACCTTCTACTAGAATAGCTTTTTTTGACAAAAGAAGATTTAAAAAAGAATTGTTATCGGCTTTCACAAAAAAATCTGCGACATTTTTATCTATATTCATTAAAGAACAAGTTTTATTGTTTGTTATCCAAATAACGTTTTTCAAATTAAGTCTACTTGCTATCATATTACTATGAGTGGCTATAATAATTTGAGATTCGCATTGTTTATTTTCAATCGTTTTAATCATTTTTAACAAGTTTGTATAGGAAAGATGATTCTCAGGTTCTTCCATAAGAATCACATCTAAATGACTTGACTTTTTCTCTAAAGCAATCTCTGTTTTAATTAGCGATTCCATACCACTTCCTTTATTTTCTAAAGGAATGTTATTTTCATAAACTGAAACAATATTATCTAATATGACCTTTTTTCCATCAATTCCAAATTTTTTGTTTTCGTCCAACAACGGCAAATCTAATTCTGTGAAAGCCATTGATAATTTATCTCTGAATAAATTCTTTGCAGAAGCACGAGTATTGTCATCATAACTACTATTAAAAAGTGTCTTATTATAATAATTAAATGATGAATATGAATCTTTGCTTGAAGTATCAATAAATATAAAACCACATGGTCTTTTTATCATTTGATATGGATGTCCTGCAAAAGTTTTCCATGACAAGGAATAGTATTCGTAAGGAATTTTACCTTTTTCAATTTCTGATTCTAAGCCTATTCCTAGTTCTTCATCAAATTTACATTCAAAAACAATACCAAAACCTTCAACTTTATTTATGTTATTCATTCCGTAAAAATATTCTGCATTTTTTTGCTTAGGATCTAAAGTGAGTTCAAGTTCAAGGTTTATACTTGGAAGTGTTTTTATTGAAGGATTGGAAGTAAATAACTCTATGTCATCTAGATTGAATAATTCTTGTAGTATAGCTCTATCTGTATTTTTGTATAATTGATTCAATACAATTTTTATTGCCTCAAGAATTGTACTTTTACCTGCTTCGTTTTCGCCAACTAATAAATTCAAATGTTCATTAAATGATATGTGTAAATTTTGGAATTTTTTAAATCCATGAATTGTAATCGATTTAAGATGGTTCACTTATTCCACCCCCAACGCTTTAAATACAGCATCTTCCGCATTGTTAAAGAATATCAAATTAAAACATCCCACAAGTTCTGGAGGAACTGTTCCTAAATCTACAGCTGAAGTAATTGGTAGCAACACTTTCTTTGCACCTGAATCCAGACATACCTGTAATGTATTTGCTAAATTATCAACTTTTGATACTGTCCCACTAACACTGATATCTCCAAGTACTGCAAGTGAGCTTACTGTAGGTTTTTGAATGGCAATAGAACATAATGCGATTAAAGTAGGTAAGGATAATGTATCTGTCATACCGATACCTTGCAGATCCTGATATTGAATGATGTAATCTTTTGTTGTTGTACTGATTGATTGGCTGATACGATTACTATTTGCTTTCAAATAATTGAATGCATTCTGCGTACTTTCTCTTGCTTCTCGTGCACTTCCAATACCATTGCAAGTTAATTTCCCATTTCCAGGTAGAATCTGCGATTCAAGTCTGAATAAACCAATCATTCCTGATTTTCCTGTTGATACAGTATATACCTGGCCTGGATTGCACATACCTTCAGGAATCAATGTACTGGACCCCTGTTCTGGAACAGATACATACTTTTCTTCAAACGTATCATTATCAATGTAAGAAAAGTTCACATCGTAGAATTCCATTCCACCGATTTTCTTTAATTGTTCTTTGACACGTCTTCTCATTTCAAGAGCAATACGTACAATCTCTTCTAATTGATCCTTAGTATAGTCTTCATTTGGATATAAAAGCTTTACCAAACCTGAAACAGTTTTTCTTACAGAAATGGTATCTCTTTGATTTAAGTTTTTACCTAACTTGAAATGTCTATCCAACGCATCACTTTCCTGTGTTTTTCTTAGTTCTCTAATAAATTCAGCAAAGTAATCCGTAATAAATCCATAGTCATCTGTAAAGTGATCCGGTCTGAATTTTGGAACTTCCCATCCAGGTAAATAACAATGAATACGATCTAAGAATGCTGTATCTGTACCCATTTCAGGTGGAAATGGGTCAAATAACGACGAAGTCTTTAAAAGTACATCGACGCTTTGATTAATGTTTCCAACAAACACCATAGATGCACTGGCAGCCTTTTCCTCTTTACCACGTGCAAAAGATCCTGATGCCATATAATCCTTCATGATCTGAATGCCATCTTTATCTTTAAACTTGATTCCAGCCACTTCGTCAAAGGCAACACAATCCCATAATCCTACTAGTCCAACTGTACGTTTTCCCATGTTATAGAAAAGATTAGCTACAGTAGTTTGACCACCGGATACCAAAATGCTATTTGGTGATATTTCTTTATAGATATGAGACTTACCAGTACTTCTAGGTCCTAGTTCACAAAGATTGTAATTATTTTCTACAAGTGGTACTAAGCGAAGTAACAACAACCATTTTTCTCTTTCCGATAATTGATCTGGTTCCATGCCGATTGAACGAAGTAAAACATCCATCCATTCTTCTTTGGTAAATACCTTACGACCTTCTTTTAATTCATTGATATCGACATGTGGCATCTGAATAGGAGTCAGCTTTGCAATTTTAATTGGATTTGAACGCTTGTCTTCTTCGTTATATTCATATTCTAGTTGTACTATGCACCAGATACCGCCACACAATAAACGATCAAACTTTTCTGGGTATTCTTCTGAAACGGGAATACCTGTTATTCCTAAATTAGAAAATTCTGCTTCATATGTATCTGTTCTAATGTTTAAATTAATTGTCACTTTATCAATAACAGTATAAAAACCTTTAGAGCGCAAAATAGATAAAGTCTTTTGTGCTTCATCTGGCCTTACAAAGTTATCAGCAAGAATCTTTTTAACTTTTTCTACGCCTTGTTCGATAATTCCTTCATCATCAGATCCACAATATTGTCCAAGAAGAAACTCAAGCACATAAACTGGAACATTAGCTCCTTCTTTAATTTTCTTTGTGAGATCTTTTCGTACTATTTTACCAGCAAAATTATCTCTTAGCTTTGCCTTTACTTCTTCTCTATCTGCCATAAGGACCTCCTAAAATTTTGATTTCAATATGGTGCAGAAGGCTAGGAGTCGAACCTAGCATACCTTTATCCATAAGGCTAATGCGCCCACCGATGCGCCACATCCGCATATGAAAGGGCATAAAGCCCTTAAAACTAACTAAAAAAATCAAATTCATCAATTGCCATCGCAATATCAATTTGCATTTCTTCTTTTACTGGAATTTGAACACCAGCTTCATCTGCAATTACCAAATAATATGCTTCTGTATTACTAAATTTTTGTGATTTCAAGTTAAACGTACATTTAAATTCTCTATCTTTCGCAACAGTACTTGTTTTATCCGCAATAATCTTTTGCGTATCACTAACAACATTGCCCACTGCATCTTCAATATGAACATTATAAGTACAAGCAACATAATTATCTTTTACCGGTTCTTTCTGATAGAAACTCAAATTAAAAATCATATTGCTGATCTTACGGTTTGAAGAAAGTAATGCTATTGTTACTGGTTTTGTATCATACTTATCTTTATTGATCTTGTATGCCTTATAACCAGATCTCAGATACTTATATGTAATGACTGGCACACACATTTCTTGTAAACTGATACCACCATGGACAAACTTACTTCCACCAGCACCCTTGACACGTATATTTTCTCTTGGTGCAAATCCAAGCATATTCGCATCATTATATATTCCTTTTACTGGCATTAAGAAGTCTGGATTGGCAGTGTTATCTGTAAGAACATAACGACGCCCTTGTTCAATGATATCTTTCTTAAAGGAAGACCGTTCCATCATATCAGATTCTGTTAATTCCTTGTATGTATATAAGAAACCATGATCAGATGTAATGATGACATTCAGACCCTGAAGCTCATTACAAATCACATTCACCAGATTCTTAATTTCATTTATTGCTTTATCACAGGCATCAAACACTGTTGTTTCATCATTATGACTAGAAGCATCAATTGTATCATGATAAATATAAATAATATCTTTACCTTTTACTACAGCACGTCTGTCATCTCGTTTCATGGAAATGATATCTTTATATTTTAAAGCCACACTGTTTTCACTATAAGACTTTAAGATACCATCACGATCACTCATTTCACTTGGATGTCCATCTACAAGTACCTTTGTTGTACCATTGTTTTCAATAACTCCTAATGTTTTATGAGGAAGTAAAGCAGCCATACCATACTTCGTAATAGTAGGGTAGATACCTTGTTGTGCACTTATTTCTACATCGGCTTTTGTTTCAATTTCAAGTTGTTTTGCCAGTGAATACGCTACATCGTAACGCATCGCATCTGATATAATGACAAATACTTTTCCATCTATGTTTTTAACAACATCTCGATAGAAATCTGTCTGTTGTGCAAGTCCGCTTATCTTTCCAATACTTCCTAAATCAGATTCAATTACTTTATTCCAGTTGGAAGATAATTGATCCAAATACCAGTTCTTATATTCCTTTTCAACATAGTCTGCCAAATCCTTGAATGCATCATCTAAGGAAGGATGCAGCGTCTGTAAACACGTAGAGAATGCAATATGGAACTTTCTATAGAATGTATCCATCTGATAATAATCATTTTTATAGGCTTTCCACATATCTTTAGCCTCTACATGGTGGAAACTGTTCAGATGGGATTCATAGAACTGATTCATGAGTGCAACCTGATAAATACCTTCATAGAAATATGTATAGTCCTCATACCATGCTGAAGTTCTACGCTTTTCAACGATACGAATGATAGAATCACTATCTATTGTTTTATTGATGATTGCATACATTAATTTTGAAAGAATAACTTCGTCAATAACCGGTAATACATCTGTCTCCTGTAAATCTGTGATTTCAAACGAATTGAAACGATCTAGTAAAGATAAATTACTTGTTACATAATCTGCAATATTTTTAAATGATTTTTTATCTTCACCATGAATCCAGTTGAAAATCAAATCATAGCAAAATCCACTATGAATATCCGAATACTTGGATTCCAGTCCACTTAAAACATCACTGGAAATCGTTCTGGAAATAGCACTTAATACAACATGATTTGTTAGATCATCAATTTTTTCAGAAGCATTGAATCCTGTTGTAGAATGTACTAATGACCAGAATAAATCAGATGCACTGTATCTTAAAAGATCCATCTTGATTGGATTTTCAAGATCAGCTCCAGCCGAAATAACAGCTTTGATAATTGTCTCTGGTTTTCTATCTTTTACACCACAGATTGCAGAAAGAACAGACATATACAAAGTCGATTTTTTATCAATTGTTCCATCAAAAGAAGCTACCAATTTACGTCGGCTTGCAGCATTGAAGAACCCTTGAAATTGTTTTACGGCATTGCGTAATTCAACCGTATTTACAATCTGCATTTCCTGCATCAGACGAGAAGTCTTATCCGCACGATATTCATCACTATATAACTTAATATCTAAAAACCAATCATGTTCCGGTTCCACATTGATTGAATTATAGACAAGATAATTAGATGTTAAATCATCATTAGATAATAATTTCTTAGAAGCAAATAAATTACCTTCTTCCAGTACCAATACCTTAGCATTGGACAAAGACAAAGATTTTACTTCATCTAAAAACTCCCCATCTTCATCATTCCAGAATATGATTCTTCTTTTATAAAACTCATCTAAAGGTTCAGCAAACCTTTGTTCCAATTCTTTTTTTATATCTCCGATAGCCATACCGAACCTCCTATATTTCGACTAAGATTTGACTAAATATTCGACTAATTTTATGAAATAATTCCATTTAGTCAAATCTATAAGTTACTAATACAATTTAATTTCTGATTTTAGTAAGCTAAAACGCCAAATAATTATGCACCATAACTAACAATGACTGCATGTTGACTTACTAAATATCTTACTAAATAAAATTTATTTTTTGTTTTTAGTAAGCTGAAAAGCCAAGTAATTATGTACTATTGTTAACAATAACTGTATGTTGACTCACTAAATAACCGGATAAATTATTTTTATTTTTCAAATTTATCCGGTCATTATGCCTAATATTTATGCACTTTTTAGTATGCTTAATAAACACCATCCGGATCAATAACCGGATAATTTTTCCTTATTAACCGGATTAAAAAAGTAAAACATCAAAAAATTTATTTCTCTCTAATATCAAAATCTATTTGAGCAGTATACTATTTTTTTACTACATTTTTAGCAATTCCAAACCCAACAGAAGCAATTGTTAAAACTGTTCCACATGCAATTTTTACACCTTTAACAATTTTCGCTTTCTTTTTGTGCTGTTTGGGATTGACTTTCATTTCTTTCTCTTTCATGATTTATTGCCTCCAATAATTGTTCTCCACTAACCTCAATAGCTAATCCTTCATATTTTTTACTTAATTGAACACATTCCTTTTTGTCCTTTTTGAGTAATTTTGAATCCTTTTTAAAGAAAAATGAATAATCTTCATCTGAATACATATTTTCAATAGATTGAACATTTGAATAGTCCAATTCTTTTAATTTTGCAAAAGCATCTGAATAAACAGTCTCTACAACTTGCGGTTCATTAATTAAAATATGTGCAGCTGCAATATATTTGGTTGACTCTCTATATAATTCAAATAAATCAACAATAGAATTGTATTCTTCCGATTTCCTATCCCAATAGTCCGAATGAACAATCCCTTGTGCTAACTGTAAGATTTTTTGTTTTGGAATAATATCAAACCCTTCAATTTGAAGTTTAAGTTCTGCATATATCTGTTCCTGACCTAAACATAGTTGGCTTATGCCAAATTCTATTGCAGTTTGTCTATGTGGATCACTTTCACTTCTTTGTAAGGCAAATGCAATTTCTTTTTTTCCTGCTTCAATCAATGCAATTCGATCATTCATCTGACCATTTTGAATATGTTTAACACCCTTACAAATAGTTTCTAGTAATTGAGTTTGCTCTTGAATAGTACTTTGAAGCCTTGCCATCTGAAATTGCTGCGTTAAATCTTGTACAGGATTTCCTTGAATAAATGATTCTTTTTTTATGGATAAAGGAGTAACAATCTTTTGACGACCGTCCTCTCCCATGCGTACTAAAGTTGGCCACTCTTTACCTGTTTCAGAGTTTTTCATAATCCAATATTCACCAGATTCATATTGTCTTTGAAATTCAGAAGGTATTTGAACTACATATTCACTACCTTTTTGAATATTTTCGACAATATCATTCACTTTTATAAACCCTAAAACTTTATCTAAAACATCAGTAAATGGAATCTTTAAATTAGGATCACTAGAACGTATTACTTTTGTGTAAGCTTGATAAACCTTTTCTTCTGGCAAATATGTATTGCTTTTTTCTATTTCATTTGCCATTCTTTCACCGCCTTTTATCTCTTGTTACGTAGAGTACGTATTGTTATTAATTACTTGGTAAACTGAATATATCATGATTAACTTCAACAATTATTTTATCTTTTATAGTATTGATTTCATCTTCATTACAGTCTGCATTAAAATAAAAGTTATTTCTCTGCTCATCAATTATTCTTGATTTTACTCTAACATGATCAATCGTTTTCTCGCCATCATGAGCATAAATAATGAGTAAACAATTATCTCCAAGCAATCGTTGTTTAATTATTTTCCAATACTCTTTATCCGTCTCACCGATGGATAAGCCATAACAACATATGACATTTGAAGCAGAGATTATTTCATTAAATTTTCTCAAATGTTGTTGTCCACATTGTTCTAATAAGTTTGTTTTAATTAATGCATTACAAATAATACTGTTGTCTTTGAAACTTTCATTTGCAATTTGTTCTTTATCATTAACTCCAACAATAAGCTCATTATTTGTAAGTGTTCCATGAAGATAAAATGGTGAATTTATATACATATTATAGTTAGGAGTTGGATTATCTAAAATCCGAGTTGTATTTATTGATTCTCTTTTCAAATTAAATATTTTAGATACTGTATCAGTATAATTGAAACTAATTGGTTGAATATAAAAGTGATCTGTTTTCATTTTGAATAGTAGATTTCTCATTTTGTCTTTATCATCTAACCTTTGACATTCTCCAATTAAAGGAATAGCACATCTGAGTAAATCCATGCTATTAAACTCAACGTTATCTAATTTTTTATTTTCTTGTCGAAGAAATTCATTTAAACACTCGTCAATATAGATTTTATCATCATCAAATTTAGGAATATCTTCTTTACCTATCCCATTAGTAATATTACCAAGTTTTACTTCATAATCTTTCCAAAGATCTAGTTTCTCATTGTCTTTGTCTTCTTTTAATCGTTTAAAAATAATATTATTCCTTAGAATTTCATTGTTTTCTTCTTGACCTATTAAGTACTCATAAAATTTAAAATAAGAAGTATTCAAACCATATCCTAAATCTAGGCCATTTCCAAATAATATAGTTACCTGCAAATTAAATCTCCTGTTTTATTTTACCTTAGCCAACAATTCCTGGAACTTAGCATAATTTGCTTTTACACCATCATCCAAATCCATTGGTTCCATCTTATCTGCCCAGTGATGAACAACTTCTTCATACTTATTCAATTCTAATAATTGTTCATTAATCTTCTTTAATTGTTTAGATAATTTAACCCTTTCACTCGTACTAGAAGCATCATCAATTTGACTCTGTAACAATTCTACCTGTGTTCTATAACGAGCCTGTTGTGGATGTACATAACCAGTTCTCATTCTTGCAATTAAATCCGGTGCATATCTATGAATATAAACTAAAGCCTTAAATCCATTCTTCTTACCACTATCAAACAACCAATAAATAGGGCGCTTACCAGAACCAGTTACTTGATACGTATTACAATGATCTTTAAAGAAATCATTCAAGAAATAATTACGTAATACATCTCTAGGAGCACCTTTACCACCTAAAGCATTGGCAATGAAACTAAGATTATCTTCTAAAGTATCAGTTCCATATACAACTCTAACAAATTCAACAAAGCGAGTCACAATATCATCTTCAAAATATTCTTCATCACAAATAGGAATGATATCATCCGCATCTGGAATAAATGTAGAATACTTACTTCTATCCCATTCACCACCAGCATAAGCCAAACCTTCAACATCCAAAGAATAACGACCAAACATACAACCAACTGCATAAGAAATAAATGATTTAATATCACGAACTAAATCAGCTTTACGAACAGTAACATCCTTATCCTCTACATAAGGATCCAATTCATCCTGTAATCCATAGATATCAATAAAGATTCGATTCAATTCTTCTTCATTACTTTTCAATGTATTAAAACGTGATTCACATTCTTTTGACCACAGATTATATGCTTCACTAATAGTAGATACATGATTCTTTACTAATGGATGTACTTTAAAATCCCATGATGTCTCAAAAGAGTCCCAATCGGTTTTGGAGAGGCTTATATTGTCATTAGCATATTTATCTATATAGTTTATATTTTGACTATTAATAAATGGTAAAGCAATGATATTCATTACTTGATAATTAATTGTTGGGTCTGTAACATCAAAAAATAATTGTGCAACTTTAGAATTCATTAATGCACAAATGTATTTCAATGGTATATTACCATTTTGAAATATACTTGATCCTGCCACATCCCACAAAGAACCATCCTTCATATATCTACAAGAAAAATTTCCAGACGTTACAAAAGACCAAGTAACACATGGTTTAAAATACCAATCAATATTTTCGGTTCTTGCTCGTGTTAAAGTTTGTCCTCGGTTAACCCAACGTAATAAATACCCGTTATTGCCATACCATTTTCTGAATTCTCCACCTTTATTGTAAGGAATCCACACATTATCAACCGAATATTTTTTATCGTTAGATAAGTTTAATACTACTTTTGTGTTACTAACTTCGCTCCAAAGTCTTAAGAAATAATTATTATCACCTGTGATAATACCTTGAAATGAATATGCTATTTTTTCTAAAGGGATAGATTTATCAAATATGTTTATAAAAGCCTTACTCACCCAATACGCAACCGGACTTCCAGGAATTTTGCTAAAGTTCTCTGAAGATGATACATAAAGGTTTTTTTCACTTAAGTATTCATTTTCTTTTCCATCTTGTGAATTATAGTCAACCAGTCTCTTATAGCTTGACTGGTAATCTCTTACATGAACATTTTCAAGAATAAATGATGTTGTCTGTACAACTTCTCCGCCAATATCTTCAAAGGCTCTTGCTCCTAAATGAGCCATATTGATGATTGTGTTATTGATTAACAATTTATTTCTCAACTTTTCAAAACTGGATAAGAACATCCAAGAATGCATTGTAATCATCGCTTGATATGCGTTTTTCTTTGTTAGGAAGTTACACTTTTCAATGAATACCGCAAAAAGATCTGATTTAGAATCAGGATAATTCTTTTGTACATATGACTTCTGTTTTGGAGAAGGTACCATGTAAGGCGGGTTTGTAATAACCACATCATATTTTTGAACTGATAGTTTTGCTTGTTTGACCAATGGTTTTAGTAAATCATTCAATTCACTGATTTCTGATTGTGTTACTAAATCCTTGTTGATTGAATTTTCTTTTAATTCATTCAATTTATCTTTCAGATTATTTAATTGTTCTACTGTACAATCCAGATTCAATATAGATCCAAATTCTTTGGCATCTTGGAAAAGATTTACCAAGTAATGTGCTAGATCCGTATATTTGTTTAAATATTCTTCAAATTCTGGTTTTAATGATGCTACTGGTTCTCTGATTTCTACAAGATTAAACTTAGTTTCTTTATTCAATATTCTTCTGTTGTAGAATCTTGCTTTCATCATTAACGCAAAATAAGCAAGATGGTAGGCACGTTCATCAATTTCTAATCCATATAAGTTATTTTCAAGGATAGACTTTGCTGCATCTCGATCTGAATAACCTGCATCCCTATAGATATCCATCAATACATCAAACGCGTACACTAAAATATGTCCTGATCCCATACATGGATCAATCACTTTAATGTCTTCTGGCTTTAGCTTCGCATGTTCTTTTTTGATCTTATTTAATTGTGCAATAACTTCAGGTTCTTGCTCAGCTTCTTCAAGATAATATTTCCAATTTGAGTGATTAAAATTTGGATGTCCATCTAACCATAATCTTCCCAAAGAGTTTTCTGTCATGTAACGAACGATCCAGTCAGGTGTAAACAACTGTGTAGCAGCTGGAATATCGTCCTTTGTATAACTCTTCTTTTTCATGACAATATCTTTTAATTCAGAATTATAGTATTGGTATAACCAACCAATAATCTGAACCTGATCCGTCCAACTGTCTTCATCAATATCCGTTATTAACTTAGCTAATACACTGTCTTCTTTTAATAGATTATCTGGGAATAATAACGTCTTATAGTCTTTGATAGAAGTAAACATATCTGGAAGATACTGATTCATGTCATTACATAAAGTCAGTAATAGATATTTATATAATTCTTCTTGCTTGTTTTCTTCAATATAATCAAATACTTTCTGTTTATCTAAACCATCTAATTCAACATGAATCGCATCTGTTAATAAATCTGGTTTGAATTCATTGTTGTCATTAGTAAAAACTCTGATTCTTTGTGGAAGATAGTTATTTACTTCCATATAACGAAGGGCAATAAAACGGTTAAACCATGTATAAGCCACTTCTTCAATGACATGTTCATATCCATTCTTTTTTACTTCAGTGATCAATTCATTTAATTGCTTCTTTTCATCACCTGTAAGAAGTCTGCCATTTACGTTGTCTGTATTGTAGCCAGGAAGGCTAGATTCTGTAACATCATATTCATATGCTTTCTGCGCAACCTGTTTCATTAATTCAGTACGTGCCCATACAGCATAATTCTTAATCGCATTTTTATTCATAATCCGTCTCCTTCCTACTTGATTTGTATTTCATCATCATCTGTAAGATAACTCAATAATTTATTTTTTATATTTTGAACATAACGATCAATATCTTCTTTACTTGATAAATTAGCCTGGTTAAATACAACTGCACGTTGAACCTGACGTACCTTTTTAGGTTTCACAGGTTTTACTGGCTGTACAGGATCAACATGAATATCCTCATCTGTATTTAAGATACGATCCATCTTATCTATAATATTGTCTTTTAAAGCAGTAATTGTATTCTGCTTGGCATCTAATTGTACCAGGCTATTTAAACGACTGATTTCCTGTTTTCTGGAATCAAACTGATGGATTGCATTATTTAATTCTGCTTTTAATTTTTCTTCATTGTCAGCCTTTAAATGCACTTCATTTAAACAAGAATCAACCAGATCATTCAATTCTGCTTTTTTCGCATCTACAACTTTATTTCTTTCATTCTGGATAGTGGAAATACAATCATTTAATTCTGGAATACGATTATATTTGAAATTATTTGAAATTTTAGTAATATCGTTGATTCTTTCAATCGCATCTTTAATAGCTGGAATTTCGTATAAATAATCCTTTTCATAATCCATGACATCATGTTTTAAATTTAATGCATTATCGTAAAGCTTGATTTGTGACTGATAGAAGTTTTTAACATTGATCATATCATCCTTTGTATCCAATAGGTCATCTTCTAAATCACAGATTGTATTAACTAGAGCAATATTATCGTTTTGAGCTAAAAGAACTTTGTTAATGTATTTTAAAGCTTCCTTGATTTCATGAGAACCCGGATGCATTACCATATTGTTCTTCTTGTCCATATCTTCAAGATTGAATCTTTCGGTATTGAATTCTTTTGTGATAAATGCGACTAATCCATCTTCATCACTAGGAACATCCATAACTTCAAAATATTCTTTTAAGATATCTCGAACCGTTTTCATCTTCTGAGCAGGAATCGTTTCACGAATAGAGACCTGTGTAAATCCTGTTTCTGATTTCTTACGTAAGAAATCAACTAAACGGTAATCATTTGGTTGAATGGTTTCTCCAGAATGTTTGATTGTGATTTTCTGTGCCTGGATCAATCTTGCGATGACAGAGGCAATATCAATTTCTTTCCAACCATATGGAATATTCTGATAACGAGATTGAATATCGGCCATAGAGGTAGGCATTTTAGCTGCAGCCTGTTTTTCTAAGTATCTATAAACTTCTTCCATGGCACCTTTATCCGGTTCCATTCCATCTAAGCTAACAGATTTACCACTTAAAATATTTCGAATATCTGCATCTGTATTAACAGGCGTATCAATTAACGTAATCCCAGAATAAGTATGTTCTACCAATGTTTCTAGTGCTTTATCTAGTACTGTCTTTGCAGAAGTACCAGGAATAGACACAATTTCACCATCGATATAGAACTTACCTTTGATAATCGCATCGCTGATCTTATCTTTTGCTTCAGACAATAATCGACGTGCCTCTTTTTGTTTATTTGTGATAATTGCCTGAATGGATTCCGGCAACTGATTGACATTCTTCTGTTTAATAAATTTATCAATCTTTAATGCATTTTCAATATCATTGAATACAGAATATTCATCCGATAATTTACAAATTGCCTCATATCCTTTTGAATCAGCAATCAATTTCAAATCACTGGCATCATCAAAAGCTTCGGTCACAAATCTTAGTTTCATCCCACCTGTTGTATTCCCATGATTCTGACTGTCTACTGTTTTATCAAAATCAAAGTCCAAATTATAATCATTCTTCGAATATCTATATTTCTTTGTTGTATAAATATCATCAAAAATCGTTTTACATACCTGACTAATTACAGCAGATGCATCGATATTCTGATTGCTGATTTCACGTGCGATATCCTGTTCTTCATCTGTTAAGAACTGGTAGATATCTCCATTACGTGCAATATAATTCTGTTTTTGAAGACGATTTAAAGATTCTTCTACTTGTTGTCTTAAAACAATCTTATCTACGGTAATAGAATCCGCCATTAAAATGGTCAGGTTTTCAATATTGGATTTAATATCATCAATATAACGAACTAAATAAAGTAACTTCAATAAATTTACATCATCAACAGTTAATCCATCTCCATTATTGGCAGCTCTTTCTGCTCTTTCAATAACAGAACGTACAGAAGTATCCAAAAAGCTGTGCAATGTATCATAGAAGGCATACATTGGAACCAATGTTAATTCATTTTTATCTTCAACATTCTGTGCAGATTCCTGGAATCCATTTAACATGGATCTTTCACCACTCGACTGATGTTTTCCTGCATGACCATGCTTACGAATTTCATTAAATACTTTCTGCATAATCGTAAATTGATAAGGTACAAAAGGGAAAATACGGGCAAACTCATCTTCGGAAGTATAACCTTTCAGATCCTTTACATCTGTGTCAAAAGCATATAAGTTATTTAATACATTCTCATTGTTTTCATACACACCATCTAAGACTTCATTCGCTTCCTCTGTTTTAGTCAGCAAACGCTTTTCAATAACTTCACCAACGGAAGAGGAAGTTAAGCTTAATCGAATCGCAAAACGAGCCATGATGCGTGAGAATTCATCAGTGCGTACTTTAATCATTTCATCCAGTGCTTCCTGACCTGTAGCTACGATCCATACCTGTCCACGACATACAGAACCCAGCTTTTCAATCAAAGATTGTAAGTTCAAAAGCATACTTGTATTTGTACCAATATATTGACCAGCTTCATCAATCATGAATAGTAAACGGAATCCTTTTGGTTTTGAATCCACATACGCCTTAATTTCATCCACCAACTGTGCAATTGAAATATCCGCTGTTTCTGTTCCATCAAACCAATGTTGTGCCGTATTTTC
>ERZ827498.2634-NODE-2634-length-16665-cov-4.328055_pt1 | contig 16665 bp, 7 predicted proteins | sample MGYA00519865_ERZ827498 | MGnify/ENA primary metagenome ERZ827498 (study PRJEB31778, sample SAMEA3449328) | human gut metagenome | biome: human gut; feature: human-associated habitat; material: faeces | place: United Kingdom | collected 2010/2012 ...
TACACCGACGCCAACGGACATTACACCATCGATGCCTCCGACGATGCACGCTTCGTCTATCTGCTCACGCCCAAGGGATATGTATGCAACTATGCCTCTGGCATTCCGCAGTTTTACCAACAGCTGAAGAGCGGTCAGAGCCGTTACAATTTTGAACTCTTACCCATGAAGGGCGATGCCGACAAGACACTCGTCATTGCAGGAGCCGACATGCAGCTCGACACCGACCACGACCGCAAACGACTGTTTGACGAGACGGTTCCCGACATGAAGCAACTGCTCAACGAGGCAGGCAACAGACAGAAGGCCATGTTCGTGGCGGGCGACCTCACATGGGATGTGTATGGACGCAACGCTGACGTGAAGCAGTTTGCACAACAGGTGGGCGTGCCGTGCTATCCCGTCATCGGCAACCACGACTTCGACAAATATGCGGCTCCATCCGACACCACATGCTACGCTGCCCCCTATGAGGCGAGCTTCGGACCGACCTATTATGCTTTCATGCTCGGCGACGCCTGTTATGTGGTGCTCAACGATATCAAATATGCGGGCAACAAACGCTACACCCTGTCGCTGCGACAAGGTCACCAGATGGAATGGCTGAAGAAGCTCCTCGGCGTGGTGCTGCAACAGAACACCAACGTGTTTGTCGTCATGCACGCCCCGCTGAAGATTCCCGGAACCGACAAGATGACCGACGGCGGAGAGGAACTGAAAGCCATGCTGCTCGGCAAGCCGTTCAACGCTGCCGTGTTCAGCGGACACCTTCACACAAACAACAACACCTGTCTGGCTGACGGACTGTGGGAGCACAACATGGGCGCTATATGTGGCTTTTTCTGGGAAACAAACGTGAGCGGCGACGGCACACCTAACGGTTATCACGTCATTGAGACCGATGGACGAAAATGGCAGCAACGCTATAAGGCTACGGGCATGCCCATAGACAAGCAGATGAAGGTGTTCTTGCCAGGCGCCGTGGCAGACAGACCCGACGCGCTGTGCTGTAAAGTGTGGAACTGGGACTCGCGCTGGAGCATTACATGGCAAGAAGACGGCAAGGAGATGGGAAGGATGAGCCAGTTTCATAGCTTCGACCCCGACTACCTGCGCTGGCTCAACGGCCGACTGGCAACCGCCGACTACACCCCTCGTCGCACCGACCACTTCTTCTCATGCAGCCCGTCGCCCGATGCTCACACCATAACCATAACGGCGCAAGACCCCTATGGCAACGTGTACAAAGAGACGGTGAAGAGAAGCTTTTAAAGGTAAAAAAGTAAAAAGGTAAAAAAAGCTGACGCCGTTTTTAGGGAAAAGAGAAAAGAAAATAGGTGTAAGAAAACTGTGAATAAGTAAGGTTTTGGTTTTGCATGTCAACAACATGTAAAACGCTTGGAGGGTGTGTCAAACAAAAACGGTTTGACACACCCTCCTTTGCTTTATTGGGATTTGTTAAGCTTTGCTTTGATTGGGCTTAGCTTTATTGAGCTTTCACTTTAACCCAAATCGGTCGTTAGGGCGTTTTGGGTTTAGCAAGCAGCTTTCATGCTCAGCCGGCAAACACTATTTTTTCTTCTTCAGATCCTTCCACGCCGAGAACTGGTAACGACAGTGGCTGGTGTATTTCTGTCCGGGTTCGAGCCAAGGACTTAACCACTGGGGCTTGTTTGGCGAGTCGGGGTAATGTTGCGTTTCAAGACATACCGAGGCATGACGCGGATAGCGGTAGCCGTGCTTTGCGGTAAACGACGCATCGAGGAAGTTGCCAGTGTAGACCTGGATGCCCGGCTCATCGGTATAAACATCGAGACGTATGCCTGTTGTTGGACTGTAGAGAGCTGCTGCCAACTTCTTGTCGTTGCCCTTGCCCTTTTGCCATGTGTTCAGACACCAGTTGTGGTCGAAACCACCGGCGTTGCGCGTCATGTCAAACTGCTTGTTGTTGATGTCGCGGGAGAGCGACGTGAAGCGTCTGAAGTCCATCGGGGTACCTGCAACGCTCAGCTCCTCACCCGTGGTCATGTAGGTTGTGTCGGCAGGCGTGTAGCGGTCGGCATTGATGTAGAGCATCTGGTTCTCGCCATCGTGTGAGGGGTCGCCGTTGAGGTTGAAGTAAGAGTGGTTGGTCATGTTGATGACCGTCTTCTTCGTGGTTGTTGCCTCATATCGAATGTCGATGGCGTTGTCGTGCGTCAGCGTGTAGGTGACGGTTGCCGTGACCGCTCCGGGGAAATTGTTGTCGCCATCGGGCGAGAAGACGGTCATCTGCAAGGTAGAGTCGTTAAGCTGTCGTCCGTCATACACCTTATATTGCCAACCCGTAGGTCCGCCGTGCAGACAGTGGCCATAGTTGTTTTGCGGCAGCTGTATGGTCTTGCCGTCAACCGTTATCTGTCCTTTGTTTATGCGGTTGGCATAACGTCCGATGGCGGCACCGAAGTCGCTGCCAAAGTTTATGCGGTCGGCATACTGCGCAATGTTGTCGTAACCCAACACCACATCGCGCATCACGCCCTTGCGGTCGGGCACCATTATAGAGACGATGCGCGCACCGAAGTTGGTTATGCACACCTCCATGCCCTTGCTGTTGCGCATGGTGTAGAGGTGCGTCTGGCGGCCCTCGATATTGCTCTCAAAATGGGCGGGGTCAAGACCCGAGAGCGTCAGGTTCTTCATGCCTTCAACCACGGGAGCGGCTGCCACAGCCGAGGGCGATGACCCCATAATGTGAGGCCAGCCATCGACCCAGTCGACACGGTCGAGCCACACCTTGCGGCCCTCGTCAGGACTGTCGGCGCTGAAGCCGTGATACAGCAGCCAGTCGCTACCCTCGGCATCGGTAACTAGCTCGGCGTTATGTCCCGGGCCGATGACGCGCTGGTTGCGGTGCAGCATCACCTCATAATAGTTGTCGAGCAAAGGACGGCCCTGACGGTCAACATAAGGTCCGAAGAGCGAGCGCGAGCGGCCCACCGTTACGCGATAGGTGCTGCGTTCGCCGTCGCAGCAGGTGCCAGCCGAGCCAAAGAGATAATAGTAGCCTCCACGACGTTTTATGTAGGTGCCCTCCATGAACGACCCTGCCACCTGTTGTGGCTTGGCGCCAGCCTTCAGACTCATGCCGTCGTCGCTCAGTTCGCAGCCATAGATGCCATGGAACGAACCCCAGAACAAATATTTGCGGCCGCCGTCTTCAATGTAGAAGGGGTCGATGCAGTTTTGAATGCCTATGCCCTTGCTTATGAACATGTTGCCATGGTCGGTGAACGGACCTGTTGGCGACAGGCTTGTTGCCACGCCTATGCCGGCATCCCACTCGCCGCCCCACACCGACTTTGAATAGTAGAGCACATACTGTGAGCCCACGCGGTTGATGCATGGAGCCCAGATGCGGCCCTCGGGCAGCCATTGTGGACGCGAGGCATCGGTGAAGGCTGTGCCCACGAAGGTCCAGTTGACGAGGTTCTTCGAGCTATAGATGGGCAGGTTTGTCACATCCTCTGTTGAATAGAGGTAGAAGGTGCCGTCGTCGGCACGCACCACCGTGGGGTCGGGTGCGCTCCTGTTTATCACAGGGTTGGTGTAAGTGGCTGTCTGTGCCGATGCCGCCAGCGTTACAAGCAGCGAGGCACACAAAGAATTTAGTTTTTTCATATCATTGTTTTTGTTTTTCGCAAAATTACACCTTGATTTCTTATATGAATAACACATACTGGTCTAAAAATGGAAAAAACAGACCAAAATGGCATAAATTCTCTTTTTATATGATTCATAGATGCGATTAATAAGTAGGTGTTCAAAATTAATCGCATATATGAATCTAATAAAAAAGGTTATGCTTTCAAATGCCTCTACGCCCTCTTTTGGTCCGTATGCCCAGCTCTCATCGGTCGTGTAGCCCGCTACACTCCCTCTTCGGAGCTGAACATACAGACCAAAATAGAGCATAGAATCATTTAAATTAATTTTGAACACCTACTTATTGAACACCTACTTACTATCAAAGAACTCTTTGGCTGGCAGCATAAGGCCGCTTAGCCGTTATCTCAAATTTTAACGAACTATTTATTTTTATTTTTTTATCACTTTTTTTGTTTTTCCTTTATAATCTTTTAGTATGTAGATGCCCTTAGACAAAGTGGCGTACAATCTACTAACATTGCTGTCAACTCCAACCATTTGACCCATCAAAGTATAGGCCGTTACAGGCGACAGGCTGTCAAAGCCTTCACATTGTTCAGATGCATCTTCTTCAAAAACGCCATCAATGCCTGATATCGTGGTTATTGGCTTCCACTCGAAATTATCGAACAGCGCAATGCAGTTGTGCGAGCGCACGCCCGTGCGTCCTGAGATGAAGGGCAGCGGGTCAGTATAGGTAATGACGGGCGTGGCCTCATCGTTTAGATAACATTTTATGGTGGCGCCCTCAACCACCGCCTTCAAGTGGTAAGATTGGTTTACATAGAAGGCGCGGTTCTTTGTTACCAGCGTGGTCCAACCATAGTTTTGCTTGCCCAGCACCACCGCGTTGTTGCTGATGCCGAAGAAGTAGCCTTGCTGGAAGTCGGTACCCTGCGTGGTATTGTCGTTGGCACCGCCTATCGATGGGTTATTGGTACGGAACATTAGACCAGCGTTTATGCCATTGGTACAGGTAAGGTCACACTCTACACTATAATCAGTCATGCCAATGTCAGTGAGTGCACCTGCAACATTTTTACCGAATAACGGACTGCGCATCTGTCCATCAACAGCCTTCCATACACCTTCGGTGTGCTTCCATATTTTTGATATGCCCATATCGAAGGTGTCTTCATAGGTCTTTGGCGTGGCCGTTCCACGCTTTATCAGCATTTCATACAGTGTAACGTCGCCATCAATCACCTCTATGCGCAAGGTGGTGCGGCCGTTGGGCAACTGTATGTCGTTGATAGGTGCCACGGCCCATGCACCACCTGTTGCGGGCAGCAGCACATTGTCTTTCACCACAACACCGCCTGCCAACAAGCGCACATGTGCCGCTGCGCTCGACTTGTAGCGCAAGCCCATGTTATACAGTAGCTTCATGCGCACATTAATATTATATTGCAGCCAGTGGTTTTGCTTCAGGTGCATCACCTCGCACGAGCCATAGCTCAAGGCAAAGTCTTCGCGCTCGGCGCCAGTGCTCTGCTCCTTACACAGGGCTGCGGGTATGATGCCTGGCACAGGAAGGTTTACATCTAAGATGCCCGAACCATCAACATAGGGGCTGAGCGCAATGTATGAGAAGTGGGCCTTACAGCCATGCGACACATAGCCCACCGAGCCTCCTTTCTCGCCCGTCGTAGAGGTGGTTCGCAGCAGTCCATCGACAAACACTTTCAGGCGTGTACCCTTCTTTTCAAGGCGTATGCTGTGCCATGCCTGTGGGGTAAAGTCGCCCACCAGGTTATACGTTGCCTTCAGCGTTCTTACACCTTGGCTACAGCTGTATAGCTCCAGTTTGGCCTCGGCAGCGTTCAGCAGCGCCTCTTGATAATTGTTAGCATCGGCATAGGCGTATAGGGCGCCAAAGCGTCCGCTGGTCTCGCCTTGGGCAAGCCTCATCGTAAATTCGGCCGTGAAGGTATCTTCGGCATGAGGCGTAAACACCGCCATAGCGTTTTCGGCCGACGATGTTTGAGCCAGATAGTCGCTGTTCACAATGCTCCATGTGCCACCGTTTGTGCTCCATTCGGGGCCTATCTCGGCACGATCAAAATAGTCGCACGGCGCTATGATTGGGGCATCTTGCATCCAGGTGGTGTTGCCCAGCATCATCATCTTATCGCCATTCCATGCTATGCGGTCGAGGTCGAGCTGGCGCTGCGTGCGTCCGCTGGTGCGCGTCATGTTGTGATAGCAGAAATAATACGAGTCGAGGTCGGGACCCACAAAGGCCGAACCGTGACCTAAACCATAATGGCTGTCAACACCATCGGCACTTATCAGTATGGGGTTTTGTTCGGCCTGAGGCGTATAGCGGGCTATCGGCCCTTGGGTGTTTACGGCATAGTCGATACGATAACCATTTGTGAGCACATGGTTGCCCGTATAGATAAGATAATATTTGCCATTGCGCTTAAACACGCCGGGGCCCTCAGTCCACTGGCCGTTCATACAGGCGTTAAGGTCGACATCAGTCCCAAACGAGGTGTGTGTAGGCATCTTGTTGCCTTTAATGCCCGTATGGTCGGCATGATAAAAATACCACTGGCCATCGTCGTCAATAAAGATGCTACCATCAATCTCCTGCTTCAGGTTATCGGTCACCACCTTGAAAGGGCCCGTGGGACTGTCGCTAGTAAGCACATAGTGGCCCAGGCCGTTGGGCGAGGTCACCATATAGAATGTGCCATTCCAGTACTTCACCTCGGGAGCATAGCCATCAACGGCAATGGGGTCGTTGCTCACCACAATGGCATCAGACCAATTAATGAGGTCGCGCGACGTCCAGCATAACAAGCTTTTTGTGGCCGAACTGCAATACAGATAATACACGCCACGATATTTTATCACTTGTGGGTCGCCCACATCATAACTCTGCTGCCCCGACATCACCACAGGGTTCTTCCACCCTTGGGCATCAACCGAGGTAGGAACGGCGAGCAGCGCCAATGCCCATAGGGCCAAACACTTAGATATACGCATGGTTATTATTGTCTTATTTCATTATTTTGCGGCTACCATCCTTAGTAGCAACTACATATACGCCCTTCGGTAAGGTTTCAACATTGTTCATATCTTGCGCCACCTTCTGCCCTGATAGGGTGTAGATGCCACAATGAGCGTTAGAGACGGGGGTGCTACTGAGGGAAACGCCCTTGATGCCCGACGTGGTGCCAGTAAGGGGTGTGAGCACAAAATTGTCGAAACGGGCCACACACGAGTGGGTGCGCAAGCCCGCACGGCCTGAGATAAATGGCTGTGCGTCGGTATAGGTGATTAGAGGTTTATTCATATTGTCAACATAACACTTGATGGTGTTGCCTACAACCTCTACCTTTACATGATATTTCTGGTTTGTATATAACGATGCGCTCTTGCTTACCAGCTGTTTCCAGTTATAGTTTTGTTTACCTAATACTACCGACGACGATGTCAGACCAAAGAAATAGCCCTGTAAGAAGTCGGTGCCCTGTTGTGCATCATTGCCTGCACCACCCATTGAGGGATTGGTCACTCTGAAGAGGATGCCTGCATTAACATCTGACCCAAACTTCATGTCGCACTCTACTACATAGTCGGTCATACCTAATGCCGAGGTAGAACCCATCAATATTTTTCCATACGAGGGGCTCTTCAGCCATCCGTCTTCTACAGTCCATGTGCCTTGTTTGTGCTTCCAATTCTTGCTAATAGTGGTGTCAAAATTGTCAGACATCACATCAGTAATGGTAGCACCTGTGCGTGCATCAATCTCGTACAAATCAATGCTGCCTTCGATAACCTCTATGCGCATTACCGAATGACCACCCGCCAGACTAATGTCTTTGAGGGTGAGCACATTCCATACCGATTTTGTGGCGGGCAACGTAACATCGTCTATCACCACGGCATCGTTTACAAAGACGCGAACCTTGGCATCGGCCGAAGAGCGATAACGCAAGCCCATGTTGTAAACTGTCTTGGCACGCGCATTAATGTTATAGGTGGCATGGTTGCCCGCGTTCAGCATAAGGGCATGGGCCACACCGTAAGAAAGGGGTATCTCGGTGAACGAGGCGTCGGTATCGACCGCATGGCTGGCTGCCAAACGGTTGGGAACAGGAAGATAAGTGGCCGTGAGGGCCGAGCCATCAACATAGGGGCTATGGGCAATATAGCCAAACTGAGCGGTGGTGCCATGGGTGGCATAACCTACATATCCAACCGTAGCAGCATCGGTAACGGTGCCACAAAGCATATTATCAACAAACACTTTCAGGCTCGTATTGCGCTTCTCAAGGCGTATGCTGTGCCAGCATTTGGCATCAAACTGCCCGTTAATGGCATAGCTACCCATCGTGGAGGTTACGCCGTTTGTGATGCGAGCCAGTTCTATTGTTTGGGCCGAAGGATTAATCATGGCCGTTGAATAGTTGCGACTGTCGCTATAGGCATATACCGCGCCATACGAGCCGCCTGTGCCTGTAAGGCGCACGGTATATTCGGCCGTAAAATTGCTCGCTACGCTACTCTTCATTACGGCATAAGCCTGAGCGATGGCATCGGTTTGGGCAAGATAGTCGCGGTTCTCAACGCCCCACTGGCCTGCGGTGGTAACCCATTGCGCGCCCAGCTCGGTGCGATCAAAATAATCGTTCTCGGCCACAATGGGGGCATCTTGTTGCCAGGTTGTGGGGCCATACATCATCAGTTTATCGCCATTCCAGCCTATACGATCCATACAAAACTGGCGATAGCTGCCACTGCCACTGCTTACAAGATTATGGTAACAAAAGAAATAGGTGTCGAGATCGGGACCTACCACTACCGAACCATGTCCTAAGCCATACAGATTGTCAACGCCATCGGTGCTTATCAGTATAGGGTTTTGCTCGTCTTGGTTCATAAAGCCACTGGTGGGCCCTATTTTCGACACGGCAATGTTGGTGCGGTAGCCACGAGACAGATAGTGGTTACCACAATAAAACATATAATACTTATTATTGCGTTTAAACACCTCGGGGCCTTCAGTCCACTGGCCTCCCATCGCGGGCACCACGTTCTTTTCGGCGCCAATGGTTAGCGGGTCGGTCATAGGACAAGCCATAATGCCATTTGAGCCAGCATGGTAAAAATACCACTTGCCATCATCATCAATGAGCACATTGCCATCAATCGAGTTGCCAAGGTTCTTGGTAGCACACACAAAAGGGCCTGTAGGGCTATCGCTGGTTAACACGTAATGGCCATTGCCCGAGGGCGAGGTCACCATATAAAACTTACCATTAAAATATTTTACCTCGGGAGCATAGGCAAACTTGGCCACGGGATCGGAACAACAGGTTATAGGACCAGTCCAGTTAACCAGATCGCGCGACTGCCAGCAATATACGCGTGAAGCATCGCCCGTAACATACATATAATAGGTGCCACGATATTTAAACACAAATGGGTCGGCCATACCACTTCCAGGTTGCCCATTAAAGCTGGTAGGGTTCTTCCAGCCTTGGGCATTAATGCTTACCGCTGGCAAGAACATGAGGAGGCTGGCTACAAGATACTTGTATATTTTCATTTGCTATATTTGTTTTGTTTGTATAAAGGGTTTACTTCTTGTAAGTAATTATGAATGAACAGGAAATTAACTTGCTTTGCGAGTGCCGTTAATGCACTATTGCTTTCCGGCCGTAACCCCTATCGGTGTGAGGCAGAACGTGAACGTTTGTTCATGCAACAGCACACGGGTATCGTTCATCATTTCACTATATTGGCCCACATTGGTCATCTCGTTTACGCCCGACTGCTTCAGGTCAATGTTCAGATTAATGGCCGAGACAGGTTGGACAGACGAGACGTGGGCGCTGGCGCTGAAGGTGGCTGCCGACGATACCTCAAGGCCCAAGCCCTGAGCATTGGTTTGGCACCAACGACGCACATCGCAATGGTTGCCCCACGCTTGGTAAGGGTTATACGGGCACTGGGCTTGGGCAGCATCAAACTGATACAAGCCTACAAACTGCGAAGCCTTGCGGTCGGCATAGTTTTCTTCAGGGCCACGACCTAAGTATTGGCTCTGGCTCATAGCCATAGGCATTTGCAGCGTCATGCCATAGCGCAGCACCTTGGGCTGAGCCGTAGCATCGTGTGGCGTAACCTTTTGCGACACCTGAAGGGTGCCCTGCTCGTTTAGGGTGTAGGTGATGGCAAGGTGCAGACGCTGTGCCTTCAGTTCATATTGCGCTGTTACACACACGTTGGTGCGCTGGGTGTTGGGGTTCTTCACCTTCTCGGCCTTTAACGATACAAGGGTGTAGGTGGGGGCTTGCCAAGGGCCAAACATCTTTTCGCCATCGGCAGCACGGTCGTTGCTGGTTAGCGGTCGCCAGAAGTTGGGCTTTAGGGTTCCACCATCGGCCAGCATGGCATGGCCAAAGGCATCGTAGCGTGTGAGCCAACCTGTGGCCTTGTTGAACGACACTGTGCACACCTTGTTTGCTATCGTGATGATGTCTTGCCCACGCTTCAGCTTCAGTTTGCTGGGCTTAGCATCGGCTACAGGCAGAGCATCGGGCTTAAAGGGGCGCACCGTGAGTTGAGCTTTGGCCACAGTTTGACCTTTGTTAACGAGGGGCGTGGCCACCGATTGATGATAGGTAACATCGAGGGTAAGTTCGCCTGTAGGATAGGTTTTAAACAAGTCGGTATAACCTAAGTTGATACGAGTGGTTTTACGCGGAGCCACCGTGAAGGGCTTGGCATACTGCCCTTTCAGCACGGCAGCACCGTTATGACGCACCACCCAACTAATGGTTACATTTCTCAGTGTTTCGTAAAAACTATCGTTAAACACTTCGAGCATGCCCACACGTGGGGCGTGCGAGAGGGTGCTGATGTTCTGCATCTGATAACTTATCTCTTGCATGGCGGGCATGCCCTTCAGCATATTGTTCAGGGTGCCCTCGCACAAGAAACCGCCCGCATAGCGAGGCTGACGCGAGTGCAACGACATATACTCGTCAATGGCGCCATAACTATTGCCCTGGGCGCTGGCATAACTGGCTAACAGTTGTGGCTTTTCAGCAACAGGATTGCCCATATTGCAGAAGTCGTCGGCCACCTTGGCAGTGGGAGCAAAAGGCACATACAGTTCACAGCGTTTATCAGTGAAAGGCATATCGACCCATATCACAGGGCGCTTTGTGTCTTCCTTCTTCAACTTTTCAAACAGTTTGCTTATCACAACATTGTCGGTCTCGGCTTTTCCTACGCTCCACATTATGATACTGGGGTGATTATATAGCTGTTTGAAAGCAGCTATATGTTGACTTCTTCCTAATTCAACACAGGCGTAAAAGCCATATTCGTCGCAGAGATCATACCATAATGGGTCAACCCGATCGGTGCATACGGCATTGATATTATGCGCTTTCAGTAGGCGAAGAATGTTTATCATGTCGGCACGACTCATGTTTGGCTGCAGATTGTGCAAGTTGATGCCTTTCAAAAACAAGGGGCAACCATTCAGAAAGAGTTTTGCATAGCGTATGGCTACCAAGCGAAAACCTACCTTTTGCTTCACCTGTTCTGTCAGCCCCTTACCTTTTATGGGTGTGGCGTTGAGACATAACGTATATTGGTATGGCGTTTCGGCCGTCCAGCGTTTCACCTTTTCTACGTCAATAGCAAACTGCTGGCGCGCTGGTTTTACTTGCTTTACAAGCTTGCCTTCGGCCACCACTTCTCCATCGGCATCCATCAGGCAGTATGTCACCATACTATTGCCATGGTTCCAAAACGAAATATCTAACCTTCCGTTTTTAAAAGTTTGCTCGTCAATAGAGGGTGTAACGTGCAACGAGTCGATGAGGGTTGCATACACACGTCCTGTTGACAATACAAGTAATATCAAAAATAATAATTTCTTCATTCAAAAAGAATTTATTTCATACAGCAGTTTTTGTTCAATACCACGTTCCTTCTTTAGTTTACAACATAATAGAGCACATTGCCAACTGTTACCTTTGCAGCACCGTCAGACAAAAGTCCGCAACGGGTAGGAACGTCATGAGCAAGAGTGACGACACCAAACGAACGATCGTTTACATAGACATGTATGTCCTTGCCTCGGCGTTCCACACGCAACTGGTTCACAGTTTGACGCTCGCTGCCCACCTTTATGCGGTATATGTTACGATGCATATCAGTGGCTTCACGATTGATGAAACGCAATCCGCGAGTCTTGACCGTAGGGAACGTTATGCGTTGCCACGCAGGATTTGACGATGTAGCTAATTCGGTTGATAAAGGTCGCCAGGTGTCACCATCCAGCCATGCTATCTCTTGCGATGATGCTACATCAGCCTGATAATGCTCCTTGACAGCCGCCTCAATACCCAAATCGTGTGCATAGGGGTCGTTATCAGGAGTGTTGTGAGGAAAGAGCAGTGCGTTGACATAAGTGTCGCTGTCGAAACGGTATTGCTTTTCAAAGCTGTCGGTGTATTTCACATCAGGATATACCACCTGTTCTGTGGCAAGAGGTTTCACTACCATCTTTGTTTTACCTTTCACACAATGGTCTATCACCACTTGTGCTTTTGCAGCATCAATCTTTACGCTTACATAGTTTTTAGCATCAGTATAGGCCGCCATCACGCCATAAGTGCCTGATGTGGCATCATTATCGTCGGTCTGCACACTCAGTTCATAGTTATTAGCAGCAGTGCCCTTCAGCCACATGCCCTTGGCAAGTGCTAAGCCATGCGTTCCTGCGGTAAGCGTATCCCATCCACTGAAATACGGTCCGTATTCGTCAAAGCCTTCATTATAAGCAGCGTAGTCAATGTGGTAATCATTGCTATCACCTAACAGTTCAACCTTATTATCGCTAACATTCACACGCTGATGTTGGGTTACAAGAACTTTGTCTATCCACACCGTCAGCAAGTTATGATTTTTCTCTATACGCCACTCGTGTGCAACGTTACGAGCCATGCTATCGGGTAGCAGAACGGTTTTATCTCCTATGACAACACCCTGCTCATGATGGGCAGACGACATAGTAAGTTCGAGTAAATAGGTTGTTGAAGAGAAAGGTATATCGGCAATGCTGGTGCCCGCATACTGGGGCTTAGAGGGTGCAGGATGGAAGCCCGCAGTATTCGGCCCCGTGATGCCATCAACCACCATACGTCCATTGCTGAAATGGATGCGATCAACATATTGGCTACGCTGCCAACCTTTATTAGCCATATAAACGAGCCACCATTCCCAGCCGTTAGGGCCACGCACAATATTAGGCTGACCAGGCGTTACAAGCAGGTCATCGGCTTTTTCATTTCCAAAATCGTAAAGGGCTATTGACGACAATGTTCCTTTCCCTTCCTTCGGCTGTTCAATAACTAGGGTGTTTACACCTTTTTTCAGCCAACTGTGGTTGATGGGATATAACTGATAGTCGGAGCTTTTACCAGCATTTATAGCATGACCATTGATTTTCACACTTATACCACCGCGCTGAATAAGTTTCAGATACACATTACCTACAGGCACTGACGCAAGGTCAAAACGCATGATGCGAGCAGACGCATTGCCAATATCACCACTATTATCTGTTGCCAGTGGTTGCCATTGTCCCGATCCATAATGCAAAAGGTCGGCATGGGTATCGTCAATAGGCTCGGTGTTGGGGCCTACTACTGGCCAACTATACTTGCCGCCAGGACCAAAGCCTAAGGGACTGCTGGCCTCGCACACACCCAAACGATAATTGCCAAAGGATGGTGATGTATGATTAGCATTATACATCATATAATAACGTCCACGATATTTAATGACAAAGGGGCCTTCGGCCACGCGATTGTCGTATGTTTCCCATGTGCCAGGCTGCGAACTAAACTGTTGCACAGCATCGCCACAGAACGTAAAGTCTTGGTTCATAGGGCGGCCCCAAATGGTATTGCCATCGGTAAACTTCACCATATATAAATAAAGACGACCATCATCGTCGCGAAACACCATGGGATCGATACGATTTTCAAACCACTGGTCGTCACGCACCTCACGATACGGCCCAGTAACTGTGGGCGACACCGCATGGGTGATGTGCACAATATGTTTGTCTTTACCCCAGTAGTTGGCACTGAAGAGGAGGTGGAACTGTCCGCCGCTATATGACATATCATTAGCATGTATCTGGTTGTTCTTAGCCCCCGTTCCCTTTGTCCACTGGTTATCAAGGTCGAACACATGCACCCGTTCGCCCCAATTCACGAGATCAGTACTTACAAAAAGGTCGCCATAAGTGGCCACGCCACCCAGATAATATTTGCCCGCATATTTTATACATCCAGCATCGGCAATACCTGGAATAACAGGATTAGTATATGATTGTGCCTCTGCCGTTTCCACATTTAATGAGAAGACCGCTGATACGAGGGGCAATGCTACCGAAGCAAACGACAACAGACGTTTTTTTATACTGCTGGAATGTAGGTTTTTAAAATGAGTTTTCATAATTGTAGATTTTGTATAAATCGGTTCTGCAAAAGAGGGGTATTATCTATGCGACAGATGGCAGAGACTTGTAGCACAATGCAACTGCTGTTTAATTTACACTTATCTTTCGTGTTACCTCTTTGCCATTATTCAGCGCGAGGTTTAAAAGATATACACCTTTGGTGGTGGGCTTGACAAAAGAGGTGGTAGAAAATTCGCCCACCTTGCTGCCAGCGAGGGTGTAGACGGTGGTTTTAGCCACGTTATCGCTAACCGAGATACTTGTATCGCCCACAACAACACTAACCTTCGGTGTAACTTTAACTACATTTACCTTAGTGGCGTTGGGGTTAGTGCCTAACACAAAGTCAATCCATGTCCATGAGGCATCACGCTTTGCATCAGGCATCATATCATAAACTACATTGTTACTGCCGTCGTGATTGTCGTGCAACATAACGTTAGCACGCATCAATTTCTCTATCGGAGGCGTGGTAAAGCCCAGCGCGCTCCAAGGTATAGCGGCTTCTATGATATAATATTTGTTGGCTCGAGTTATCACACTACGCACGTTTTCAACCTTGTTTGCCATCCAACGACGCTTTTCATTGCTGCCCTTATAGGCCACCACGCCACCATCAAGGCGGAAGAACAGGCGGTGAATATTGTCGACGGGCTGCTCGTCAGAGGCATAATCGGTATCGAGGAAGAGGGTTACACCATCGCCGTAGGATGAAGGAAGAGGGTGCTGTGTGTTGTCAGAAACGCGAGTGGTAAAATAGAGAGCATCCTCATCATAAGCAAAGTCGGCGGTAAAACGCACCTTATTAGAGCTATGTCCTAAGAGCAACTGCGTAGCGTTGGCCATATAGTAGCCCTCTTTACTTGTTTGTTTTCCATCAATGGTGGGATGGGCATAGGGGGCTTCGAGCTGTCGCACGGCTCTACCTTTTATCATATCAATACGTCCGTTCATGCCTCCTACAGCCACAACGGTACCTGTATCGATAACGGCAAGCGAGTTCCACAATGAGTTATCGCCACCAAAGGGTTCGCTCATGGCCTTAAAATCTTTGGCCTGCTCGTTACCAACATATACCCACATTTGCTGTTTCGACATGTCGGCGCCATTGCCATTTTCGCCTTGATGCGAGATAATGGTTTCGCCCCAAGGAAGCTTGCGAAGATAGGGAGCTCCACCACGGTATAGTGGACTATAATTATAGTTGACGGCTTGCCAACGATATTGGCTGGCAGCATCTACCCAATAGTTGTTCCAGTTGGTTTCAAGCGGACAGGTTACCACCGTGGGGATAAAATTGTTTACACCTGCCCAACCATTGTCTTCAAAAGCTAAAGCAATAGTTTTACCATCTTGTAAGATGATGGCCGACGGCATGCCATCGCGATAACCAGCACGGAAAGAAACTTTTTGAGCCGCTGTCCATGTTTGGCCTTTATCAAACGAGCGGCACATTGATATCTGTTGTTCGTTCGATCTGGTATAGGGCCCTTCGTCGGCAAAATAAAGCTGTAGCTCGCCCGAAGGGAGCTCAAGGAATGACGGTTCCCAGCAACCATCGTTAAACGTATGGGATGCATCGTTCACAAATATCTCATCACTCCAGGTCTTGCCGTTGTCGGTACTGCGTTTGCAGCGTATACCGAAGCGGCGGTCTTCAGTGTAAGGGGTGCTGGGGCGAGGGTTGTAACCAACCACAATGGTGCCATCAGACAATTGTACAAGGTCGGGCACACAGTTGGGTACATTATTTGTATTGTTGACAATGGTTGTCGGCGACGACCATGTGCTGCCCTTATCTGTACTGAAGGCTATCACTATGCCTTTGCTCTCGCATGTGGCCATGAGCCTACCATCTTTAAGCTGGATGATACGAGCATAACCACCACTTGAGAATACGGTTTTGCGAGTGGCATTGTCCCAAAATATGCGCGACCCTTTATAGGGTTCGTGGCGTGCGGCCAACGTAGCGCTGGGCATACTAAGCAAGGTGAGAGAGGTAAGAGCGAGAAGTAAAGTGCGACGCATATAGATATGTTGTTTTTAGAGTTGTTAGGGTTGTTAACAGATAAATTAACGAGAAGGGCAACATGCTGGGCAAGCCTATGTCCATACATGTCGCCCTTTTCTTTATCCTAAATTTATAGATCAATTATTGAAACTTGAAGACAAACTCAACGTTCGACACAGCCTTTGCCTGTGCATTGGCATCAGAAGAACGTTCAATGCTGAGCTTATCAGCAGCAAGATTGGTAGTGGTGCCCGAAGCCACCTCGTTGCCATCTATCATAAAAGTGCCGGTGCCATCAAGTGTATATTCAATCTTTGCATTGGCCACATCGGTGCCAGCGGGCAACGTGAAGGTGTATATCTGATGGTCTTGGTTAAAGGCATCGCGTGTGAGCACGCCCTTCACACCGTTCACCGTTACAGTCTTAAACTCAGGATATATCAAGCAATAGAGTGTA
>ERZ827498.2641-NODE-2641-length-16633-cov-3.388105_pt1 | contig 16633 bp, 12 predicted proteins | sample MGYA00519865_ERZ827498 | MGnify/ENA primary metagenome ERZ827498 (study PRJEB31778, sample SAMEA3449328) | human gut metagenome | biome: human gut; feature: human-associated habitat; material: faeces | place: United Kingdom | collected 2010/2012 ...
AATTTTTACATCATCCGGGACACCCCCGCCGTGACCTCCACCACCCCCTCCTGCCATCTCCTTATATCTTGCTAACAGGATCAGATACGTCATTTCATCGAATAGCATCTCGATATCCGTTCCGTCTTCAGCAGAATACACTCGCTGTTTCCAGTTGAAGCCCTGTATCTTAGCTGCCTGAAGATAGGTGTCGAATTGATTGAACGCCTTGGCAAACTTTCGTTTCTCAGACTGTTCCTCTGGTAGCTTCTCAAAGTTGTTAATGGCACCAGCATCAAATATTTCCTTAATCTCTTCAAATGTCCTATTAAGATTACGCAAATTCCTTGGCAACTTGTCCACGAATAACCCTGTAGGGACATTGCCGGAATAAGCCTCTACCGCCGCTTCGATGTTTTTTTCCATCGTATTCGGCCTTCGATAATATTTTATGATACCAAAAGGCTTCTCTGATTCGTTGAACAGTCGATTGGTTCTCGAAAATGCCTGGATTAAGTTTTCATACTCCATCACCTTATCCAGATAAATAGTATTTACCCACTTTGAATCAAAACCGGTCAGCATCTGATTTACAACGATTAAAATATCTATTTGCTGATTCGGCTCCAATCTTTCATACGGTTTCTTATGTGCAAGTCTCAGGCTCACATCCTTCCTGAACTTGTCATACGTCGGTATTGTAAATGTCTGGCCCAATCGATCCCGATAATCTTCCAACATATCCACGATACCGTCTTCCTTATCCAAAGATCCGGTACCTCTTTCGTTATCGATAGTAGGATCAAACATTGCCGTTATCATAAGCTCAGGTATTTCTTTTTTCATAAGCCGCCAATATCGTACCGCTTCTGGAATACTGGATGTCGCAAATATCGCATGAAACTTACCACCACGACTGTATATAAGCCATTTCTTCTTAATATCCGAAATAATCCCCATGACGTACTCATCCGTCTGGTACTGCTCATTCGGGATGAAATCCTCTATGCCTTTTACCCACTTATCACCAACCTTCTTCCCATACATTTTCACCTGGGAGGAGTCCATCCATTTGTAGAAGACCTTCTTTTTCTTTTCATCCTTCATAACATCTTCTACTGTATCAGCCTTAGCTTTTTCCAAGGCCACCTTCTGGCGGAGCTCATCATCGTCATATATCTTGACCATATAAGGATCAAAGCCAAGGACATTCTTATCTCGGATGCCATCCGCAAGTGTATATCTATGGATTTCGCTGCCGAATATGGTTGTGGTCGTGCTGTCTTTTTTGATATTGACGTCCTGAATCGGCGTACCAGTGAATCCAAAAATAATAGAATGTTTGAAGGTATCCTTTATCGTCGTTAACATGTCACCGAAAGTAGATCGGTGGCATTCGTCAATGATTATGACCAGCCTCTTAGATCTGATCTTTTTAAGATCTGCATCCTTTAACCCCTCCATATCCTCTGAAATATTGCTGAGTTTTTGGATGGATGTAACAATAAGCGTATTATCATGATCATCGCTTTTTAGCTTTGATATCAGAATATCTGTATTTTCCGTAGCTTGTATGCTCTCGGTTTCTGTAGCAAATGACCTGTACTCTTTGAGCGACTGGATACCCAGTTCTTTCCTGTCCACAAGGAATATAACTTTATCCGCATCATGGGAACTGGCAATCAACTGAGCAGATTTGAAACTTGTCATCGTCTTTCCGCTACCTGTTGTATGCCATACATGACCGCCCCGCTGTGTCTCCGGCGTGTCCTCTTTCCAGTTTCTCTTCGTCACCCGATCAGCGATACCGATTGCAGCATAATACTGATAACTTCTCATAACCTTAAGCAGATTATCATCTGTATCAGCAATCGTATAAAATCCGATCAGCATATGTGCCATAGGAATATTCAGAAGTCCTGCCGTAACCTTGTCCCATTCATTGATTGGCACGTTGTCAAAGTCTGCCCAATGAAAAAAGAACGCCGGATTAAAAACACCATCCTCTCCCGGATTTGCGAAATATACAGCCTCTTCCGGCTCCATCGCAACAAATACCTGAATCAGAGAAAAAATGCCCCGGAACACACCCTCATGCGAATACTTTATGATCTGGTTATACGCATCACTCACAGGAATATTGCTTCTCTTTAGTTCGATATGAATGACTGGCATACCGTTGATCAAGAGCATTAGATCCCCTCGTCTATCATTCAATATCGGAGACTTTGTGTTGAAATGTGGCTGCTGTACAATCTGGTATCTACTTTCGCCGTAGGCAATTTCCTGACGGTCATATATCTTCAGACTGACTTCCTTCCCAAAGTGCAGCTCATCATCCGGATTGTCTCTGATAACAGACACGCTCCGACCATTGATAAAGCTATTCAGCTTCAACGGAGTACGCAAATTGATGATCTGCTCCATGATCTGCTGCATCTCGCCATCCGTCAACGGACATTCATTCAAGCAGTTTCGCTGCCTATTATTATTGAACAGAATATCCGCCCAGTTTTTAAGCAGATCCGCCTCCGATGGATGACGGATTACTTCCGATTCCCAGCCACGCTCTATCAAGACGCCTATGACGGCTTCTTCAAAATCGCTCTCTTTATCAAAAATCACGTCCGGCACCTCCTTCTACACAAACATTTTCTCCATGCACGCACTCTTTATATGCTTTATCTTCTCCAGCTTTTCCTTCTCAATCTCGATAAGTCGATCCATCTGACGGAAATATTCACCGATTTGCTGTTGTTCCTCTATTGTCGGCGCAATATAGGCCCTCTTTTCCAGAAATGCTTTCGGCTTCAATGTCCTGAGCTTCTTGACTGTGCCCTCCATACTCCGTGATATTTCCTTGATGAAGCGCGGATGTCTTACGATACACTCCATAAAGGTCGAATCCTGATCTGTGTAAAAAATCTTGTATATCGGAGATACACAGCCCTTGCCCAGAGCGTTCCGATGAATGGCTCCATAAATCACATTTGCCGGGTTATAGATGATGTCATCATATTCCGTCTGTAAATACTTTTTATTTGCCTTGTCGATAATAAGGAAATCTCGCTTGTTAGTCTTCTTATCCTCCGGTCTGATTACGCCTTCTTCGATGGTAAACGCCAATTGCGGATACTCATCGGATATCGTATCAATGATATGCCGCTCCTTAAAGATTTCAGAAAACTGGCAGAGTCTCCACGGTTCTTTATACTGGCCAAATCTGACGGCAGGAACATCTGCGCCGTTCTGTGGAAACATTTTCTCGACCATAGCTTTGCGCAAGCACTCTAATCGTTTAATTTCCTTGTTATGCAGCGAAATAAATAGATCTATATTTCTGAACCAACATCCGATTCGCTCTTGTTCCGAGTAGTTAACCGGATAATGAATCTTAATATCTGCCAGGTCATTTGCATTGATAGCCGGATAGCTTGTACCTGTACAGTTATCTAATACCTTTTTAACAAAACTATTGTTTTGAACAAGACTGAGCAGAAAATACCCATCTGCTGCAAAAGGACGAATTTGTGCATATCCCGTTGAAAACACATAGCATTCCTCTTTTTCAAACAAGTAATTATTTTTCTGATATGGTCTAACTGTTTGATAGAATAAATCCCCATATTGCGCCACTCGTTGAGCTCGCGATGGAGCAGTATCTCTTTTCTCCTTACGATGATACATCATTTCAGTCCCGACTACAGATTCCAGATCCACATACTCGAACTCTTCAGGCGGTTCTGTTTTAGGATTAAAAATCGCCAGTTTTCTAAGATTGTTGTAAATCCAATCGTCCTCAAATCCCTCCATCCTGATTTCGGGGCTTTGTCTATTTTCTTTCATCACACTTGTCCTCCCAAAATCAGTTTAAATTCTTGAAGTCCTTCCTTGTCAGATCCGTTTGCAGCTAATGAGCCAATAAGGCTGGCTAGACTATTTTTTATAGATATATTCTCATTTTGAAGATCATGCATAGTAGTGGCATATTTCTCCGCCAGATATTCCATCTTCCCAATAACATCAATTATTATGGCAGATGAAATATCTTCCAAATCTTTCACTAACGGCGCGATCCATTTCTGCTCCACTATTTTCAGTGCCTCTTCCTCAGAGAGTCCTTCTATGACCTCTTTTGTTTTAATATGAAGGTTTTCCTTTTTCTGCTTCATATCCTTCTTAACAGAGCTTTCCTCGTCCATTAGCCTAAGTGCCGACAATAATTTACCATCTAATGATTCTTCAGGGAACTCAAATTCCATTTTAAGCTGCTGAATCCTGCTTGTCAGAGAAGGTTTTTTACAGCTTCCGTCTTTGTTTTTCTCTATATGGTTCCAGTCTGCATCACTACACGATTTCATAAAAGTGAGTGCTTCCTTCTTTGACAGCGACATATATTTGTTTAACGCATTTATCTCATCGCTTTCCACTTCCTGAAGAATCTCATCACAGGCTGATTTTAATTCCTTGGAAACAAACGCATCATTACTGTCATTTAAGAAACTGCCCTGTTTTTCATCCTCATCGAGGGAATCAATAATCTCCATATACTCCTCGGCAATCTCTGACAAGCGTTCTTCCAAAACCCGTATTGCTTCAATCTCATCCGGCATGAGTATTTCTTGTACAAGTTCAAATGGCAAGATATGCCCCTTCCATCCATCCTGTACTTCCGTCACTTCATCATCGTCATCATTCTTGTTGTTTTTCTTGATTACCATATTCGGATCTACCTGAGTAATGACCTGGAACCCTTCTGTCTGAAGCATCTCTATATCCGCAGAGATAATATCCCAGTATTTCGCAAACACCTGATAGGCAACATATCGATCCGCCAACTTAACCCGATCAATCCTGCCAAAAATATCTTCAGTAATCTTTTCTTTCTCCTGTTCAGCTGAAACATCCAGTATGCCGTCGATCAAGTCTTCCTTAAGCGTCTCATAAAAGCCGACGAATGCTTTTGTAAATGTAACCCTGTATGCTTCAACTGACTCAAAAGAATCTATTGTACCCTTGATATCCTTTGTCCTTGGCTGAAGATATCCCGCAGACACCTCTTTAAATAATGCATCTCTAAGTCCTGGAAACGCCTCCCAGTATTTCTCAAATGCATCGACCTCACTTACCGGAATACCACCAAACATCGTTGCGCGGATATCCCATTTCTCCGGATCATCCGTAGAATCAACATACCTGGTGATATTTAGGTTATACTCATTTTCCTTTACAGTTTCTTTTGAAACCAATACGGAATATTTATCAATCTCCGTTCTGTATTTTACGGTATCTACTATCTTCTTAATATCAGAAGCCCTAAGCTTGTTATTCTTCCCGGATTTTTCAAAACCCTTGGACGCATCAATGATAAGAACGTCTGAACTCGGTCTATTTTTTTTCAAGACCATAATGATTGTCGCAATATTGGTTCCAAAAAATATGTTCTCCGGTAATCCGATAATTGCATCAATACGGTTTTTCTCGATCAGGTTCTCGCGGATTTTTGCCTCTTCACCGCCACGAAAAAGTACACCATGAGGAAGGACGATGGTCATGATACCGTCATCTTCCAGGTGATAGAGATCATGGAGCAAGAATGCAAAATCCGCCTTGGCCTTTGGTGCAACGCCGAAATCCTTATATCTTGGATCGAACTCTTTGTCCTTCGGATCCCACTTCTGTGAATAAGGAGGATTGCTGACCACGGCATCCACCCTCACAAGCTTATAAGTAGTCTCTTTCTTGTTCTCTTCAAAGAAAGGCCAGTCGTCCTCCAGCGTATCTCCGTTTCTCACATTGATATTGGCAGGCTTGATTCCTCTCATGACTAAATTCATCCTGGTCAGGTTGAATGTATTCTCTTTCAGTTCCTGCGCGTAATAATCAATCTTTCCATCACCGCTAATATATTTTGCAGCCGATCTGCCGATGTTTATTAATAGCGACCCAGAACCAGATGTAGGATCATATATTTTGATCTGCTTCCTATCTTTAAGGTGCTCTGCCACGATCTCGGACATCAGCACAGATACCTCATGCGGTGTATAGAACTCTCCCGCTTTCTTTCCAGCATTTGCTGCAAAATTGCTGATCAGATACTCATAGATGAAGCCAAGAACATCGTAATCCTGCTTGCCATCCATCGGAATCTTCTTGATCAGCTTCAGGAGCTTCTTCACCGCCTTTGTCTGCGAGCCGGAGGTCTCTCCCAACTTCGACAAACCAGTCTGAAGAGTATTGAAGATTTTCTCAAATACCTTCTTGTAAACCTCATCAATATTTTGATCGAAGTCGGACAGTGCATCCCTGACATCCTTCACATCAAAATCATTTCCCTTTGCCAACCATGTTGAGAACAGATTGTCATAGGCAATAAAATACCCAAGTGTCTCCCGCACGTGTTTCGCATACTTGACGTCCTTTTCGTCAACCTTCTTGATTTCATCTTCACTGAGCTTTTCCTTTTGAAACAGATCCAGCTCACGCTCCGACAAATATTTGTAGAAGATGAAGCCAAGGATGAAATCCTTATACTCATTAGCCTCTATCTTTGACCGCATCTGATTAGCTGATTCCCAAATCGTTGATGCAAGTTGATGTTTATTCATTATGTTTTCCTCCTGTAGTGCCTATATTTTATAAGCATTATTTATCGGCAGCTCTACCACTACGTGCCCATTCCTCAAGTTCTGAATACTTAAATTTCCACGCCTTGCCGATCTTCATTCTTGGAATATCTTTGCCCTTACGAATCCAGTCGCGAATTGTGGCTGGCTTAACCCCCAGGAATTCTGCTGCTTCTTTTGTACCTACCCAGTTTTCTTCTTTTACATTCACAGTCATAGTCTCCTCGCTCCTTTAAGGCATCATTGTCCATATTCAATTGTATCTTAGCTGTTGTCATTTTTCAATGGTTTATAATATTTTATATCTGTTTGCGTGGTTACATTTCAAAGCACAGTTTTCTTGTTTCATACCTTGATTTTCCAGTAGTTAGAGTCACTTTCACAGACTTCAAAAATGAATTCCAGCAGATGCTCCTCAAAGACCAGATCGAACTTTTTCTGCTCGGTAAGCTTCCCACCTCCATCGTAATTCGCTGTCTAACCGTCTCATCATCAATTTATTTTATTAAATCTTGTAGTAATGCCACAGTTATTTACCTCGTTCTTTCGTTTATGTTTATGTTTTTGCTTTTATATTGTAGCTTATACCGCATTTTTCATAAAAGGTGATAACTTCCTCTGCCCATTATAAAAATGCTTATTCTCCTTGTGAAGACTGTTGCAGAGAAGCCACCAGTCACTCTCCCATTGCAATTGCGTATTTATCAATCTTTTCTATCAGTAAATTGAATAATTTATCGCTATCTGTTACAAAAAGTATATCTTGAAAAAGCAAATTCTTCAATCTTAGTAATTATCCCATCCATCCTTATCTTTAGATTAGATAAGATAAGTATAATTTTAATAAGTCTTAATACCCTCAGTATCATTACATTGTCCTTTAGACACTCCAAGGCAGCCAAAAAAGACATCCCCTGACCTGTAAAATCTACAGTTCTGGAATGTCCTTTTTCCCATACTTCACTATATTTTTAACACATGATACTGCTTATCCACAATCTATATGATTCCAAAATGTCTAAACGCCTGCATAATTGCATCTTCCTTCTCTGGTGTACACTGTGGCTGTCTCGTATTCTCTGATTTAGCCAGATTAAAATTCTCACCGACATCTAGTCCACACTTCTTCTTAATCTGTGCGATATACAGTGAAGAAACCTTAAGTCCTGTCTCCTCCAGTACATATGTCTTTATCTACTCATAAGTTGCTTTTCCCTTGAATTCAGATAAATCCATATCCTCCAGGGAGAAGTCCACCTTCACTTTTCTGCTGTCGGCCATTCTCCGTTCCACTTTGCTCAGTGCCCTTGGAAAGTAAGACAACCGTCTCTACATGTGTCGTGTGCCCAAACTGATCCACCGGACGCACTTTCCGAAGTGCATAGCCGCCCCCGCACAGGATCTTCAGATCTCTTGCAAGCGTTGCCGGATCGCAGCTGACATACACGATGCGGTCCGGTTCCATACGAAGCATCGTCTCCAGGCACTTCTCATCGCATCCCTTCCGGGGCGGATCGACAACGATCACATCCGGATGAAGCTCTTTCGCGCTCTCCGCCTTCGGATCGACGATCACCGGCAGGATGTTCTCTTCAAGCAGCCGCAGCGCATCGGCAGCGTTTGCGGCGAGCCGGGCGCGCACCTCCTCGACCTTCGTTTCGCCGCGGTATACCGCCTCGGAAAAGCAGACGGTGCGGCGGATGGACGACGGCTTCGGAAGATCGGTCATCACAACGTTGATCCCCGCGCGCCAGAGCCGCAGCGCAATGCCGGAGGCAATGTCTCCGGCGCCTTTTATCATTACGAGCATAGTCTGTTCCCCTTAGAAATGGTTCTGAATCCAGTATAATATGGAATATCGGGTTGTCAAGGGTATTGGCTCTTGACTTTTTATCGAATTTTTCATATGATATCCATATAATATCGATATACAAAGAGGAAGTGCTCTATCATGACGCTCAAGCAGCTCGAATACTTTCTTGCCATCGCCGAAAACGGCAGCATCACCAAAGCCGCCAATTCCCTTCGCATTTCCCAGCCGCCGCTGAGTCTTCAGCTCAAGGGGCTGGAGGAGGAGCTGGGCTGCCAGCTCTTCATTCGTGACAAGAAAAATATGATCATCACGCCCAAGGGCATTCTCCTGCGCGAGCGCGCCCGCGAGATCATGGACAAGGTAAACGAAACGCTGCTGCTCATGCAGTCGGCCAACGAGGAGGAGCGGTACACCATCCACCTCGGCACGATCTCCTCGATCTGCAACCGCGTTCTGCCGGATAAGGTCCTCAAGCTCAAGGAGCGCTATCCGCACGTGGAGTTTGTCCTCCACGAGGGCAGCACGACGAGCATTCTCGATATGCTCGCCGACGGCACCGTCGATTTCGGCATCGTGCGCGAGCCGTTCAACGTGGGCGCTTACAGCTCCCGTCCCATCCGCGATACCGCGCTCGGCGAGGGCGGGCAGGACTACTTCACCGCCATCGGCAAGCCGAACTTCTTCCCCGCCGACGATACGCAGATCGTGGCGCTCACCAGTCTGCAGGACACCCCCATCATCATCCACCGGCGGTACTACGATCTTTTCACCAACGCCTGCCGCCGCCAGGGCTTTATCCCCAACATCATCTGCCAGAACGACAACATTGCCTCCTCGCTGAGCTGGGCGGCGTCCGGCATCGGCGTGGCGATCGCGCCGTATACCTCCGCGATCCAGAACTCCGATCCCACGCTCGTCATGAAGCGCATCGACAGCCCGGAGATCGTCTCCAAGGCGCACCTCATCTGGAACCGCAGCGCCACGCTCACGCCTGAGCAGAAGGCGTTCGTGCATCTGTTCGACTGATAGTATCCCATACGAAATGAGAGCCGGTTTTCCGCGGAAAACCGGCTCTCATTTTATTTTCTCGCCTTAATACCCGTGATCGACGTGCTGCCACGTGCCGCCGTTCGTGCGGACAAGGATCCACATCCAGCGCGTGTAGGTCTGCCCCGGGTTGAGCGAGGGGCTGGCGCCGGATTCGTCCACATCAAAGGTGGACGTGAGGACAAGCACCTCGTCGGCATTGTTGCGGTCGGCCCAGTCCTGGTGCTCGCGCGACACGTCGTCCCCGGCATAGGAGATCTCGGTAAGCGTGCAGCCCTTCCAATCGCGGGAAAAGTCCTTTTTTATGACGTCGATGGCGGCGTCAATGTCGTTTTGCGTATACATTTCGGACGCGACGGCCTTGGTCTGCACGTCCTTCACATTGCCGCCGCAGGCGGCAAGAGCGAGCAGCAGCACGGCGGCCAGAAGCAGGGATAGAAAGCGTTTCATTTCGTATTTCTCCTTTCGCAGAGGGGTGAACCCTTCCGTCAAAACCTTCGGTTTTGCCACCTCCCCTGTTAGGGGAGGCAAGCCGGTTTGCTGCAAACGCACTTGGCCTCCCTAACAGGGAGGCTGGCGCGGCGCAGCCGTGACTGGAGGGTTTTCTCCGTATAGACTCAGACGCCCCGGCGTGTCTTTTGGTTCACCTCATTTAAACCGCGCAAAAAACTCCGCGAGCGGCTGCATAACGGCGAGCAGCTCCGTGACCGCCGTATTGAGGCCTTCCACATCGAGCTTTTCCGCGGCGTCGTTCACGGCGGTGAGCGCTTCCTCCGCGGCGGCAAGGCTCTTCTGCGCCTGCGCGAGCATGTCGCCGGTGCTCTGCTCGAGCGCAGCCCAGTCCACCTTCTCGAGCTGCGCGGAGATCGTCCGCAGCGAGTCGAGCGTATCGGCAAGCTGTGCCTTTTCAAGCTCCCCGGTCAGGCCGTTCACGGTATCGACGAGCCGCTGCGCATCGAGCGCATCCAGCTCCGCCGTCACGCTGTCGAGCCGCGAGACGATGTGCTCGATGCGCGGGGCGTACCGCCGCACACCGACAAAGGCCAGCGCCGAACTTGCCGTCACGACGATGAGCAGCAGTATGCATACGACCGCCGTCACCTTCTGCCAGTGCAGACGTTTTCTTTCCAGTTCCTCCATCGGAAGCCCTCCCTCTTTTTATTCCTCGCCGCAGAGATAGAGATACATGAGCTTGAGCGTCGCCTCAAGCCCCTTTATGTGCGTGCGCTCCATACCGTGGCTCGCGCAGACGCCGCTGCCGATGAGCGCGCCCTTGCAGTCGAGCCCCGCGTGCCACGCAGCGCCGACGTCCGAGCCATAGAACGGGAAGATATCCACGGTGTACGGCAGCTCATGCTTCTTTGCGAGCGCGATGAGCCGGTTCGTGAGCTCGTAGTCATACGGTCCGCCGGAGTCCTTCGCGCAGATGGATACGGCGTATTCGCTGCCCGCAAGATCGAGCCCCACGCAGCCCATATCCACCGTGACAAACTCATCGATATCGCGCGCGAGCGCGCTCGCGCCGTGGCCGACCTCTTCGTATACAACAAAGTATATGCGCGTCGGATGGCGGAACGCCGCCTTTTTCTCGCTGCACCAGCGCAGCAGAAGAAGGAGCAGCACCGCGCTCGCCTTGTCGTCGATAAACCGGGACTTCAGAAAACCGGATTCGGTCATCGTGAATTTCGGATCAATGAACACAAAATCGCCGTTATCGATGCCGAGCGCCTTGACGTCCTCGGCGCTTTTCACTTCCTCGTCGAGCCGGACCTCGAGATGGTCCGCATCCCGCGTCATCGTCGCGGCATCCGGGTAAACGTGCACCGCCGGGGCGAGCGAGAGGATCGTGCCGCTGTAGCGTCTGCCCTCGCGCGTGAGCACCGTGCAGTATTCGCCGTCAAGCGTCGGGCAGATCGGCCCGCCGACCTTCGTCAGGGCGAGCGTTCCGCCGCTCTTCACGCTGCGCACCATCATCCCCAGCGTATCGACGTGCGCGGAGGTCGCCACAGTCTTGCTTTCGTCCAGCCCCGGCACATCCACTTCGAGCGTGCCCTTGTTGTGGACATGCGTCGTATAGCCGAGCTCTTCCACATAACTTTTGATGAGCGCGATCGCATCGGCCGTGCAGCCGGAGGGCGTGTCGGTCGTGAACACGGCGCGGGCATATTCTTCAAATTGACGGCGGTCAAATTCGATCATGGAAAGTTCCTCTTTTCTATGAGATAGGCATATCATAAGCCCCCGGCGCGCGTTTGTCAAAATGTACATATATGCCGCTTCTGTCCTATTGACAGGCACGGTTCACGGCGGTATACTTGTATCAAGTTTTTTATATAAATTTTTTTAACTATTCACATAAAAGGAGGCCACAGCCATGGGACAGGTCGCCATCGTGACCGGCGGCAGCTCCGGCATCGGCGCGGCGGCAGCGGAATATCTTGCCGCGCACGGCTGCACGGTGTACGAGTTTTCCCGGCATGAAAAAAGCGGCGGCAGCGCGTCCGTTCACCATGTGACGGCGGACGTGACGGACGAAGCGTCCGTCGCCGCGGCGGTTCAGTCGGTGCTCGACGCCGAGGGGCGCATCGATATACTGCTCAATAACGCCGGTTTCGGCATTTCCGGCGCGGCGGAGTTCACGTCGGTGGAGGAGGCCAAGCGCCAGCTTGAGGTCAATTTCTGGGGCATGGTGCGCGCAACAAAGGCCGTGCTGCCCGTGATGCGCGCGCAGCGCAGCGGAAGGATCGTGAACACGAGCTCCGTCGCCGCCGTGACGCCCATTCCCTTCCAGACCTATTATTCCGTTTCCAAGGCCGCAATAAACTCGTTTACGATGTCCGTCGGCAACGAAGTGCGGCCCTATGGCATCCGCATCAGCGCCGTGATGCCCGGCGACACCCGCACCGGCTTTACCGACGCCCGCGCGCGCAGCTTTGCCGGGGACGACGCCTACGGCGGGCGCATCTCGCGCAGCGTTGCAAAAATGGAGAAGGACGAGCGCGGCGGCGTTTCTGCCTCGGTCGTCGGCGCGGCGCTGGGGCGCGCGGCGCTCTCAAAGAGCCGGAAGGTGTTCTGCACCGTTGGGTTTGTCTATCGGCTCGTCATTTTTCTCATGCGGCTGCTGCCCTCGACGGCGGCCAACGCCATTCTCGGCAAAATGTACGCCGAATAAAACCACCCCGAAAGGAGTTTTCCCATGAACGAACAGGAAGCCAAACGTCTTTGTGCGCTGCGCGAGCTTGTGCGCGAAACGTTCGCGCAGACGCTGATGATCCGCACCGACACCGTCTCCGACACCGCCGACTTCTTTGACGAGCTCGGCGGCGACAGTCTCGACAGTCTCGATGTCGCGGTGCATCTCGAGGAGATCTGCGGGCAGCGCGTGCCGGAGGAGGAATACGCTCTCTGCCGCTGCGTGGAGGACGCCGCTCTCCTGCTGCTCCGTCTCGAGCAGGGCGGCGCGCCGGAAGCCGCGCCGGAGGAGAAAAAGACCGTAACGCCGATCACGCGCTTTGAGGATACGCCGGAATACGCCGCCTTTCAGCAGCGTCTGCGCACGGCGGACGAGACCGGCAACCCGTACTTTCTCTGCAACGATTCGCCGCTGCGCGATACCTCGCTCCATGACGGGCGCGAGATCTTGAACTTCAGCTCCTACAATTACGCCGGTATGTCCGGCCGCCCGGAAACGGTCAAGGCAGCGCAGGAGGCCGCCGCGCACTACGGGTGCAGCGCCTCGGCCAGCCGTCTGCTCGGCGGCGAGAAGCCCATCCACAAAAAGCTGGAAAATGCCATCGCCGCGTGGAAGCATACCGAGGACGCCGTTGTTCTCGTCGGCGGGCATTCCACGAATGTGACGATCGTCGGCAACTTCTGCGGCAAGGGCGATCTCATCATCTATGACGCGCTCGCGCACAATTCCATCCACGAGGGCACGCGCCTCTCCGATGCCGAGAGCCGCCCCTTTCCGCACAACGACACCGCCGCGCTCGAGACCATCCTCCGCTCCTGCCGCGATAAGTACGCCAAGGTGCTCATCGTCGCCGAGGGTGTGTACAGCATGGACGGCGACATTGCCCCCGTGCCGGAGCTCGTGCGCATCAAGAAGGAGTACGGCTGCTTCCTGATGATCGACGAGGCGCACTCGGCGTGCGTGCTCGGCAGGACCGGCGGCGGCGTGGACGAATACTTTGGTCTCGCCGGGGACGATATCGACATTAAAATGGGCACGCTCTCCAAGGGTCTCGGCACCTGCGGCGGATACCTTGCGGGCAGCCGCGCGCTCATCGAGTATCTGCGCTACAACCTGCCGGGGTTCGTGTTCTCCGTGGGCATTTCGCCCCCGCTCGCCGCGGCGACGCTCGAAGCCATCCGCCTCTTGCAGGAGGATCCCTCCATCATGGAAAACCTGCACCGGAACATCCGCTGCTTCCGTGAGGAGGCGAAAAAGCGTCATTTCAACACCTGTCTTGCGGGCGAAACGGCGATATTGCCGATCCTCGTCGGGCGAGACGAGGACGCCTTCGCGCTCTCGATGGCGCTTTTGGAGCGCGGCGTGTTCGCGCCCTCAGCGGTCTATCCCGCCGTGCCGCGCGGCAAAGCGCGGCTGCGCTTCTGCGTCATCTCCGAGCATAAGCCGGAGCAGATCGTAACGGCGCTCAACACCCTGCAGGAGATCGCCGCGGAACTCGGCATCAAACTGCCGGAATGAACCCCTCAGTCACGGCGCTATGCGCCGTGACAGCCCCGCCCTCTCTCTGTCGCCTATGGCGACATCTCTCCCCGCCAGGGAGAGTCTGCCCCTATTAGGGAAGCCAAGATAGTTTTCCGCAAACCCACTTGCCTCCCCTAAAAGGGGAGGTGGATTTTGCCGAAGGCAAAAGACGGAGGGGTTTCCCCGAACCCCTTCTTGGTAAGCTCAAGAGCGCTGCCGGGTTGTACCGTCGGCGCTCTTCTGTTATAATTATGGAAAATCCCACGAAAGGCGGCGGCAGATATGCTGGAAAAAATGATCCGCTCCCAGACGGCGAAGCAGGAGCAGCAGCTCGAGAGCTTTCTCGCGCGGCACGACGCGGCAAATCCGTTCCCGGAGGACGTGCTCCTCACGGCGGACGCGGACTACATGGGCGATGGCCGGCCCTGTCACCGGATGGACATATTCCGCCCGCGCGAGGCGACGGAAGCCCTGCCGGTGCTCGTGAACATCCACGGCGGCGGGTTCCTGCTCGGGAAGAAGGAGGCAAACCGTCTCTTCTGCGCGGACATGTGCCGCCGCGGCTTTGTCGTATTCTGTCTTGAATACCCGCTCGTGCCGGATGTGGATATCTTCACGGTGTTCCGCGCTCTGACTGCGGGCATTGAGCGCGCCGCCGCGCTCGCCCCGGACTTTGGCGGGGACGCTTCCAAGCTCTTCCTCTGCGGCGACAGCGCGGGCGCGTATCTCTGCGTGTATCTCGCGGCGATGCGCAAAAACGCCGCCATCGCGCGTGCCGCCGGCGTGCCGCAGCTCACGCCAGACATTGCGGCGCTCGGCCTCATCTCCGGCATGTTTTATACGACCCGCTTTGACAACATCGGCATTTTCCTCCCGAACATGGTCTATGGCCGCGGTTGGCGGCGCACGCCGTTCCGGGAATACATCGACCCCGAAAATCTGTCGCTGATCGCGGCTCTCCCGCCCTGCTTTCTCGTGACGGCGCGCGGTGACTTCCTCCGCCATTACAGCCGCGACTTTGCCGCGGCATTGAAGAAAAAAGGTCTGGAGGCCGAGCTTCTCGACATGGACGAGCCGGAAAAGCTCGCCCACGCCTTTGCCGCGATGCTCCCGGAAACGGCCGCCGCGCAGCGCGCCAGCGCCGCCATGGCGGACTTCCTCAAGGCGCATATATAAACGAAAAGCCAAACGGCGTGACCTTTCCGTCCGCGTCGTTTGGCTTATTTATTAAACGGACGTTACCCAACAAAAGCGGCGTCCCTCTCAAAGGCTCCCTTTACACAAGGGAGGCTTTGAGCGGCAGCTGCATGACGATCTCGTCTCCGTCGCGGTCGATTTCCACAAAGCCGAAGCTCTCGTAGAGTTTTCGCGCGGTTTCGTTTCCCTCAATATAGCAGAGAGTGACTTTATCGTACTGGCCGTCCGCCTTCAGTTCGTCCAAAATCTCCCGCACCGCCGCTTTGCCGTACCCGCGGCTCTGATACCTCGCGTCGATGAACATCTGGCTCAGATCGTAGCTTTGCAGCTCCGGCTCGTCATAATAAAGCCCCATGCCGACGGGGAGATCATCCGCACAGATCAGAAACGCCCGGCTGCGCCGGGCGCGGTAAGCATACGCCCGCGCCAGCAACTTCGCCCTGTCGGAAACAAACGGCTTCTGCGCTTCGGAAACGGCCAGATCGAGACGCCAGTTTCCGGGATCGATATCCAAAAGATGTATCATTTTTCTTTCCTCACACGCCGGAGAGGACGAGGCTGCCGTCGCCCTCGACGGCGTATTCGCCGAGCGCGGCGGGCAGGAAATAGGAATCGCCCTGCCGGAACGGATAGACTTTCCCGCCGCAGACGATATTCCCCTCGCCGCGCACGCACATAAGGTGCGTAAAGCTTTCGCCGTCCGTGGCAAGCGGGATGCGCGTTTTCACCTCCGCGCGGCGGACGCGGAAATACTCGCACGTCAAAACCTCCTGCACGCCGTCCGGCGGGCAGGGGGGAAGCGTATCCGCCGCGCGGTACATGGGCGCGTAGTTCATCACCTCGGCAGCGCGTTCCAGATGGAGCTGCCGCGGCTTTCCGTCCGCGCCGAGACGGTTATAGTCGTATACGCGGAACGTCGTATCCGAATTCTGCTGGATCTCCGCAACGAGAATGCCCGCGCCGATGGCATGCACCGTGCCGGGCCGCACGAAAAATACGTCGCCGGGGTGTACCGCCACGCGGTTGAGCACCTCGCAGATCGTGCCGTCCTTCGCCCGCCGCCGCAGCTCGTCCGGCGTCACGGCGCGCGAAAAACCGAGAAAGAGCGTACTCTCCGGCTTACAGTCCACCACATACCACATCTCCGTCTTGCCCTGCTCACCCTTTTCGCGGCAGGCGGCCGCATCCGACGGATGTACCTGAACGGAAAGGTCCTTTTGCGCGTCTATCAGTTTGATGAGCAGCGGGAACGGCGCA
>ERZ827498.2645-NODE-2645-length-16603-cov-6.379260_pt1 | contig 16603 bp, 12 predicted proteins | sample MGYA00519865_ERZ827498 | MGnify/ENA primary metagenome ERZ827498 (study PRJEB31778, sample SAMEA3449328) | human gut metagenome | biome: human gut; feature: human-associated habitat; material: faeces | place: United Kingdom | collected 2010/2012 ...
CGCTGCAAACGCCCCTAAGCGGCAATCTGACGTTCAATCGTCGGGCATGACCAAAAGGTCAATGCCCTCCTCTTTCACGTCACCTTGCTCGCTTAGGGGCGTTTTCGCTGTCCGCGCCAAAACATCGGCGTTGCCGTGGTTCACTCGGCACCTGGGGACGTTCCTTTTGTGCCGGCACTTGGGGACAGTCCTTGCGCCGATCTAAATAAGTTGCGGTGAGATAGTTCTTGAATTGGCCTTTTTCAGGGCTAGATAGGAACTATCTCACCGCAACTGCGTTGGGGCGTTTTTGGCAGCGGGTTTACTTGCTCGCGAACAGCCAGATCAGGATGATCACCAGAATCACGGCGATGATGCAGGCGATGGCTCCGGTGAATTTGACGCGTGAGTCGCGGGTTCGCTTGCGCACGTCGTCTTCGGTGGCCTCGAGTTGGGCAACTTCGCGCTCGGTCTCGGTATGCTCGGCCTTGTCGCGTGCCAAGGACCCGGCGAGCGATTCGGTGATCTCGGGATGGTCGTGCACCTCGGTCGCCTGCTCGATAATCGACTGCGCATGCGCTGCATCTGCCCGGGCGTTTGCGATGGCCTGCTCTTGCTCGCGGCGTGCCTTGTCCTGTGTGGCGATCTTTTCTCGCAGCTCGCGCTGGCGCGTCGCGGCGGCAGTTTTTGCGGACTGTAGCTCGTCGCGCGCGGCATCTGCTTCAGCCGTTACGGCCTGGTGCGCTCGTTTAGCGTCGGCGATGGGGGCCTGTGCCTGCTCGACGGCCTGCTCGGCGGCGGCAAGTGAATGCTCAAGATCGGCGGTCACACGCGGAATGTCTTCCTCGGCCTCGCGCAGGGCGTCGGCAGCGTCGGAGATTTGCATAGACAACTCGCTGGTGCGCACGGTGTAATTGGCGGGATTTGCCGAAGGGTTGCGCTGCAGCTCGGCATACTCGCGACGCAAGGTCTCGAGCTGTGCGCGCGTAGCATCGGCAGTTTGTCGTGCGGCGGCGATACCGGCATCGCGCTCGGCCTTCACTTTGTCGCGGATGCGCTTGGAATCTTCGAGTCGACGAACTAGGCGGTTGCCGGTCTCGCGCGAGCTTGCCTCGCGGGCTTCCACGGCGTCGAGTGCAGCCTTCAGGCGGAGCTCGGTCGCATCGTCCTCTGCCTTCATTTGCTCGAGTTGGCCCTTGAGCTCCGTCGCTTTGGCGGCATGGGCATCACGGTTAATTTCAGCTGCCGCAGCGGTCTTCTGTGCTGTGGCGATTGCCTGGCGCTGGTCGGCGATGATCTGATCGTAGCGGCCTGCGATGTCCCGGCGCGTCTCGAGCTCCTCTGCCTGGTCGGCGATGCGCTGCTCAAGCTCGGCTAAATGGGCGCGGGCATCGGCGAGTGCCTTCTTGGCGGCGTTCATCTCGCGCATGGCCGACGCGCCCTGGGCGATAAAAGTGCCCACGGCGTTAGCGGTGTTCGAGACGGCGCTCCCCAGGTCGAGGCTCGTGGCGGGAGCATGCGGGGTGGTCGGGTGCGCGGCCTCGGCGGCATTCGTGTCGGCAGTCTGCGGCGCGGCGATATTGCCGGTGCCGCCTTCGATCACGGAAAAGCCCGCTGCGTGCGGGTCGACCGCATCGGCGCCGATCGTGGGGTGCTCGAGTTGCAGGAACGAGGGCATGGTGCTGCCCTGGTCGGCAACCGGGGTCTCGCCGGGCACAAACGTCGAGGCAGCCTCGGCGGCTTCCTCCTCCTCTGCGTCGACATCGGCATCGGCGACAGCGTCTTTCATAGCTTTGACGGCATCCATCATGGAGTCCATGACGGCGTCGAGCTCTTCTTCCGAAGACACCTCGATGGGGCCCGCTGCTTGCGGAGCGTTCTCGGCCTTGGGTTCAGTATCGCTTGGGTCCGGCTGCTCTAGCTGCTCTCCTTTGCCTTGATCTGCGGCAACATTTGCGTCTCCGGCCTCGTCTGCGGCGGCAGGAGCCTCCTCGACAGCGGCATCAATGCCGCCATCGCTGCTGGTAGAAGTATCGCAGTCGTCAATGGTGTCTGCGGAATCATCAATATGCTGTTGAGTCTGGGGGTCCAGCTCGTCTGTCATAGGCATGTGCTCCTCATCGTTGTTTGTCACCCTATGATAAAGTCTCGCGCCGACATCCCGCGCGCCGCAGCAAAGTTTCAAAACGTGTTCGATGGCTCGTGTCGATAGCAAAAACTCGGCCGCTTTATCCAGTTTGTACTTGACAATCCCTTCGCCGAAAGACGTTATGCCGTTCGCCTGCCGAGGCCTTTTCTTTTCACTTGAAGAAGCTAAAGTTGCATTTCAGCTTTTGGCGCGTTTATTTTGGATGCGCGCAGTCGGCGGGCGTGCCCGTCGCGATTTTGAAAGGACTTCGTATGGGACTTTTCACTGGTAAGACCGTGATCGTCACCGGCGGCGGCAAGGCCACGCTTAAGGACGGCTCTGCTGGCTCCATCGGCTACGGTATCGATATCGCTTTTGCCAAGGAGGGCGCGAACCTCGTCATCACCGGTCGTAACGTTGCTAAACTCGAGGCTGCCAAGGAGTCTCTCGAGGCTGAGTACGGCGTCAAAGTTCTGCCTGTTCAGGCCGATGTCTCGGCTGGTCAGGACAACGAGGCCGTCGTGCAGAACGTTATCGACAAGGCGATTGAGGAGTTCGGCCGCATCGACGCCGTCGTCAACAACGCTCAGGCCAGCGCCTCGGGTGTGACCATCGCCGACCACACTATGGACCAGTTTAATCTGGCCATTTACTCTGGTCTGTATGCCACCTACCTGTACATGCAGAAGGCCTATCCGCACCTGAAGGAGACCAAGGGTTCCGTGGTCAACTTTGCTTCGGGCGCCGGCCTGTTTGGCAACTATGGCCAGTGCAGCTATGCTGCCGCCAAGGAGGGCATCCGCGGTCTGACCCGCGTCGCCGCCAACGAGTGGGGCAAGGACGGCATCAACGTCAACATTGTGTGCCCGCTTGCCTGGACTGCTGCGCTCGAGAACTTCCAGGATGCCTATCCCGAGGCGTTCAAGGCCAACGTCCACATGCCGCCGGCAGGCCACTATGGCGATGTCGAGAAGGAAATCGGCCGCGTGGTCGTTCAGCTCTGCGGCCCCGACTTTAAGTACATGAACGGCGAGACCGTTACCCTCGAGGGTGGCATGGGCCAGCGGCCTTAGGAGTTACGGCGTTTTACCAAACGCCGTAACGGGCCGACGCTGCGCGGTCACCAGAGCGATAATTTGTCATTCAAAGAGGGCGGCATGACCAGAAGGTCTATGCTGCCCTCTTTTCATGCCAACTTGTTCGCTCTGGCGACCGCTCGCTGACGTTGCCAGAGCATCGGCGTTGCCTTTGTTGATGTAGTCGTTGGGGACGTTCTTAAATGACTAGTCGAAGGGGACACTCTTGCCGGCACTTGGGGACAGTCCCTGAGTGCCGGCAGATTGGGACACTCCTTTGCAAGATGGCGTTGAAGACTGTCCCCGACGGCTAGTCGTTTAAGAACGTCCCTAACGACTAGTTGTTTAATGCGCCAGTTTCTGTCGAGTCGGTGCTCCTTGCGGGTTGCCCGTATAATGGTTTGCGTATGAACCGCAACCAAGGAGTTCCAGTTTATGGACCAGAGCCTTTTTAAATTCGACCTGATCGCCGAGGACCCGACGACGCATGCGCGTGCCGGCGTACTGCACACCCCGCACGGTGACATCGAGACACCGATCTTTATGCCCGTGGGCACCAAGGCAAACGTCAAGGGCATCCCCACCGAGACCGTCAAGCAGCTCGGTGCGCAGATTGTGCTCGCCAACACCTACCACCTGTCCATGCGTCCCGGCGAGGACACCATCGCCGAGCTGGGCGGACTGCATAAGTTTATGAACTGGCATGGCCCCATTCTTACCGACTCGGGCGGTTTCCAGGTCTTCAGCCACAACGACGCCGTCAAGCTCACCGACGAGGGCGTGCGCTTTATCGTCAACGATTACGACGGTCGCCACGTGTTCTGGACGCCCGAGGACAACATGGAAATCGCCATGAAGCTCGGTTCCGACATCTGCATGCAGCTCGACCAGTGCCCCGGCTATCCTGCCACGCGCGCCTACGTCGAGCGTGCCGTGGAGCTGTCGAGCATGTGGGCCGAGCGCTGCTATAAGGCCCACACCCGCGATGACCAGGCGCTCTTTGGCATCGTTCAGGGCGGCATGCATCTGGACCTGCGTCTGCGATCGCTGCGCCACCTGGAGGAGTGCGGCGACTTCCCCGGCTACGGCATCGGCGGCTACTCGGTGGGCGAGGACCACGAGACCATGTTCGAGACGCTGGCGCCGCTGGCTTCCGAGTACATGCCTAAGCACAAGCCACGCTACCTGATGGGCGTCGGCAACCCTACCACGCTCGTGCGCGGCGTTGGCGTGGGCATCGACATGTTCGACTGCGTGCTGCCGACGCGCACCGGCCGCATGGGCACGGCGTTCTCCAGTGAAGGCCGCCTCAACTTCCGCAACGCCCGCTTTGCGCACGACGACGGTCCCATCGACCCCACCTGCACCTGCCCGGTGTGCACGGGCGGCTACAGCCGCGCGTTCATCCGTCACATGGTCACGCAGAAGGAGATGCTCGGCGGTATTCTGCTGTCGATGCACAACATCTACTACCTGCTCAACCTTATGCAGCGTGCCCGCCAGGCCATTATCGAGGGCCGCTACGGCGCGTTTGTGAGCGACTGGATGAACAGTCCTGCGGCGGTGGACTACTAAGAGCGGCGCGGGCGCTTGCAGAGCGCGGGCAACGGCAAGGGGCGAGCGCCGGCCGGTCATCACGTTCGCTAACACCGTCTGCGCGACCGCTGACCGATAGCTTGCAAGCACTTGATGCATCGTGGGTACCATACCGAATAGTTGATGTTCGGGCGGGTGTTTGGCGCATGGCGTCGACCCCGCCCGTTTTCTTTTTCTCGATAGGAGTACCCATGATTAAGAACGAGAACGTCGAGGGCGAGCCCGCCTACGACGAGACGTACCGCCGCGGCCCCGTGGTCATGCGCGGCCCCATGATTCCTAAGGACAATACATACGCCAACCTGCTGGCGCCTGAGGAGTCGACCGACTGGCTGCATGCTGATCCGTGGCGCGTGCTGCGCATCCAGGCCGAGTTTGTCGATGGCTTTGGCGCACTTGCCGAGCTCGGGCCCGCTGTGACCATCTTCGGTAGCGCTCGCACGCCCAAGACCGATCCGCTCTACAAGGCGGCGCGTACCGTCGGGCGCAAGATCGCACAACGTGGCGTGGCGGTCATCACCGGTGGCGGCCCCGGCATCATGGAAGCGGCCAACAGGGGAGCGGCAAGTGTCAACGGCAAGTCAGTTGGCCTGGGCATTGAATTGCCGCACGAGCATGGGCTCAATAAATACGTGAACCTCGGCATGGACTTCCGTTACTTCTTTGTGCGCAAGACCATGTTCGTCAAATACAGCTCGGGCGCCATCGTGTTTCCCGGAGGTTTTGGCACGCTCGACGAAATGTTCGAGGTGCTCACGCTGGTGCAGACACACAAGGTCAAGCGCATGCCGCTCGTTTTGGTGGGCACCGAGTACTGGCAGGGCCTATTCGACTGGCTTAACGGTCCGGTGATGGACGCCGGTATGATCAGCCCGCTCGATCCGGAGCTGGTGCACATTACCGACGACCTCAACGAAGCCGTCGACATTGCGCTCGGCGGGCTGATGTAGGGCGAGCGTGCCTGTTGTTATGGCAATGTGAACGGCAGACTGATGCTATTTAACGTCAGCCTGCCATCTAAACGGGGTATACTGATGCAAAAGACGAGGCGAGGAGGTCGCGTATGTCTACTGCAACGGTTAAGCCTACGACGGTTCGCATCGAAGAAGGGCTCAAGGAACAGGCGACTGAGTTCTTGGATACGGTTGGCCTGAGTCTCAATTCGTATCTCAACCTTGCTGTTCGACAGCTGGTAAATCAACGAAAGATTCCTTTTGAGATCGTAGGAAGGGCGGAGGTGCCCAACGAAGCGACGAGACGCGCCATGGTGATTGCCGAGGCTCATGAGTTGGGGATTCTGCCAGACGACAGCCCGTCATTCAATAACGCTGATGAGCTCATATCATTCCTCGATGAGGACTAGCGATGTTCGAGATTAAAGTCGAGGCTCAGTTTAAGGCGGATTACAAACGGACGATGCGCATCCATCCGCAGCTAAAAACCGAGTTTAGGGCGGCGGTCGCAGAGCTTGCAGCTCACGGCTCGCTTCCCGCGGAATATGGCGCCCATGAGCTTTCAAACCCGGGCGGAAACTATAACGGCCACATCGATTTCCACCTATCCGATGGCTTGGTCGATGTGGTCGTTCTCTACTTGCCGCATAAGACTAACCCAGTGATCAGGCTGGTGCGAATGGGCACTCATCAGGAGCTTTTTCAGGGTCCGCTGGGCTGATCGCCGATTTCTAAGTTGCGGTGGAATAGGGATTGATTTGCGGCCGATAAGCCAAAAACAGTCCCTATTTCACCGCAACTGATGTGGACGTCCCTAGCGAGTTGGCTGGTAGCGGGGGCAGTAGCTGATGGCGATGGCGTCGACGCCTACGTGGGTGGCGATGGTGCAGCCGATGGGGCCGGTGCCGGCGTCTGCGTAGTCTTGGCCCGCGAGCGCTTGGTTGACGAGCTCCTGCTCCTCGGCGGCGCCGGTCGTGAGCACGCGCACGCTGGAGCCCGGGTGCTCGGCCAAAAATGCGAGGCAATCGGCCATGGTGTTGGCGACGATGCGTTTGGCGCCGCGGCCCTTTTTGACGGCCTTGATCTCGCCCGATTTCCATTCCGGCGAAACGGCCAGGCGAATGTTGAGCATCTGCGTGAGCTGGCCGGCAAGTTTAGGTGCGCGGCCGTTCTTTACCAGGTTCTCGAGCGTGCGGGGAATCAGCAACAGGTGCGCGTCGGGCAGCGTCGCGCGGATCTGCGCCTCGGTCTCGTCCAGGCTGCGACCGTCCTCGCGCATGGCGAGCGCGTACTCCACCAGCAAACCCTCGGCGCCCGAGCCGGTGCGCGAATCGATGCAGCGCACGTCGAGCTCGTGGGTCTCGGCCGTCAGGCTGGCGTTGGCATAGCAGGCAGACCACTCGCTGCATAGCGAGATAAAGATGGCGCTATCGTGGCCGTCGGCGAGCACGCGGTCAAAGAGTGCTTTGAACTCGCCGGCGCTCGGCTGCGAGGTGTGCGGCAACTCCTCGGAGCCAGCCATGCGGGCGACGTATTCCTCGGCGGTGATCTGAACCTGGTCGAGCAGATCCTCGCCTTCGATAATTACATGCAGTGGAATCACGTAAATGCCGAGCTCTTGGGCACGGGCGGGGGAGATGTCCGATGTGGAGTCGGTTATGATGGCAAAAGACATAATTGCACCTTTCGTTGGGGCGCTTGCGCGCCGCCTTCTGAGAGCAAAGTGCGACAAGTATAGTAGAGTCGTTCCACATTACTAGGTTCAATTGTTGAATAGTCAACAGTTTGAAGTGTCGGTGTGGAAATCGTCAACTGGGGAAGAGGAATGCCGATGGAGGCGTTGGAGATAGGCAAACGGCCGGTCGTGTTGTTCGATTTTGACGGCACGGTGGCCGATACGGGTCGGGCGGTGATGACCTCGACGCGCAAGACGCTGGCTGTGCGCGGGTTTTCGGAGGCGCAGATGGGTGATTTGCGCCGCATGATCGGGCCGCCCCTGTGGAAGAGCTTCCACGACTTTTACGGCTTCTCGCGCGAGGAGTCGCTGGTGGTGGCAGACGAATACCGCGCCTTTTTTGATGAGCTGGGACCGGAAGAGTACCCCGTGTTCGACGGGATTCCCGAGCTGCTGGATGGGTTGGCCGCCCAGGGCAAGCGCATGGCCGTGGCGACGTCGCGCATGGAGGCGAAGTGTATTGACATGGTGCATGAGCTGGGGCTTTCTCAGTTTGAGGCGGTGGTTGGCATGAATCCGCCGCAGGGTCGCGAGATCAAGGCCGATTCAGTCCGCGACGCCCTGGCAGCGCTCGGCGCGACGGCCGACGATGCCGTGATGATCGGCGACCGCTTTAGCGATGTGGAGGGCGCGCACGCGATGGGCGTGCCGTGCATCGGCATCTATTCGGGCGCGGCGGCGCCGGGGGAGCACGAGGCCGCGGGCGCCGATGCGGTGGTGCACTCGGTGGCCGAGCTTGCTAAACTTTTCGCTATCTAAGGACTTGATGTGAGGGGCGGTACGCTTGCCCCTTATTGGTAAGGAGGTCGTCCATGAATCAGGTGGAGCAGAGCGTTGCCGAGTATGTCGACGAGGTCTGGGAAGATGTCGTCGCCGATATCGAGCGGCTGGTGAGCTATCCGTCCGTGGCGGTTTCTGCCAATGCGGAGCCCGGCGCGCCGTTTGGCCGTCCGGTTCGTGACGCGCTCGATTGCGCGCTCGGCATCGCGCAGAAGCTCGGTTACCAGACAAGCGACGACGAGGGTTACGTGGGCATTGCCGATATCCCGGGTCGCGGCGACAAGCAGCTCGCGACCATCTGCCACGTGGACGTGGTGCCCGCAGGCCCCGGCTGGAACACCGACCCGTTTGCGATGGAGCGTCGCGAGGGCTGGCTGCTCGGTCGCGGCGTGATCGACGACAAGGGTCCGGCGGTGCTGTCGCTCTACGCCGGCGCCTATCTGCTCAAACACGGCATTGTGCCGCGCTATACCTTCCGCGCGCTGCTGGGCTGCGATGAGGAAGTGGGCATGTCCGACGTTCACCATTATCTGGAGAACTATGCAAACCCCGACTTTCTGTTTACGCCCGATGCCGAGTTCCCGGTCTGCAATGCCGAGAAGGGCCAGTTTGGGGCGACGTTTGTGAGCTCCAAGATCGACGGCGGGCGCATTGTGTCCTGGAGCGGTGCCGAGGCGAGCAACGCCATTCCGTCGCAGTCTATCTGCGAGCTTGCGATTGCCGTCGACGAGCTGCCTGCCCCGGTCGAGAACGCTGACCGCCTGGAGATTACGGCACTCGATAACGGGCATGCGCAGATTTTCGCCCACGGCATTGGCGGTCATGCCTCGATGCCCGAGGGAACGATTAATGCCGTCGGCCTGATCGTGGCGTATCTGCGCGAGGCCGAGGGTGCGTTTGGTGCCCGCGGCGAGCGCCTGCTGACGCCTGCCGAGCACGAGTTTGTCAAGTTTTTGGCCTTTGTGCATGCGGACGCCTATGGCCGCGGCCTGGGAATCGATGCGACGAGCCCGGCGTTTGGCCCGCTCACCTGCAACCCCGGCGTCATCCGTGTGGTGGATGGCCATATCGAGCAGGTCATCGACGTGCGCTTCTCCGATAGCACGAGCGCCGATACCATCAGCGAGCAGCTCGAGCCGCTCGTGGGGCGCTTTGACGTGACCTGTCGCGTGGGTCATGCAAAGGTGCCGTTCTCGGTGTCTGCCGACGATCCGGCCGTGAAGGCGCTTATCGATACCTATAACGAGTTTACGGGCAAGCATGCCGAGCCTTTTGCCATGGGCGGCGGCACCTACGCGCGCAACTTTGCCCGCGCCGTGTCGTTTGGTCCCGAGGAGACCGGTCTGGAGCTGCCCGCATGGGGCGGCCAGATGCACGGCCCCAACGAGTGCGCCAACGAGGAACAGCTCAAGCAGGCGCTCAAGATCTATATTGTTGCGATCTTAAGGCTCAACGAGCTCGAGCTTTAAGGTTGCGGCGTTTTGCCAATCTAAGTTGCGGTGGAATAGTTCCTAGAATCGGCTGCCTAACAGCCAAACAGGAACTATTTCACCGCAACTTCTTTTTTATCGGCGTAAAAGGCGGGCCATGCTTGTCAGCGGGATTGTTATCCGTTTGTAAAGGCCGTGCTGCGCTTGCGGTAAGGGTCTATCAGATGCCCGTAAAAAACCGCAGTTGGCGCTGGTGCTGCCCGGTCGGGGCCGTATCTTTCCAAACAGCAAAGCGGGCAGGGTGCCCGCGATTCGCATGTATGAAAGGAAGATCATGCTCGATCAGGCTTATTCTCGTCGTCAGTTCCTCGGCCTCGCTGGTGGTCTTGTCAGCATCGTCGGTCTCGGTCTCGTTGGTTGCGGCGGCTCCGGCGCATCCGATGCCGCCGACAAGGGTAGCGCCGCTGCTGCCGAGTCCGTCTCCGGCGAGGTGACCTACGACGGTGCCTCTTCGTTCCAGGCTCTCGTCGAGGCCGCTGCCGAGAAGTTCATGGACGCCAACCCCGATGTCTCCGTCTCCGGCTCGGGTAACGGTTCGGGCAAGGGCCTGACCGCTGTCGCCGCCGGCACCGTTGCCATCGGCAACTCCGACGTCTTCGCCGAGACCAAGCTTGAGGCCGATCAAGTCAAGAACCTCGTCGACCACGAGGTCGCCGTCGTGGGCATGGGCCCCGTCGTCTCCAAGAACGTCAAGGTCGACGACCTGTCCCTCGAGCAGCTCAAGGGCATCTTCTCTGGCCAGATCACCAACTGGAAGGAGGTCGGCGGCGACGACGCCACCATCGTCGTCCTCAACCGCAAGGCCGGCTCCGGCACCCGCGCCACCTTCGAGGCCGCCGTCTTTGGCGACGAGGCCGTCGACTTTAAGGGCGACGCCGAGCTCGACAAGTCCGGCGACGTCCAGACTCAGATGGGCAGCACCGATAACGCCATCTCCTACCTCGACTTCTCGCACTTCGATGACTCCAAGTTCAACGCCATCAAGGTCGAGGGCGTCGAGCCCAAGAGCAAGAATGTCACTGATGACTCCTTCAAGATCTGGGCTACCGAGCACATGTACTGCTCCAAGGACGCCGACGAGGCCACCAAGGCCTTCCTGGAGTTCATGCTTTCCGACGACGTCCAGGGCAAGCTCGTCGAGGAGCAGGGCTTCATCCCCGTCTCTGCCATGAAGGTCGTCAAGGACGCCAGCGGCAAGGTCTCTGCTAAATAAGTAATCGCCCCGGAAAGGTTTGCAATGGCAAAACAGCTGCCAAAGCGCGACCTTGAGAACGTGGGCCTGGGCGTCACGGGCGCGTGCGTAGCGCTCGTGACGCTTGTCGTTGCCGCGCTCATCTTTATGGTCGCCCAAAAGGGCCTCTCGGCTTTTGTCAAGGACGGCGTCTCGGTCGTCGAGTTTTTCACCGGCACCAAGTGGGACCTGGCCAACACAGCCGAAAACGGCCTGCCCTATACCGGCGCCCTGCCCCTGATCGTCACCTCGTTTGCGGTCATGGTGCTCTCCACGCTTATCGCGCTGCCCATCGCCATCGGCTCTGCCATCTTTGCGGTCGAGATTAGCCCTAAGTTTGGCTCTAAGATCTTTCAGCCGCTCATTGAGCTTTTGACCGGCATCCCCTCGGTCGTCTTTGGCCTGATCGGTTTTCACGTGGTCGTCGGTCTTATGAAGAGCGTTTTCCACGTGAGCACGGGCCTGGGCATCTTGCCCGGCGCCATCGTGCTGGCGGTCATGATTCTGCCGACGATGACCACGCTTTCGGTCGATGGCCTGCGCGCCGTGCCCGACGGCTACCGCCAGGGCTCGCTCGCGCTGGGCTACACCCGCTGGCAGACCATCTGGCACGTGGTGCTCAAGTCCGCCATGCCGTCGCTCATGACCGCGGTTATCTTGGGCATGACCCGCGCCTTTGGCGAGACGCTCGCCGTGCGCATGGTCATCGGCGGCATCGAGGCCATGCCGACGTCGCTGCTGTCGCCGGCTTCGACCATCACCACCACGCTCACCACGTCTATGGCGGTCTATGCCGAGGGCTCGGCCCAAGACGATGTTCTGTGGGCGCTCGGCCTGCTGCTGATGGGCATGAGTCTCATCTTCATCCTGATCATCCACCTTATCGGCCGCAAGGGGGCGAAGGCTCGTGGCTAGCACGCGTATCCACATCGACGAGGCGAGGCTCGGGCGTGTCCAAAAGCAGGACCGCTTCGCCACGGGCGTGTTGACGGCGATCGTCGCCATCGTCATGCTCATCGTCGTCTCCATGGTGGCCTATATCCTGTTCGAGGGCATCTCGACGCTGTTCCAGCCGGGCTTTCTCACGGAGCCGTCGCGCGCCAACGGAACGCAGGGCGGCGTGCTCTACCAGCTGTTCGACTCGTTCTACCTGCTGCTGATCACCCTGATCATCTCGGTGCCCATTAGCCTGGGTGGCGCGGTCTTTTTGGTTGAGTACGCACCTGACGGACCCGTCCGCGACATCGCCTCCACCGCCATCGAGACGTTGTCCTCGCTGCCTTCCATCGTCGTCGGCATGTTCGGTTTTCTGGTGTTCTCGGTGCAGCTGGGCTGGAAGTACTCCATCATCTCCGGCGCCGTCGCGCTCACCATGTTCAACATCCCCATCCTGGTGCGCGTGATCCAGCAGGCGCTCGAGGACGTGCCGCAGGCCCAGCGCGATGCGTGCCTGGCCATGGGCCTCACTCGCTGGGAGGCCACGCTGCACATCCTGATCCCCGAGGCCATGCCTGCCATCGTGACGGGCATCGTGCTTTCGGCCGGTCGCGTGTTTGGCGAGGCCGCAGCACTGCTTTTTACCTCGGGTATGAGCTCGCCGGTTCGCCTGAACTTCTTGAGCTTTAACCTGTCGAGCCCCACCTGCGCTTGGAACGTGTTCCGCCCGGTGAGTCGCTCGCCGTGCACATCTACAAGATCTATGGCGAGGGCAGCCCCGAGGCCCAGCAGATCGTCTGGGGCACCGCTGCACTGCTGATGATTTGCGTGCTGCTGTTTAACGTAATCGCCCGCATTGTGGGCAAGCAACTGGCAAGGAAGATGACGGCCGAATGAGCGAGATGAATGTAACGCCCGCAACCGAAGCGGCATCGTCCGACACCCGGGACTTCCTGTCGAGCGTGGGGGAGAGCGAGAAGCGCGTGCGCGTGAGCGGCAAGGCCGTGAGCGTCGAGGTTGTGCTCTCCACCAAGGACGTCAACGTGTACTATGGCGACCACCATGCACTGCACAATACGTCGCTCGACTTCCACAAGGGCGAGATCACGGCGCTCATCGGGCCTTCGGGCTGCGGTAAGTCGACCTTCTTGCGTAGCCTCAACCTCATGAATCGCGAGATTCGCGGCTGCCGCGTGGAGGGCGAGATCAACTATCGCGGGCGCAACGTGAACACCAAGACCGAAAACACCTACGAGCTGCGCCGTTCCATTGGCATGGTGTTCCAGCAGCCCAACCCGTTCCGCAAGTCCATTCGCGACAACATCACGTTTGCGCCCAAGCGCCACGGCATCACCGACCGTGACGAGCTCGACCGCATGGTCGAGGAAAGCTTACGCGGCGCGGCGCTGTGGGACGAGGTCAAAGACAAGCTCGATAAGAGCGCCTATGCGCTTTCGGGCGGTCAGCAGCAGCGTCTGTGCATCGCGCGCACGCTGGCGCTCAACCCCGACGTGATTCTGTTCGACGAGCCCTGCTCGGCGCTCGACCCCATCTCGACGCTGGCGATCGAGGACCTCATGTCATCGATCGTGGCCGACCGCGCCATCGTTATCGTGACGCACAACATGGAGCAGGCGTCGCGCGTGTCCAACCGCACGGCGTTCTTCTACATGGGCGATATGGTCGAGTACGACGAGACTGACGAGATTTTCCAACGGCCCAAGGATAAGCGGCTGAATGATTACCTCACCGGCATGTTCTCCTAGTCCGGGACATGCTTGAGGCCTGCAGCGCCCACGGTTGCCGCAGGACTGATTGGAGAGGCGGGTCATCTCTTGCGGGAGATGGCCCGCCTTTTTGTGTCGTGTGCGGCCCGCCTTTTCGCTGCTATTATGGACAACGTTGAATTTCTACGAAGGAGCAGGGCATATGGCGATTCTTTTGGGATGCGATTCCGTCAGCCTAGAGTTTCCCACCAAGCATATTTTCGATAGCGTGACGCTCGGCGTGGGCGAGGGCGACCGCATTGGTATTGTCGGTAAAAACGGCGACGGCAAGTCGACGCTGCTGAGCGTGCTCGCCGGCACGCTGGAGCCCGATGACGGACGCGTGGCGCACCGCCGCGGCACGACGATCGGTCTGCTCGGCCAAAAGGACAACCTGGTCGATACTGATACCGTGCATCATGCCGTTGTGGGCGACGCCCCCGAGTACGAGTGGGCGTCGAGCCCCCGCACGCGCCAGATCCTCGCCGGCCTCATCAGCGATGTGCCCTGGGAGGGCACGGTGGGCGAGCTTTCGGGCGGCCAGCGCCGTCGCGTGGACCTTGCGCGCCTGCTGATCGGCGACTACGACGTGCTCATGCTCGACGAGCCCACCAACCACTTGGACATGCGCACCATCAACTGGCTCGCGCGTCACTTAAAGGCCCGCTGGCAGCGCGGGCAGGGCGCGATGCTCGTGGTCACGCACGACCGCTGGTTCTTGGACGAGGTCTGCACCAGCATGTGGGAGGTTCACGACGGCCAGGTCGATCCCTTCGAGGGCGGCTATTCGGCATACATCCTGCAGCGCGTGGAGCGCGACCGCATGGCCGCCGTTACCGAGGAGCGCCGTCGCAACATGGCGCGCAAGGAGCTCGCGTGGCTGAGCCGCGGCGCCCAGGCTCGTTCCACCAAACCCAAGTTTCGCGTGGATGCCGCTCGCGAGCTGATCGCCGACGTGCCGCCCGTGCGTGACGAGCTGGAGCTCAAGCGCCTCGCCGTGAGCCGCCTGGGCAAGCAGGTTATCGATGTGGTCGACGTGGACGCCGGCTATGCGGATGCCGGCGGCGCGCCCAAGCAGGTACTCTCCGATGTGACCTGGCTCATTGGTGCGGGCGACCGCTATGGTCTTTTGGGTGAGAATGGCGCTGGCAAGTCGACGCTGCTCGATGTGATCCAGGGTAAAATTGCGCCCACGCGCGGCCGCGTGAAGATTGGCCAGACGGTGCGCTTTGGCGTACTGTCGCAGCAGCTCGAGGAGCTCGAGCCCTACATGGGCGACACGATTCGCGAGGTGCTCAGCAACTATAAGAAGTACTACGTCATCGACGGCAAGGAAACTTCGCCCGAGAAGCTCTGCGAGCGCCTGGGATTTACGACGCAGCAGCTCTGGAGCCGCATCGGTGATCTTTCGGGCGGCCAGCGCCGTCGCCTGTCGCTGCTGCTGACGATTCTGGACGAGCCCAACGTGCTCATCCTGGACGAGCCTGGCAACGACCTGGATACCGACATGCTCGCGATTGTCGAGGACCTGCTCGACGGCTGGCCCGGCACGCTGATTCTGGTGACGCACGACCGCTTCTTGATGGAGCGCGTGACCGACCAGCAGTGGGCGCTGCTCGACGGCCACCTGACGCATATGCCCGGTGGCGTGGACCAGTACCTTCGCCTGTGCAACGCTACCGCCGAGGGCGAGCCCGTGGGCGCGCCGAGCGCCAAGACCGGCGCGTTCGACACCGGTGCCGCGGCGGCTGCGGCCGAAAAGCCCAAGTCGAGCGGTCAGCCCAACGGCCTGTCCAACGCCGAGCGTCAGAAGCTCCGCCGCGAGGTGAGCTCGCTCGAGCGCAAGATGGAAACGCAGCGCGCTCGCGTGGAGGAAGCCGAGGCCGCGATGGCCCAGGTCGACCCCACCAACTACACGGCGCTGGGCGAGCAGCAGGCAAAGATCGACGAGGCTCACGCCGCCATGGACGAGCTGGAGATGGCGTGGCTCGAGGCGAGCGAAAAGCTCGAGGGCGAGGAGTAGGCGAGGATGATCAAAGCCGCGTTTTTCGATATCGACGGTACGCTGCTGAGCTTTAAGACCCACCGGATTCCGGCGTCGGCGCAGCAGGTGCTCGACAGCTTTCGCGAGCAGGGGATTGCGTGCGTGATCGCCACGGGCCGTCCGACCTACCAGATGCCGGACTGGCTGTTCGACCTGGGCTGGGATGCGTACATTACGCTTTCGGGCCAGCACTGCTTTGATGCCGAGGGGGTTTACCGCAGCTGCCCGATCGATCCGGACGACGTCGCGGTGATTGTGGACCAGGTGGCGCAGGGGCGCTACGACTCGCTGTGCATGCAGGGCGAGAACTCGTTTGTGAACCGCCTGTCCGAGCGCGTGGTGACGGCTGGCAGCAACGCGGGAATCGTCTACCACGAGGAGCCGTTTGAGCACGCCTTTGACGCGCCGGTCTATCAGTTTTGCGCCTTTGTGGATCCGGCCGACGAGCATATCGTTACCGATGCCGTGTCGCATTCGCTCACTACGCGCTGGTGCGATCTGTTCTGCGACATTATTCCGGCCAACGGCGGCAAGGACCTGGGTGTGGCGGCGACGCTGGAGCGCCTGGGCATCGACGCGAGCGAGGCGATTGCCTTTGGCGATGGCGAGAACGACCTGTCGATGTTCTCGGCCGTGGGCACGAGCGTGGCCATGGGCAACGCACAGGACACGGTGAAAGCTGCGGCGACCTATGTGACGACAGCCGTGGACGACGACGGCATCTACAACGCCGCGAAGCACTTTGGACTGCTATAGCTGCGGCTCGGCACCTGGGGACGTTCCTTTTCTGCCGGCAGCTGGGGACACTCCTTGCGGGGCGTCCCCATTTTGTTTGGCTCTGTTAGACCAGGATTGACATTCCGCCCCGTCATCTTCTTGCGATTGCACA
>ERZ827498.2660-NODE-2660-length-16541-cov-3.625622_pt1 | contig 16541 bp, 13 predicted proteins | sample MGYA00519865_ERZ827498 | MGnify/ENA primary metagenome ERZ827498 (study PRJEB31778, sample SAMEA3449328) | human gut metagenome | biome: human gut; feature: human-associated habitat; material: faeces | place: United Kingdom | collected 2010/2012 ...
CGTTACCCACCGTCCTTACAGATGGACCGTCATCGACGAGTTTTTGAACTTTCCTCAGACAAGGGTAATGAGAAAAACCCTTGAGCGCAGCATAATCAAGCACCCCCTCGTTCGAATCACTCCCCGTAAGGCGGGCGAGAGCCTGATCGAGTGCAGGGAGCTCCTTGTAAACGAGCTGATCGAGTAAAGCGTTTGTCTTCGTTGCGACCCCTACGGTGATGTTGTTCTCAAGAGCCATCAGCGCGAGAGGGACCAGATACGCCATGGACTTTCCTACGCCGGTACCCGCCTCAACGACAAGATTGTCCGATTTCGCCAGGGAATTGCGAATAGCGAGCGACATCTCGACCTGTTCCTCACGACGTTCGTAGGACTCGTACATCATGCCCAATATCCCGTCAGGGGAAAAGGCGCTTTCCACCTCGTTTGATGAAACCACCTTCAAACCAGGCATTCCAGGCTTCACAAGATCGCGAGCGTCCCGTTTCGCACGGCGCTCGATTTTACCAACCCTCCGACGACGCATTCTTGAAAGAGGGAGCCCCGCTTTCGTCTCGAACAGCTGCAACGGCCCTATCTCATCATCGAAACGCTGAGATCGAGCCCCTTGATATGAATTCGAGGTCTTCCATTCATCCATTAATTTGAAAACCATGGCAGTTGGCCACTCCCTGGCATCAACCGATTCGCCGATGTAATGAACAAGGTCGTCGGGCATAAGATCAACTGCGGCGAGGAGCATTCTGTAGAGCGAGCACGTTGCAGCGACATCATCGTCGGCACGATGCGTCGACAATGGCCCGCCTAGTGCGGTTACGAGGTCGATTAGGCGATGGGACTTCATGCGCGGCACCGCAATGCGAGCGAGATCGAGGGAATCTATCCACAGGTTCTCAAGAAGCGGGTAGCCCGCAGGATGCTTAGTGGTGAAAGTTCTATCGAAAGCAGCGTTATGGGCGACAATCTTCGCATCACCGACGAATTGAACTAGAGCGGTAAGAGCTTCCGTCGGCGACGGTGCGTCGCGCACATCTTCATCATGAATATCAGTTAGGTGGGCAACATCATCAGGAATCGGCTTTCCTGGGTTGACGAACGTGTTAAACCAATCGACGATCTCGCCTTTCTCAATTCGAGCAGCCGCTATCTGCGTAAGTTCGTCATGATTAAAAGAGACGCCTGTCGTTTCTGTATCGAGAACGACAACGTTTCGGTCGAGCACACCGAAGTCAGTAGCCGCCGCATGCTGCTTCAAGGAGGCGTATCGCTCAATGACGTCATCCGACGTTCCGGGAGCGATAAAACGCATCAACTCCTCGGAAGCATCTCTGCAATAGGTGTTCTTCATAAGTACTTCCTCGATATCTTCCGCAGCTCGGTTACCATGCTGTCAAAAGGTTCACAACTTACCAGCACGTTCGACGTGCTGTATTTCATATCGTTTGATTTTCACGTGAACTGACAGTATACGCGCTAATAACGAGGCAAGGGATGGGGACTCACATGGATCAATATTTCGGTACATACGAATCGTTCGACACACTCTCGAAAAAGGACGCTGCCGTTTTACTAGGGGCGGATAACCTCGTCGGCGACAAATACCGCGTTGATATCGAATTGGAGAACGGCGAACATCGTGCATGGCTGGTGAACCGTTTTGACAAACGCATCGGTTTCTTCGACGCGTCTTTTTCGAGAAAATTAAGCATACTCCAAGCACGAGATTTCGAGATTACCGCGCTACTTTCGTTTGTAGCTTACACCGACCACCCCGATCCTGGTTATTACTGGGGAGAAATGGCAGTCATAGGATACGACAAACGTAACAAAGAGGCATTCGACGTTTACGTTGAAAAAGTCAGCACGTCGATGGCAGAGGGAAAACGACCCAACGTAGATCTGAGCGAAGATGACGTCGATCGCGTTGTCGATTCGAAGGGAGAATGGGTTTCCGATTCCCTGGTTCCACTTCCCGCAAAAGCAAAGGGAACCGCGATCATGAAGAGTAAGAGATCCTTGAATGAGCGCATGATCGAGCAGGGAAGAAAGGGCAACATAGGCTGCTACATCGTAAGCTGGGCTTTCATTTTCGCTTTAGTCGCTTTGGCCGTATTTGGTCTGAAATCCTGCGGTGTGTTTTAAGGCTGCAATCAAGCGGCTTTGTCACGCATCAAGATACGCGACAATCGTATTTCATCTTTTCACCGTTCACGCAACCAGAGTGTCCCCCAATTAAAAAAGGATGTTTCACGTGAAACATCCTTTTTTTCACGCCATTTGTCATCTCACCCTTACGAGAGGGCGAACTCTATCAACTTAGTGCACAACTCGGGAAAAGATATACCAGCAACCTGCGCCGAATCGGGAAGAAGGGAAGTGCTCGTCATACCGGGAAGCGTGTTGGTTTCCAACATCCAAAACGTTCCGTCCTCTTCGAGAATGAAATCGGAACGAGATACACCTCTGCACCCAAGTGCTTTATGAGCGGCGACAGCGTATGATTGAATTCGAGCCGTCATCTCTTCCGAGACACGGGCGGGACAGATATGCTCGCATCCTCCGGGAGCATATTTTGAATCGAAGTCGTAGGAGGCGTTACGGGGAACGATCTCGATCAAAGGTAGAGGAGCCGCATCTTCGTTACCCAAAACAGCCGCTGTAAGCTCAATCCCCTTAATATAAGTTTCAATCACGGCATGAGAATCATACGCGAAGACATCCTTCATCGCCTGAGAAAGCTCATCTTCCCCTTCAACGATGAACACCCCAAGAGAGCTGCCTTCAGTAGCAGCTTTCACGACGCACTTGCTTCCAAGCTCATCGATAATCTTGGAAGGAGTTAACTCGCTTTCACTCGTTATGGTGATAGAACGAGGCGTGGGGATGCCCGCGTCGAGATAACACGCCTTAGCTCGGGCTTTATCCATCGCTAGCGCGCTAGCAAGCACACCGGATCCAGTGTAAGGGAGCCCGATAAGCTCGAGGAATCCTTGGACAACCCCATCTTCCCCTTTCCTACCATGTAAGCAGAGAAAAGCTACATCATAAGAACCTTCGATAAGCTTCTTCAAATCATCCTTAGAGGCAGGATCGAGACAGTCTACGGTAAAACCAGCTTCACGGAGAGCGCTGCAAGCACCTCGTCCTGAGGCGAGGGATATTTCACGTTCCCCGCTTGAACCGCCCGATAAAAGGGCGACTTTAATCTGCTGGGGATCAATGGACGAGCACATAACGACCATCCCTTCGAGAATAATGGCGAATAACTCGTTGAGTATATCAAAACAAGTTCTACCAAGCGCTTGATAAGGCATAATAGTTCTCACGCATCCCATCGATATTAAGGAACTGAAGAATGGAGCCATTAAGCAACATACGAACAATGAGCCAGCAGGAACTCGAGGACGTGATCTCCGAGCTCGGTCAACCTAAATTCAGAGCAAAGCAGTTATACGAATGGCTACATACCCACCTCGCGTGCTCTTATGACGAAATGAGCAATCTACCCAAATCGTTGCGCGATGTATTGAGCGAAAAACACCCCCTCAATGCTCCCAACATCATCGACAAGCAAACTTCGAGAGATGGAACCAGGAAGTACATTCTCGAGCTCGAAGACGGAAACACCGTCGAAACAGTCGGAATGCCCAGCTTTTCCGAATCAGGGGAGGAGGGTCGTTTGTCGGTTTGCTTCTCAACCCAAGTTGGATGCCCCATGGGCTGCGAATTTTGCGCAACAGGAAAAGAGGGGTTCACACGCAATCTCACCGCATCTGAGATGATCGATCAGATTATTGCGGTCAAAAACGATTTCGATCACAGGGTTTCAAATCTCGTCGCAATGGGGCAAGGCGAACCCTTCCTTAATTACGAAGAGCTTCTCACCGCCCTCCGATTCCTGAACGACCAAAACGGTCCATCAATTGGAGCGAGGCATATCACCATATCGACCTGCGGCCTTATCGACGGAATCAACCAACTCGCCCAAGAACCCGAGCAGTTCACTCTCGCAATTTCACTGCACTCTGCGATCAAAGAGAAGAGAGATGAGCTCATGCCGACCATGAGGAACCAAACGCTTCCTATGTTGAAATCGGCGTTATCTGCCTATATCGAAAAAACCAACCGAAGGGTAACGCTCGAGTACCTTCTTATCGAAGGATTCAACGATGGACATGAAGATCTCGCCGCTCTGAGGAAGTTCTGCAGAGGTCTCCTTGTTCACGTCAACCTGCTCCCCATGAACGATATACAAGGATCTCCTTACCGCGCAACCAAAGGAGAGATCATTCAAGACTGGGTGAAGGGGCTGGGAGATGCCCATATAGAAGCCACCATTCGCAAGTCACGTGGTTCGGATATTGCCGGCGCTTGCGGTCAGCTTAAAAACAGCTTTAAACCCATGTGATGTTTCACGTGAAACATTCCCTCGAGTCTATTTCCACTTGATACTGGACTTAAGATGCAAAGAGAAGACCGTTCGCATGAACGGTCTTCTCTTTTTGGTTTATATACCAAAGTGTTATTTTCCCCTGAAAAGGCAAGTAGACAAACCAAAGGATAAAACTTGCTGATTATTCCACGCTGGTTTTCTTTTCAAGCATCTCCTTCAGAAGACGAGCAAGATCATCTTCATCCTTGAATTCGATCTCAATCTTGTTCTTCCCTCTAGAGCTCTTCACCCGCACATTTGTACCGAGAACCTCACGTAACGTTTTCGCTGCTGACTTGTAAACGGGCGGCGTGGCCTGACGAGGAGTTGGGCTTTTCGTACCCTTACCCGCAAGCAGTCGTGCAAGAGACTCTGCTTCACGTACGCTCATCTTGTCCTCGGATAGTTTCCTCGTAAGCGTTTCGCGACCCTCTTTTGTCGGAATGGAGAGAATCGCACGCGCATGACCCGCCGTGATTTTATCTTCAAACAAAAGCTGCTGAGCCTCTTCGGGTAATTCGAGAAGTCGCAACGCGTTGGCAACGGTCGACCGCCCCTTTGACATAGCTTGGGCAACTTCTGCTTGCGTCATGCGCCTACGCTCCATCAGACGACGATAGCCGTAAGCTTCCTCGATCGGGTTGAGGTCGGACCGCTGTATGTTCTCGATAAGAGCCAATTCCAAAGCGGTGTCATCATCGGCGTCTTTGATACGAACTGGAACAGACTTCAAGCCAATAGAACGGCACGCCTGCCATCTACGCTCGCCGGCGACGATTTGATAGGTACCGTCTTCCATCGTCCTGACGAGAATGGGCTGCAGGAGACCGTCCTTCTCAATAGAAGCCGCTAGTTCCTCAATTTCCTCCCGTTTGAAATTAGTACGCGGTTGATCAGGATTAGGTTTAATGCTGTCAATAGGCACTTCATCGAGCTTCTTCTCGATGATTTCCTTGAAATCAAGGGGTTTGCGCTCGACTTCTGCATCCTTAGAAGCAACTGGCGCAGGATCAGGCACACTCGGCTGCTGAGGAGCTTGATAAGAAAGCCGCTCGTCAGCAGATGGACCCGTACTGTAAACCTGCGTCTCACCCGCGTCTATCTTCACTCGTTCCCTCATTGGAGCGGGTGAAGCAGGAGCAGGGGACTCAAATGTTCCACCGAGAAGGGAATTCAAGCCTCGACCCAAGCCGCCTCTACCTGTTTTAGCCACGACTAATCACTTCCTTAGCCAATTCAATATATGAAATAGAACCTTTTCCGCGAGGATCATACTGAGTTATAGGCTGACCATAACTCGGAGCCTCGGATAACTTCACCGTGCGAGGAATAAGAGTGTTGAAGACGATCTTCCCAAAATACGCCCTCACCTCATCCACAACCTGCTTAGAGAGCGTTGTTCGATTGTCGTACATGGTAAGAAGAACGCCGTAAATATCCAAGGACGGATTTAAGCGAGTTTTGACACGTTTCATTGATTCAAGAAGTTTTGTCACACCTTCCAACGCATAGAACTCGCATTGGATGGGGATCAAAAGCTTATCAGCTGCAACAAATGCATTCACCGTCAACAAACCAAGCGAAGGCGGACAATCAATGAGAATGTAATCATAACGACCGCGCATAGAGCACACCGCGTCTTTAAGGCGATTTTCTCGAGCCATTTCTGATACTAATTCAACCTCAGCACCCGCAAGATTAATTGTCGCAGGCGCAATATCGAGCCCAGGACACACGTCGGGAATGATGACATCCTCGATGGGGACATCATTGAGGAGCACGTCGTAGATGCAATGACTTACCGCGGCCTTCTCGATACCGAGACCGCTTGATGCATTTCCTTGAGGATCAAGGTCAACAAGAAGAACCTGCTTGCCCATCTCGCCGAGGGCGGCAGATAGATTGATCGCCGTGGTGGATTTACCCACGCCACCTTTTTGGTTAATGATAGCGAGGATCTTCGTCTGCCCGACGACGTGCTTAACGGGAGCTTTTTCAGAATAAGATTTAATCGGTCGTATCTCTGATTGATCGGGAATCTCAGGAGCAACATCTCGAACATGGACTTCCACAGACTCGATATCAACTGGCTCACGAGACGTGTAAGACACCTCATCGAACGAACCATCTGTCGTCTGACTCGAAACACGGTCGTTCATACCATGAGACTGCGACTCACCTTTATCTCGCTTCAAGCCATTTAAAAAACCCACGAGCCCCTCCTTACTGAACCCATCCGAGTATACCAAAGCCGATTGAGCATTGTTTCACGTGAAGCATCTGAATCAGCGAGGTTGAATTGGTTTGTTCTGAGCTAAACCAACACGACGAGGAAGCTTAATCTGAGAACGACCTACTTTCTCAAACACAAGCAGTTCACGGAACGTCTCTCCGTCACTCAGCATAAAGCTTCGGCGGGAAACTAATTCCATGCCAACTAAGTGCTGCATCGCAAGAGCCGATTCAAGCTCTTCGTCAGCCGTGCGGGCTTTGTAACAGATCAACCTGCCGCTCTTTTTTAAAAGAGGGGAGGAGAGCTCGAGAAGGGAATCTAGACGAGAGAGGGCGCGCGCGGTAAGAACAGAGAAGGAAGATCTTTTTTCAGATCCAAGGTCTTCGATCCGACCAGCGTACGTGGTAATACGATCGGAAAGACCTAGATCGGAAATAACAGATTCAAGGGCTCTCATTTTCTTTTGAACGGAATCAACGAGCACCGTCCGTCGACCCGAGGCAATCGCTAGTGGAATCCCCGGGAAACCCCCTCCGCTGCCGAGATCCCCGTAAAGGCCCTTAGGGGCGGCGCAAAGCTCGGGTAAAGCAGATAGGGAATCCTCGATATGAAGAACCTTCGCCTGCTCGATCGAGTCAATTCGAGTCAAATTAATGCTCTTGTTGACCTCGAGAACGAGTTCGAGGTAGCGATCGAGCTGTTGTTGAATCTGTTCGTCCAAGGGACCCCTGAGCCGCTTTCTATGTAAGGATGAAATAGAAGAAGTCAGTAAAAACCGACAGACATCTATACTAACATCTCATGCACCGATCTGCAGGAGCATGTTGGGGTAAGACAAAAAGAACCTACGACAAACCGCATCGGTCCCGTAGCACACGGCTGCACACGTCGCGCCCGCGATACATGACAATCCGGCCAAGCCTTCATCTATCTATAGGAGGCACCGTCTTGGGCAATGATCTCAAGACCAGGTGAGAGTCATGAACTCTTCGACAAAGTGCTGCACTATCAGCATACAACCTAAACGATGATATTGATAATACAGCTCAAATTCCGCCGTCTGACACATTGAGATCGATTCAAGAACGCAAAGCTTACAAAGAAGCTGGATTAGCGCAGCTGTAAAATAATGATTCATATCGGATTCGTAAACAAAAAGATGGTGCCGCCTCCGCGTGAAAACGCGAGATACGAAAAAGGCTCGCTTATAAAGCGAGCCTAAGGAATGAAAAAGCAAATCGCCTACACTGGCACGACAACTACATGACGAGAGCTGCCTTCCCCTTCGGATACCGTCGTAACACGAACATCATCACGAAGAGAAATGTGAACGATACGACGCTCGTATGGTGTCATCGGACGAAGCTTGACTTTACTTCCCGAAGACGCAGCACGATTCGCCGAGGAACGAGCGATTGATTCAAGTTTTTCACGCTGACGATTCTTGTACCCTTCGACATCGACCACGACGGGATAACGGAACCCAATGGTGCGAACCGTAATCGCTGAAACAAGGAACTGCAGGGCATCGAGGGTCTTACCATGACGACCGATGAGCACAGCGAGGTCATCGCCGGTAATATCAAGAATCAACTCGCCCTCATCACCCTCGTATTCATCAATAGTGACATCGCCGACGTTGAAGTACTTCAGGATATCCTGAAGAGCGGCAATCGCGGTATCGGCAATCGTATCGAGCATTTCTTCGGAGACTACGCCTTCCTCGTCAACGACCCCGGTCTCAGGTGTTTTCTCGACTCCCTCTACATTTGTCTCGTCAGCCATCTTTCCTCCTTTTCCCATGGGAGCGGATTCGACTCAAAACAAGTCGAATATACACAAAGGGAGTGTTTCACGTGAAACACTCCCTTGATAACAAAAGCCGAGACGATTAGTGCTTCTTCTTAGGACGAGGCTTTTTCGCCTTGCGGGTGACATTAACCTCGAGAGGCTTAACTTCGAGAGCCTCCTCCGCTGCAGCTTTCTCGTCCTGCTTACGGCAAAGATGCATGGAGTACTGGTTCTGGGCGACGCCGATGAGAGAAGACGCACCCCAGAACAGAAGAACGCCGGCAGGCGAGCTCCATGATATCCACAGCATGAAGAGCGACATGATGGCAGCCATGATGAGCATCTGGTTCTTCTGAGCGTTGTTCTCGCTCTTCATCTGCTGCATGACCATGGGCAAGAAGGTTGCGCCAGCGAAAACGACCATCAAAACAAGGTAGGGGACAAACGGCCCGAAACCAAGCGCAAATGCTCCGGCGGGAGTCTGAACAAGATCAGGAACGAGACCGTAGAAAGCGTAATTCTGAACCTCGGCGCGATTACCCATTTCACGCAAAACTTGGAACAGGGCAATGAAGATCGGCATCTGGAGAAGCATAGGCACGCAACCCGCCAGGGGATTGAACTTCGCCTCAGCATAAAGCTTCTGCATCTCCTGGCTCTGCCGAACTTGATCCCCCGCGAAACGCTCTTGGATCTTAGCGATTTGAGGCTGGATCTTCTGCATCTTAAAGTTCGACTTCGCCTGTTTATGCATGATAGGCGCGACAATGATACGGAAGATGATCGTGACAATGATAATTGCCAGACCCCAGTCACCGCAGAAGTTGTAGAAGAACTCGATAACGTTAAATATCCAGTCCTTGAAAACATCCCACATGTTCTATTATCCCTTCACCAACCCTGGAGCGTATTCACGGAACAGGATCGTATCCGTAAGGACCGCCAGGGCGACACTTCGCTAAACGCTTGAACGTCAGCACGAAACCCTTCCGAAAGCCATACCGCTTGAAGGCGATAAGGCCGTATTCGGAGCACGTGGGGACAAAACGGCAACAAGCCGGAAACAGCGGAGATATCGCAGCGCGATAGAACATGATCAAACCGATGGCAATCCATGTTGGAATTTGCTTGATCACATTCATCGTCTTAAACATCAGCACGCCCTTCGCTTCTCAGCGAAGACTTGTCGAGCGTTCTGTCGCACGCGCTAAGCACTTTACTATAAGAAGCTCCCGTGATGGATGACTTCGCGAGAAATATTACGTCATACCCGTCCCAGGGACCTCCAAGGTCGCGGCAGAGGGCACGCATCCGTCTTTTTGCACGATTACGCCAAACGGCGTTTCCATTCTTTTTCCCCGCAATAAAAGCAACACGACCCTCACGGTCGTGTTGCTTCATCCCCACGTTGTTCTCTGTTCTCCCCCGACTTCCTACGATGAGCGTAAGATACGGAGTCTTCAGGCGCTTGCCTGCGGAGAACAGGTTGGAAATGTCGGCGCTGGATTTGATAGTCTCCAACGTGAATTCCCATTACACGCAGAGACGCTTGCGTCCCTTTGCGCGGCGAGCACGAAGCACGGCACGACCACCCTTGGTGGACATGCGAGCACGAAAGCCGTGGCACTTCGCGCGCTTGCGGTTGTTCGGTTGGTAGGTGCGTTTCATCTTCCATTCCCTTTCATTATCAAAGAGTAACCTCGAAAGTATATATCACTTAAAAGCCCATATCAACACCGCATTTTCAGAGATTCACGCGAAATCGAGGAAATGACCACGATTGTCTATTCTGAGAAATTGCGAGATAGTCCTCTCTTGTTCTCCTTGGATCCTGATCTGCTTCCGAATATCTCATCATTGAGAAGGATGGTCGGTGACGGGATCGAGTGAGAATCGACTTCTCACCCGATCCTCTGCAGCGGAGCTTAGCTGAGTCCTTTCCGATAGAGTCGTTTATATATATAAATCTAAGGTAATAGTAACAATAAGGTTGGTGGAAACGCTAACAACTCGAGTTTTCCCAGATCAGGGTTGTATTTGAGAACACATTTCATCGTGAAGGAAGTGTACCCGTTATCCACGACGCCGATTGGCTGGCCTGAGGTTGTCGACCGACGTTGTGGACTTTTCGCCTGGTTGTTCTCCGCCTTTCCCTGGTTATCCGCCGTTGTTTCCACCGTCTAAAGCTCGCGAATGATTTGCTTGAGCGTCTCGATTTCTTCTTGAACTTCCCTGCTTCCCCTCATCATCTCTTCGACCGTCGCAACTGAATGCATGGCCGTGCTGTGATCGCGGTTGAATTTCTTGCCGATGTCGTTGAAGGGAAGATCGAGCAACTGTCGGCAAAGGTAGATGGCGATTTGCCTCGGGTAAACGATGTTTCTGGCTCTCTTCGGACCGATGAGGTCGCTGTGTTTGACCTTGAAGAAGGTTTCAACCTCCTTCTGAATGTCCTCGACGGTCAGATTTCTCGACGTACCGCCTGAGAAGTGGTTCTCAAGCAGCGTGCGTACATCGGAGATGGTGAGGTCGGGTTGGTTGAAGAACGTCATTTGGTAGATGACCTTCGTAACGGCGCTCTTCAGCTCCCTGATGTTCGAGCTTGAGTTTTCGGCGATGTACATCTGAATATCTTCGGGGATGACGAAGTGCTCCTCTCCCTCGGTGCTCCGATATTCGTTGATGAAGCTCTTGACGATACCGAGCTTCGTTTCGATCTCCGGAGGCTGGATATCGATGGTTCCACCCTGATTGAACCGGGAATGGTATCTCTCGTCGATGTCAATGTTCTTCGGAGCTCGGTCTGCGGAGAGAACTATCTGCTTTCCCTGGCTGGTGAGCTTATTGAATATCTGAAAGACGATATCGAGGGTTTGTTTCTTGCCTTGGAGGTACTGGATGTCATCGATGAGCAGGACGTCGGCTTCCTCGTAGTGGGTCTTGAAGTTTTTGTAGCTCGACTTTTCCTTGTCATGAGCTGCGCTCGCCTCCATGTAGTCCGAGAGGAGCTCGGCCGAGTCGACGTAGACCGTCTTGAGGTGGGGTTGGGTTTCGCAGATGTAGTTTTGGATGGCTCTCATGAGGTGGGTTTTCCCCAGACCGCTTTTCCCGTAGATGAAAAGAGGGTTGAGCGGCGTTTTGCCCGGCATTTCCGCAACGTCGACGGCCATGGAGTAGGCCATGCGGTTAGAGTCGCCGATGACGAAATTCTCGAATGTGAGCGTCGACGTGGGATGATCGCCCGCTCCTGCGGCAGATGTGCTCTGCGGGCCCTTGGCGGACGGCTCCGCTTTCGCCGCGCTCCTGTCGATGTAGTGGTCGAAGGATGGATCACTCATGCTGTAGGGATGCTCGAACCCCGAGTTTCCCTCCGCGCCGCTTTCGAAAGTGCGCGGTTGGTTCGTCTGGCTTGCGCCGGTCGATGGGTCGGGGGCTGCGGGCGAACCCGGGAGAGGGCTCCCCCCGAAATCGAAGCCCGACGAGCCTGCGTTTGCATGGGGCGCGGAGTCTTGCAGCTGTTCGGGCGAGCCGCCGTTGAAGTCGGATTGTGCGGTGATCTGCTGCGCGGGCGCGTAGCGAGCTGGGGGCCAGCCGTCACTTTCCCGTTGCGTCCAGGTTTGCGCGTCCTGGGCCGGGGCCTGCGGGTAGGGGTCCTGCTGGTACGGCGTCCCCTGCTGCGGATTTGCCTGCGGCATCGTAGCCTGAGGGGTGGAAGCGCCCGAAGGGGATCCCTGCTGGTAGTAAGGGTTCGCGGGAGCCGCCTCGTAGGGTTGCCTGAATTGCGAGGGGTCTTGAGCCCCCGCCGGGATTTGAGTTGCGGCGTACTGCCCGGCCTGGCTGACGGGTGCGGCTTGAGCGGCTGGCATCGGCGCGCGCGGCGTCATGTCGACTTCGATGATCACGGTGAAGGGCAGCCCGTACATGTCTTCGAGCGCGCGCTTGATGACCTCGACGTAATGTCGCTCGATCCAGGTTTTTATGAAATCGTTGTCGGCGGTGAGCATCAAGAACCCCTCGCTCATGGCCTGGGGTTCGAGGCGTGAGAAAAACGCGTTGATCTGGGAGGCGTCGATTCCCTCGTACGTTTTCACTTTGTTGCAGACTGCCGTCCAATTTTCGATGAGTGCGCCGCTGTCCATATTCGGTTCCTTCTTTTACGCGGGGTCGCCGCCTTGTTCGTGCGGCGAAATTCTTAGACTGGGGTGGATGATGCGCCGGGTGCCTTTACAGGCAGCTTGCCACATCGCGTCCGAGTTGCGTGAGCAGGCGTTTTTGACCCGCCGTGGTTTCGACCAGGCCCGCTTCCTCGAGTTTTCTCAGTGCGACGTACGTGCTCGACGTCGGCGCGTCGGTTAACTTCGAGAGTTCGGTCACGCCGAGCGCTCCTTCGTGAAGGAGGATGGGAAGGAAATCGCGCTCCCTTTGCGAGAGAGCCGCGATGGAGGTTTGAACCCGCGCCGCCTCGTAGCCGTCGTACGCGCCCGAGCCGTAGGCCCCGGCGCCGTATGCGGGCTGAGCGTAGGCGGGGTTTACGCCTGCTTGCGGCAGGGGGGTGGTTGGGTATCCCTGGGGAACGCTCTGGAAGCCGTTCATTGCGGGGTTTTGCCGGGACATGACCGCTCCCGGGTAAGCCCCCGCCGGCGCGCCAACGAAGCCCGGCTGCATATAAGGCGCCGCGGGCTGCGCGATGGCGGGCGAGGGTCCGCCCTGAGGCATGGCCGCCGGGTAGGCACCCGCAGCCGCAGATCCCCCAAAACGCGGATCGTCCCAGACGGCGGCCTGCGGTTCGGCCCCCTCGGCCGCTAGGGATCGTTGATACTCGATCTCGGCGGCCTTCTCGTCGAACGGGGGAAGCTCGTCCTCTTCAGCCTTGACTCGATCCGGATCGACGCTGATGGTGACGACCGATCCGGATCCCATGTTGTCCTCTATGCTGATGGTTCCATGCGAGAACTCGAGGTACTCCCTGACGATGGGCAGCCCCGACCCGACGCCGCGGATGTAGCTCTTCATCGGCTCGATCGCCGAAGAGAAGCCGGGGAGCTGCGCCTTGTCCTTGAAGCTGATGCCGGGGCCTTGGTCGGCGAATCGAATGGTGTTGCCGTGATCGAGGATGGAGACGATGATCTCCTTGAACCGAGCGTGGATGAAGTTCTCCGAGACTTCCCTCACGACGGTGTAGGGGATGGTTCCGCCTGACTGCCGAGCCTGCTCGTAAACTTGCGCTGCGAGGCCGTCGATGTAAGCGCCGGTCTCGGCGGGCTGGATCTCGGTGACGCGCGGGGCGCTGCGCAGATCGTCGTAGAGGGCTATGCGGGCAACAGCCGTAACGAAGGAGTAGTCGGCGGATACGCTTTCCGTCGAGGGTCCTTCGCTGCAGTCGTCTGCCACGGGATTAATTTGGTCCACGGTCGTCTCCATCATGTTGCTGCGTTTAAGGAATTCAGGATTATTCACTGACATTTTAACTATTTTCACGGCCTTAAATCCACCCAGAGCGGGTTTTATCAACGTAAGACGATAGTTTTCAACAACTTTCAACAAAATGTGAATACTGAAAGGAAAGTGACGTGGGTTTTTCAGAGTTATCAACAATTTATTCATCGAAAGTGGAAAAAGGTGAACAGATTTGAATATCGAAAGTGGAAAGCGACGGAGAAATGTTGAGAATTCAGGCGCTTTCCTGTTGACTTTCGGCGATAAGTGGGTTTTCGCAGGTTGTTTGCGTGTGCCAATCTGTCGCATCGCCTATGTAAGAGAAAGGTAAGCTCTCTTCGGCTCCATGGGGTTCTTAAAGTTATCAACAATTAAGAAATACCAGGTGAAAGTTGAAAAATTAGTAAAATCAACAATATCAGGGAAAAGTAATCAACCATAAGTGGCATCACTGTCGGCGTGCGTTTTGCAGGTGTTTTTCAGGCTAAATGCGCAAATTGATGAAAACAGGGAAATGTTTTCCACAGTTTCCACAAAGCGAAGGGAGAACTTGGTGGAAAACCTGATGTTGAAATGAATTCATCTTCAGTCTAATTCACCTTGATTCACGTGAATTCACATTTAAATAAGCTTATCCCCTACGGTGAAAAATCCCTGAGGGTTCAAGGTGGTGTGATCCAAGGCGGTATAATGAGGCTTCGACACCCTTTTTCATCCGCAACCCGTTTAGACCTTTGGGGGCCCTATGAAATTCAGCATCAATAAAAGCGAACTGCAAAACGCCATCTCGATTGTCCTGAAGGGTGTTTCCACGCGCTCGACGCTCCCTGTGCTCTCGGGCATCCTCATCGAAGCCGCCGGCGATAAAATCATTCTCCAAGCGACGGATCTCGAACTGTCTATCCAGTATTCCGCCGCCGCCCTCGTCGAGGAAGACGGCAAGGCCGTTTTGCCGGGAAAGCTCTTCTCCGACATTGTGAAGAACCTCCCCGACGCCTCGGTTCACGTCGAGGCTCAGGACGAGCGCGCGTTCATCACGTGCGATACCTCGTCTTTCTCCCTGAAGGCTTTGAACTACGAGGATTTCCCGGGATTCCCCTCCGTCGACGTTCATCAGCGTATCGAAATCCCCTTCACGCAGTTCGCCGCCATGGTCAAACGTGTTTCGCGCGTGGTCTCGAAGGATGCGAGCCGCGCCATCCTCACCGGCGTCCTCGTGACGTTGGAGGCGGGTCAGCTGCGCATGGTCGCCACCGACTCGTACCGCCTCGCGGTTACCGAAGCGCCGATGCCCGATGCGACGGCTGATGAATTCCAGGCCGTCATCGCGGGTTCTTTCCTTTCCGAGATAGCCTCACTCCCGAAGACGGAGTCGCCCGTCACCATCGCGCTTGCGGATAACCAGATTCTCGTGACCTGCGAGGATACGGTGTTCATCAACCGGAGGATCGAGGGGAACTTTCCGAACTACAAGCAGCTCATCCCGGAGAGCTATGTGACCCGCGCTCTCATCGACGTCGATCGCATTGTCGCGGGCGTGAAGCGCGCATCGCTGCTCGGTTCGTCGACCTCGCCGGTGAAGCTTGATCTGAACGTGGCGTCGCAGACGGTCCAGATCTCCGCCGCGTCGCAGGATGTCGGCTCGGCGCAAGAGACGCTTCCTTGCGAGATCGAGGGTGAAGACGTAGAGATAGCCTTCAACTACTCATACGTGCTCGAGGGGCTTTCCTCGGTCGCCGGCGACAAGGTGTATCTCGAGGTGCAGTCTTCCCTTAAGCCCGGCATTTTCCGAGCCGTCGCCCCCGAGAACTATCTGTACCTGGTCATGCCCGTCCGCGTTTCCTAGGTGTTCATGCGTCGTGAACTTGTGAATCGGTGTGATGGGCGGACTCGATGACGTTGCGGTTAACGCGCCTGAGCCTGAGGGATTTCAGGTCGTATGATTCGTTTGAGCTTCCCGATATCGGAGGCTTGACGGTCCTCGTCGGTCCAAACGCCGTCGGGAAAACCAACGTCATCGAGGCCGTGCAGCTTATGACGGCGTTGACCTCCTTTCGTCATGCGACCATCGAGCAGATGATCCGACGCGGCGCGCCGCGTTCTTTGATCGAAGCGACGGCGGAAGACGATCGGAGGTTGCTCGAGTTCGCCTTGACCATGGAAGATCATGCACGGCGTTACAAGCTGAACGGAAAGGCGAAGCGGCCGGTCGATCTGCGCGGCATGGTGCCATCCATCGTGTTCACGCCCGACGATCTGGACCTGGTGAAGGGCTCGGCGGGCAACCGCCGTCGTGCGGTTGACGCGCTCGGGTCGCAGGTGAACGCGAACTACGACGTGATACTCCGCGATTACGAACGTGTGTTGCGGCATAAGAACCGGCTTCTCAAAGACGAGGCGTCTGACGCGCTGGTCGATAGCATTGACGAGATGCTCGTGACCTGCGGAGCCCAATTGACATGCTACCGCCACGCGCTCCTCGATAGGCTTATGCCGCATATGATCGCGTCGTATGAGGGAATTTCGGGCAAAAGGGAAAAGCTGAACTGCGTGTTCACGCCTTCATGGGAGGTGAAGACCCCATCCGGATCCGGTCCTTGCGTGGAAGTTGTGTATACGCGCGATTCGGTGCGCGAGGCTCTGTCCCGT
>ERZ827498.2661-NODE-2661-length-16537-cov-3.010618_pt1 | contig 16537 bp, 10 predicted proteins | sample MGYA00519865_ERZ827498 | MGnify/ENA primary metagenome ERZ827498 (study PRJEB31778, sample SAMEA3449328) | human gut metagenome | biome: human gut; feature: human-associated habitat; material: faeces | place: United Kingdom | collected 2010/2012 ...
CAACTGCTCGGAACGCGACTTATGCCGGACTGAAAAGCTCAAAGAAAAATCGGAATATCGGATACCCTCTATCATGCGGGCTACCATAAGAGTTGTTTTCTGTTGCCATTGGCATACATACAAGATGATGCCTAGAACAATCAACAATGAAAATAGTAAACAGAAATAGAGTTCATGCCGGAAAAACAGATAGGCAGCAACAGATGCTGCCGCCAATAACAGCATGAGCAACACAATACGGAGTGTTTGAAATCGATTCATAACCCTAACTTTTCTAATTTACGATAAAGAGCGTATCTCGTTATACCCAAATATTCGGCAGCACGGCTCAAATTACCCTCACTTCGTTTCATGGCACGCTCAATGGCATGGCGCTCCAATTGTTCCAAGTTCAAGATTTCATCAGTATCCACCTTTTTTTCGGGCTGTGGCTGCAACATAAAGTTAGCGGGTTTCAACAAAGAAGAATCCGACAAAATCACGGCACGTTCAATGGCATGCTGCAATTCGCGTACATTGCCCGGCCAATGATAGCGCATCAGCTTTTGCTTCGCCTCCCGGCTGAGCCCGTTTATCTCTTTCTTGTATTTATGAATGTAACGTTGCAAAAAATAGTCTGCCAAAAGAAGGACATCCTCGCCTCTGTCACGCAAGGGAGGTATATGAATCTCAATGGTATTGATACGATAAAGCAAATCCTGACGGAAGTTTCCCTCTTCCACCATCCGGTGAATGTTTACATTGGTGGCACTAATCAAACGAACATCAATAGGAATCGTGCTTGTAGTGCCCAAACGCGAAATCTGCCTCTTCTCTATCGCTGTCAGCAGCTTGGATTGCATAGGCAGCGAAAGATTTCCTATTTCATCCAGAAAGAGCGTCCCTCCCGAAGCCACTTCCATGCGTCCTGCCTTTGCCTTGCGAGCATCTGTAAATGCCCCCTTCTCATAACCGAAGAGTTCGCTCTCAAAAAGGGTTTCAGGAATGCTTCCCAAGTCAATCGTTATAAAAGGAGACTCCCTGCGGGGAGAATAATGACGGAGCGAACGCGCCACCAAGTCCTTTCCCGTTCCATTCTCACCTAATATTAATATATTGGCATCTGTATCCGACAACTTCCGGATGGTGTCAAACACATTCTGCATTGCCTCCGAATGGCCAATCATATTGGGGACCGTTTCATCTTGTCCGCTCAATGCCACCACCTGCTCTTTCAGTTGCTTTATCTCCTTACGTGAATCCCGCAACTTAATGGCTGAAGATAAAGTAGCCAATAACTTTTCCTTTTCCCAAGGCTTAGGGATAAAATCAATCGCTCCCGCCTTGATAGCCCTTACTGCTTTGTCTGTATCCGCATAAGCCGTCATGAACAATACAATCGCCTGCGGGTCTAACTTCAAAATCTGTTCCAGGCAATCAAAACCCTCCTGCCCACTGATGGCATCACGGCGGAAATTCATATCGAGCAGAATGACATCCGGCTGAAAGGTAGTCATAAAAAATTCGATACGGGCCGGTTGGGTAGTGACTTTCACCTTCTCCACATAAGGCTCCAATAAAAGATTCAGTGCAAAAAGCACGTCTTCATTATCATCTATGATAAGTATTTTTCCTCTGTTTTCCATTATCTCTCTTTTATCATGCAGGAAATATCTTTTCCTGCGAGAGCAAAGATACGGCTTTTTAAGATGCGCTGTATGTGCGTATCCGCACTATTTTTGTGCGAATGCGCACGCGCCCATAAGCATGAGCTCACATACAAGTCTTTGGTAAACAGAGAAATGGCATTATGGCACGCATTTTGATAATTAGAAAGCATAAAACAAATAACATGAAACGATATTATATTTTAGCTTTTTATATCCTATTGGTTGCAGGAACAGCCACAGCACAAGAAGAAACAATCAGCCTCACACTGCAGCAGGCCATTGAAATCGCACAGGAACATTCGCCGCAAGCCCAAGCTGCACGACACACTTATCGTGCAGCTTACTGGAACTACCGCTTCTTCCGTGCAAACTATTTGCCGTCCGTTACGTTGAGTTCATCCCCCAACCTTAACCGGGAAATCAATAAGATTACCCAGCCGGACGGCACCAACCAGTTTGTCAAACAGAACCAACTGAGCACAGATCTGAGTTTGAAAATAAATCAGAATGTGTGGTTCACCGGTGGCAGCTTCTTTATCAAGACCACTACCCAACGCATTGATGAATTTGAAAATGACCTCACGGCTTACAATACCCAACCAATCGTTGTCGGTTATGAGCAGTCCCTTTTCGGTTATAATTCCCTGAAATGGAACCGCCGCATAGAACCCATCCGCTATCGTGAAGCACGCAAGACATACTCCGAAGCCTTGGAATTAGTCTCTTCCCAAACCAGCACCCTGTTCTTCAATCTGGCAACTGCACAAACCAATCTCGATATCGCCACTTCCAACCATGCATCGGCCGACACCCTGTATAGATATGCCGAAGGAAGATATAACATAGGCACCATTAATGAAAATGAAATGCTCCAACTCGAGATAAACAAACTCACGGAAGAAACCAATGTAATGAATGCCCGCATCGAAGTGGAAGATCAAATGCAAACCTTACGTTCCTTTCTGGGTATAAACCGCGAAGTCAACTTGAGGGTCATCCCCGATGATGAAATTCCCAATTTCGAGATTCCCATGCAGGAGGCACTGCATCTGGCATTCAAGAACAGTCCCGAACCTGAAACATACGAGCGTCTGAAAATGGAAAGCCGCAGCGAACTGGCTTCTGCCAAAGCCAATGCCGGACTAAAAGCTGATCTATATGTTCAGTTCGGTTTGTCACAGACAGGAAACAAACTTGCCGATACTTACCGCGACCCATTGAAGCAACAATATGCCAGCATCGGCATCTCTCTGCCCATTCTGGACTGGGGACGGGGTAAAGGACGAGTACGGGTGGCCCGGTCTAACGTCGACTTGGTAAACACACAGGCAGAACAGGCTCTAAAGGATTTTGAATTGAACGTCTGCAAGATGGTGCGCCAATTCAACTTGCAAGCCTATCGGGTAGCCGTCGCTTTCAAGACCGACAAGACAGCCGAAAGGCGACATGAAGTGGCAAAGCGATTGTACATTCTCGGAAAATCCACCATACTAGACCTCAATGCTTCCATTACCGAAAAAGACAGGGCAAGGCGTGATTATATCACCGCCCTGAAAACATATTGGAGTCTGTACTATGGAATAAGGAGCATGACAGGATACGATTTTCAAAACCATTGCCCGATAGAGGAAAGCCTGCCATACAAGTAAACCCGAAAGACAACATGCCGTGCATACGGAAAGAACCGGAAACGAACAAATAAATAAAAACTATGGATATTAAAATTGAAAAGAAACCGTGGTACATACGCCATCGTTATTATCTGCTGGGAGGTACAGCCTTTGTCATCTTCCTGATTTATGTCATCAGCCTGTCATTCGGACCCCGCAAATTGCGAATCGAAACCGACAATATACAAATTGCTGAAGTGAAGAATGACAAATTCATGGAATACGTTGATGTGGAAGGATTAGTCCAACCTATCCTGACCATCAAGATAAATACCCGCGAAGCCGGCAGCGTGGAACGCATCATCGGCGAAGAAGGAACCATGATGGAGAAAGGAGATTCCATCCTTGTGCTCAGCAATCCCGATTTGCTGCGCTCTATCGAGGACCAACGCGATGAATGGGAGAAACAGCGAATCACTTATAAAGAGAAGGAAATTGAGATGGAGCAAAAAAGCCTCACGCTGAAACAACAGACTCTGCAGACGCAATATGAAATGAACCGCCTGACCAAAAGTTTCGCTTTGGACAAAGAAGAATACAAGATGGGTATTAAAAGCAAAGCCCAACTGGAAGTTTCGGAAGACGAATATAATTATAAACTGCAAAACAGTGCCCTTCAGATGGAAAGTCTCCGTCACGATTCGGCTGTGACGCTCATCCGAAAGGATTTGCTGAAGAATGACCTCGAACGCGAACAAAAGAAATTTACGCGTTCACTGGAACGGATGAATAATCTGGTGGTCACAGCACCGATTGCAGGACAGCTCAGTTTCGTGAAAGTAACTCCGGGGCAACAGGTCGCATCGGGCGAAAGCATAGCCGAAATCAAAGTGCTCGACCAATATAAGATTCACACCTCGCTTAGCGAATATTACATCGACCGCATCACTACCGGTCTGCCTGCCACTATCAATTACCAAGGAAAACGTTATCCATTAAAAATTACAAAAGTAGTACCCGAAGTTAAAGACCGTATGTTTGATGTAGATCTTATTTTCACCGGAGAAATGCCTGACAATGTTCGTGTTGGCAAGAGTTTCAGGGTACAGATAGAGTTGGGACAACCCGAACAGGCCATCGTCATTCCACGCGGAAATTTCTATCAAGTCACCGGCGGGCAATGGGTTTATAAAGTAAATGCCTCGAAGACCAAAGCCATCAAAGTGCCTTTGACTATAGGACGCCAAAACCCACAACAGTACGAGATAACAGAAGGATTACAGCCCGGAGAATTGGTAGTTGTCACAGGATATGATACCTTTGGCGACGCAGAAGAACTGATATTGAAATAAAAGCACGCAAAATGAAAACACTGAAATATGCCGGACGCTTTCTGATGCGTTCAAAATCATATACAATCATTAATCTCCTGGGACTGGCGTTCAGCCTGGCCTGCTGCATTGTCCTGATGCGGTATATCCACCGGGAACTGACTGTGGACTCGCATTGCATCGACCCGCAACACATTATCATCCCGTTGCGGGACATCGACGGAAACGTTCACCCCGGAAGTCCGGAAGAAGGCTGGTCGGACACAGATTCAGCCTACATCCCGGAAAATAAAATCGTAGAACAATGCCGCTTGCAGGCACAGCAAAAAGACAATGTAAAGTACAAGAACAGTCATTATGCAATGAACATAATGGCCGTCGACTCTACATTCTTTCACTTTTTCCGTTACCCCGTATTGACGGGAGAGGCACGACTGACAGCCCCCGATGATGCTGTCATCACCCGGCAGTATGCCCGCCGGCTGTTTGGGAAAGAAAATCCGGTAGGGAAAGTCGTGGAGTATTATGGGAAAGACGTCATTATCCGCGGAGTGATAGATGAACCGGGATGTAAGACCTTACTTCGGTTTGACATGCTCGTGTCATACAACTTGGTAAAGCAATGGCAGCGAATGGATATATCGCTGAAGCGTGTGCTGCCCGATGTGAATCTGGACGAGATAAACCAAGTCAGCAACGTATTTAAGAAAGACAAAAATGGCAACAGCATACGTTGGAAATTCATTCCTTGGGAAGACTTCTATTGGGAAAACGCTATCGGGCATGATGACGATTACGACTCCATCATGCAATTCGGGAATCACACACATCTGTATATTCTTTCGGGCGTAGCCATCTTATTGTTGTTGGTAGGGATATTGAACTTCATCAATATATATATGGTATTCATGATGAAACGTTCCAAAGAATATGGAGTTAAAAAGGTATTCGGCTTGCAACGCTTGCCGCTATTTCTGCAAATCTGGTTGGAAAACCAACTCCTAGCCGTTGTCGCATTGCTGACGGCATGGCTGTTGGTGGAAGCCAGCCAGATTCCTGTCAGCCAACTGATGGGTGAGCGAATCGGCTACTCTGCATTCGATTGGCAGATATCATTGGGCTTCTTGGTCTTATTGCCTTTGGTTACGTCCGTCTATCCGTATATCAAATACAATTACCTGTCTCCCATTGCGTCCATCCGTTCGATTGCATCGAATCGCCAATCCATCACTATCCGCATGGCATTCCTGTTTTTGCAATACATCATCACCATATTGCTGCTTGTCTTGTCGCTCTATTTTGGCAAACAGTTGAACTTTTTACTATCCACCCCTCCCGGATATCGGACGGAAGGCATCCTCAGAGCCGAATTGTTCCACGAGAACAACAATCATCTCGTGCGAGAAGAAGAGACCGACCGAAACAAGCGTGCTGCCCGATATAGTTATATCAAACAACAACTGAACGAATGTCCCTACATTGAGATGTGGATGAACTCACATCCTTCCATATTAAGAGGAAGTTCCTTCTGCACATTGCTGAATGATAAAGATACACGTCAGAATATGCTCACGCTGTTTCCTTCTCCCAACTTTTTCCATTTATATGATTTGAAGGTGCTGGAGGGAGAGATTCCGCAAAAGTTTGAAAGCTGGAGTGACTATAAAATCATTCTGAATAAAGCGGCGATGAAAGCGATGGGATATGCCCGAATGGAGGATGCTTTTGTACGAAGCGAATCACCGCTTTGGATAACATTCAGAAATGGGGAAATGGAAGAGGGAGGGACCAAACTAATGCCCGTGGTAGCTGTGATAGATGACTATTATCCCGCCCATCTCACCCAAGGAGTAAAGCCGATGGCATTTGTTGTCGGAAAGGAAGACGTCAGCGGTGACTTCATAATAGCCACCAAGCCCGGTAAGGAGAAAGAAGTGATGGAGCTCCTTAGAAAAATAGAAAAAGAAGTATACAACACGGAAGAGTTCAACCATTCCTGGCTTACGGATGAAGTCAGCGACTTATACTCCGAAGATAGAGAAACGGCTCATATTTACTCTGTCTTTGCTTTGATAGCCATTGCTATCTCTTGTCTAGGCCTGTTCGGATTATCCCTGTTCGACATCCGGCAGCGTTATCGCGAAATAGCTATCCGCAAAGTGAACGGAGCCGGCATGAAAGATCTTTATCTGTTGCTTTTCCGTAAATATATCAAGGTGATAGGCGGTGCATTTATAGTAGCTGTGCCTCTCTCCTATTATCTCATACATATCTATACGAGGACATTCATCATGAAAGCTCCTGTCGGCATCGGCATCTATTTCATTGCTTTATTGGTAATCCTCCTTATTTCATTGGGAACCCTGATATGGCAGATACACAAAGCCGCCAACATAGACCCTGCAAAAATCATAAAATCAGAATAATCAATCATAAATTAAGACTATGCTTCAACACTATATAAAAACGGCCTTTCGCCATCTGTTAAAATACAAGACACAGAACCTGATATCCATTCTCGGGTTATCTGTAGGCATTTTATGCTTTAGCATCTGCCTCTATTGCAGCCGGTTCATCTACTCTGTCGACCAATGCTTCACCAATAAAGAACGCATTGCCAATGTAAACCTCTATACGCCGGACGGCGACATCTATTCGGGTATTCCCGCCAATCTGATAGAGAGCCTGCGCCAAACACCAGTTGACGAAGCAGAAGACTACACCTTCGTTGGCTATCCCCGTCCGCGCAGTTACAATGTAGAAACGCCCGAAGGAAAGGAGTTGCCCTACGAAGACTTATACACCATGGAGGTAGATTCTTCCTATAACAAAGTATTCACACCCCAAATAGTGCAAGGTTCATGGGAAACGGCTTCGCATACCCCAAATTCCGTAATACTGACCCGCTCACTTGCGCGGAAAATATTCGGCAATGATGAGAGTCCGATAGGGAAACGGATGATATCGACACAACGATTGTCCACCTCACCCTCCACCACGCCACGAACAGGAGGCATCTCCTACACCATACAAGCCGTGATAGAAGATATCCCACTCAATACCAGCCTGAGTTTCCTGCATCAAATTGATATGCTTACCCTGAACGACAGTGAAGGTGTATTGCAGTTTGAAAGTAATAATAATATGACAGGCGGCTTGGGATTCGCCCTTCTCCGTCCGAGTAAAACGCCTACCCAGCTAGAGGCACGCTTTCGGGCAATGAACCTGAAACATACGATGTTCAAGAAAGAGAATGACGTGACAGCCTCTCCCTTTGGAAAGAATTTCCTCGAAAAATCCATCGCCCCTTATTTTGCCGGGATTACCTCCGTCATCGGCCTGCTGATTTTACTGACCGGTTTGCTCAACTTCTTCCAATTCCTGACAGGCAGTTACCTGAACCGCTCACATGAGTTCGGCATACGCAAAGCGACAGGAAGCGGTGACAGACAATTGTTCGGACTGCTCTTTACCCAGGCCGTATTCATCTCATTGATTGCTTTTCTGTTCACCTTCAGTATGATAGAAATGCTCAGTCCGTTCCTGTCTTTTTCATTGTTCAATTTCACCTTGCTGGTGGAACGGAACTTATTACTGACACAGACTACAGAATATATGGCAGGTATCCTCCTGCTGTGTTTATTATTGTGTCTGATAACCGTATGGCGAATAAAACATATTTCCATACAAACAGGCATTCGCGGCAGCAACCCCAAACGAAGCCGCCACAGCATACGTAATATCCTTTTGGGCATTCAGTTTTTCATCTGTTGGCTGTTCGTCGTGTTCACAACAGCTCTTTATCTGCAAGCCGACAAGACCGGAAGCACCCTGTTTCATACACTGACAGAAAAAGAAAAATCCGAAATCATCAGTCTTCCGTTGGATTACCGCTTTATGAAGAATAGCGAAAAACTGGCCTTGATAGAACGTATCAGCCGCCATCCTTCCATTACAGACAAGCTGCCGGCAGACATAAATTATCTGGGTGGCATTTCGGGTACAGGTATGTATACTGAAAAAGGAAACCGGGACAGCTATATAGAAGTCAACATTATGAACATATCAAGCAACTTCTTCGAGTTTATGAATATCCCCATCCTGAGCGGACATACTTTGGAAACAAACGAACAGATGGTGGCAGACCATAAACTAGCGGAACGCATGAAGAAAGATTTATTGGGAATGACTTTATACAACTATGAAGACGGATATACCGTATGCGGCACTTGTTCCGATTTCATAGCAGATACCTATAACCAAAGCCAGGGATTCATCTTTCTGCCCTGCAACTTCAATGAGTATGTGGGCCATTGCTATCTGAAGTGTAAACCGGGCAGTGTGGAAGAAGTAAAAAGCTTCATAGAAGAGACATTGAAAGAAAGTTTTCCTCCAAGCATACAACCCCGGATTTCCACCTTGCTGGATGACATACATCAGGAACAAGCCATAGAAAACAAGATGAAAGGCATTATTTTCTTCTTCTCTTTTGTCAGCCTGATTATCACTTTATTGGGCGTTTATTCAGCTATTACTCTGGATACAGAACGCAGACAAAAGGAAGTGGCTATCCGCAAGGTGAACGGTGCCGGACTGAAACAGATTATCCTGTTGTTTGCCCGTATGTACATTTATCTGCTGGCATTTTCCGCCATCATAGCCTTCCCCATCTGTTACGTCGTGTTCCAGCTATGGAAAAATATGTATATTGTATTCTTCAATGACGGACCACTGTTTTGGACTTCTATCTTTATGGGAGTAGCCGCCATTACGATACTGACCATTATTTTCCGTATTCTGAAGATTGCAAAGACTAATCCTGCCGAAGTTATTAAAAACGAATAAAAACGACTTCAACAATGATAACACATTATTTAAAAGTAGCTTTAAGAAATCTGCTAAAATACAAAGCTCACAGCTTTATATCCGCTATCTGTCTGGCAATAGGCATCACCTGTTTCTGTCTGACGAATTATTTTATTGATATTGTAACCGCACAAACAGATTTGCCGGATTACGAGCGTCGCATCAGCCTGGCCTGCTGTTCGGAGGATACCGCAGCCGACATCTATTGGAAATTGGATGACATCCGTTATCTGGATGAACAATCCATAACAGGCATGGACAGCCTTGTAACAGCTTCTTTTCCTCGCAATACAGAAATCACGGTCATCAACAAGAACCAGCAGGAACTGCCTTTCATCATCAAATACCAATGTGTTTCCTCTTCCTTCTTCCCCTATAAGGTCATCCGTCCGGTCAGTGGAAAAGGAAAACTCGATGCCCCCGATGAAGTCATTATTTCCCAAGAGTTCGCCCACAAAGCGTTTGGGAAAGAAGACCCGACAGGCATGATCATCCATCTCGTGCCAACGTATAAAGAGTATCCCGAACAGATAAAGGATTACAAGATTGTCGGTGTAGTTACCGGCCAAGACATCGATTGCTATTTTCCCTTATCCATGGATCCGTATGCATCATTCAGTGTCGGTACTTTCCTCATGGGAGAAACCACTCTGGAAAACCTGAACAAGCAACTGAAACAAACAACTTGGCAGCGTGGGGAACTGAATGTACATGCATACGCCAGCCTGAATGCGGCACGCAATGATGATTTGCAAAGAAACATCACCATGCTGCTTTTCCGCTTTGTCGGTTCTCTTATCCTGTTGTCGGGACTTATCAATTTCCTGAAATTCATCATCCAAATGTTTTATAACCGGCAACGTGAGCTGGCACTGCGCAAATGTCTTGGGTCGAATATCAAGGGACTGTTCTCGCTGCTCTTTGCCGAAATATTCTGGATGCTGTCCGTTGCTTTCCTTCTTTCATTAATCATAACAGAGGTTGTAGTATCTTTGGCATATGTCTATATACCCCAAGAAGACATGATTTCCCTGCCTATGCCAAAGATATACGGCATGCAACTGGGACTGTACATGGTGTTGCTGTTGGTATGTATGTCCGTCATACTGTACCCCATTCACCGGTTGCGACAATTGAGCATCATTCATTATATCGTGCAAAAACGGGAACGGCACGTGTTTCGCAACATCATGATAAGTGTACAATTGGCTATCTCCATTTTCTTTGTAGGGGGCGTATTCGGAATCACACTCATCTTTAACGATATGTTCGACAAAATGTACAGCCCGTTATCTTCTGAGGAAGAGAAACAGATTGTATCTCTGTCGGTAAACAGCATTCGTATGCGGCAGAACATGGATGCCATTCTTTCGGATATCGACCGTCTGCCCGATATCACGGACCGGATATCCCTTTCCCGCTCCTTCGACATCCAAGCATTCACCTATATGAATTACATCAAAAACGGCCGCCCCCAAGGACAAGTGCTCATGGCTACCGGAGATCCGCACTATTTTGAGTTCTTCAAGATTCCGATGGAAGGAAAACTAGTGGACAAGAATGACCGGGGAACGGTGTACGTCAGCGAGCAGTTTAAAGAACAATTACAAAAAGACAGCATAGAAGGCAGCGTCACGCTGAGCGGAGATGAATATCGCATAGCCGGTACTTTCCGTGCATTATATAAGGAAGGCGGACAACGCAATCTGTCCGGTTCCGTATTTTTAGCAGACCCCTATCCTTCCGCTTATTACTTCAAGACCTCCGGCTCCGACGCTACCTCAAACGTAATCAAAGAGATAACGGAAATATGCCGCCGCTATGTACCTGCTACACTTCCACTGGATATTCACGATTTCAGTGACTCCAAGCAAACCGTCATGGGCGCTGTAAACCTGATGCGGAGTGCATTCATGTTGCTGGCCATTGTCAGCCTGCTGCTGGTGATACTCAGCATTTATTCCGCCATCTCCATGGATACGGTCAGCCGGCAGAAGGAAGTAGCCATTCGAAAAATAAACGGAGCCACACCTAAGGTCATCGCCCTGTTGTTCGGCAAAACCTACTTAATTATTTATGTTCTCACTTTTTGCTGCGTCTATCCCATATTAAGACTGACTTTGGCAGAGTTGGCCGCAGACACTACTCTTGGGAATATTTATAGCTGGGACAAAGGCATGCTACTATTCCTTGCCATCGCCCTGCTGATATTCTTGGTAACGGCTTACAAAATATATGAGATGATGCACCTGAACCCGGCAAATATCGTAAAAAAGGAATAAAAGAAACGTTCATCGTGCGCTATCGCACACGAATAGTGCAAAAGCGCACGATGAACATACACTAAGGCATTCCGTATAGCTCTTATTATCAACCAAATACATTTCAGGCACAGTTATTGTATATTACAATAAAGAACAAACACTTAAAAAACCGCTTTTATGATTAAACATCTCTTGACCATTACCCTCCGCAACATGACCAAACAGAAAGTAAGGAGCATCATATCCATACTTTGCATCACGGCAGGGCTGCTATGTTTCAGCGTTTGCCATTATTATAGCACCATCATGAGCCGAGGTAATAAATTCTTGGACACCTATGAACGCATGGCAGTCATTCGGGGCAAAAACAATCCCAACATGTACATAGGATTCAGTCCTGACAAGATAAAAGGATTGGGCAACGAAGAGATACTGGGAATGGCATTCTTCACTAATGGAACTACTAATTTTGAAACACAATCGGATGCCGTCTATCGTGTTTCTACCACTTTCTGTAACCATGACTATTTTCTGGTTTTCCCTCCAAAACTCATTGAAGGAAGCCTGAAAGACTTCGACAAACGACCGGACATCATTGTCGTGACCAGAAACTTCATCCGAAAATATGCCGATGCAGGCACTACCATCGGTTCTTCCGTCACCATCAATAAAAAAGTTTATACCATAGGAGCCATCATAGAATCTTATCCGGCCGGCATGAATAACTACATCACCTCGTATGATTTATTTGTCCCGTCCCCTGAATCATACGGTGATAAAATACTGTTACTCAGAAATCCTTCGGATATAGAGACTGTGAACAAGCGGTTGGCATTGCTTGACTGGGAGGGCTACCGAGCAGAACCTCAATGCTATCTGATGAGCCAACTCCCCCACAGAGCGGGTATGGAATTGTATATCAGCATCATCGGATTGATTATCCTGATTGTTGCACTGACTAATTATTTTTCATTCAGCATCAGTTCTTTTGTCAACCGCACACGCGAAATAACCCTCAGACAATGCCTGGGAGGAAAGAGCAACAACATCTTCGGATTGTTATTCATTGAGCAATTCATCATTCTGACTTTCAGTTGCATTCTTACACTTGCCTTGTCCGAAAGCCTGTTACCGGCTTTCATCAACAGCCTGAGCTATGACATCCGGCGGGAATTGGAAATCGACATTCCTTTTCTGTTAGCAAGCGAACTAAAATATACGGTTCTCATCCTGGGAGCCTCATTCCTTCTGTGCTATGTGTCTGTCACCAGAATCATCCGCCATATACACCGCAAGGGGCTAAGCGGACGAGCCGGCAGAGGGAAGCATCTGCTGCGCAATATCTCGCTGGGTTCACAATTCTTCTTTTCCTTTCTTTTCCTTTTCGGAATTGCAGGAATATATATGCAAATGCAAAGCTATTCCAGCAGCACCACTCCCCTATTAACAGATGACGAAAAGGAAAACCTCATTATCATTCCCACCTACTCGTATGACAACAAATTAAATAAGGAGCTAACAGAAGTTTGTGACTACTTTCGTGCTAAAAGTTGGTGCGAATCATTATCTTTATTCTGTTTTAATACGATGAATATAGGAAAGAAATACGTCATCGTCCATCAAGTGACTGAAGAATATCTGAACCAGATGAAAATAGAGAAGCACCACAAACCGGGAGAAAAATTTGCTTATATCACACCTACCGTCGATACTGAGATAAGAAGTGACAGCAGTTTCCAAACCATCCGGTTCAGAGAAGAATTGGAATACCCCATCAAGGGACAGTGCCAAGTATTCCCTCAACCCCAATACGGGACTTCTTATTTGACAGTACTTCCTTTTGAAAAAGGATATGAACCGGACAACATCATCTTACAGTTGAAAGAGGGTGCGAACCGCAAGCAAGCCCTGCAGGAAATAAAAGAGAAAATAAATCCTTATTATCCGGCAAATGCCACATATGAAGCAACAACGCTTTATGACAATCAGGTAGAAGGTTTGAATGTCTTGCGAAATCTGTTTATCGTCTGTGCCATCATATCACTGCTAATTACCATTTTGGGAATCTACCATTCCATACAGATAGATACGGAACGCCGACAAAAAGAAGTAGCCATCCGAAAAGTCAATGGAGCCCACATCAGCGATATTTATTGGCTCTTTGGCAAAAGCTATGTAATGCTTTATCTGGTGGCAATGATATTGGCCGTACCGATATGCCTCTTTCTGATGATTATGGCAGACAGCATGATAAAGTTCGACTACAGGCATCCGATGCTATGGAGTATTCCAATGCTTGTTGCCGCCATGGTCATCCTGCTGACCATCAGTTGGCGCATTTACAGGATAGCCCGCATCAATCCGGCAGAAATTATCAAAAACGAATGATATAATAACATTTAAAAATAGAACAATGATGATTAAGACAGTAAACTTACAGAAAATCTTCAAAACAGAAGAAGTTGAGACATGGGCATTGAATAATGTCAGTCTGGAAATTAAAGAAGGCGAGTTCGTCGCCATTATGGGTCCTTCGGGTTGTGGCAAGTCTACCTTATTGAATATACTCGGTCTGCTGGACAATCCTACGGAAGGCAGTTATAAGTTGCTCGGGCAGGAAGTGGCGGACCTGAAAGAGAAAGAGCGTACCCGCGTGCGCAAAGGCAAGTTAGGATTCGTGTTCCAAAGCTTCAACCTGATAGATGAGCTGAACGTTTACGAAAATGTAGAACTGCCTCTTACCTATTTGGGCGTGAAAGCGGGTGAACGCAAGCGCATGGTAGATGATATCCTGAAACGGATGAACATCAGCCACCGTGCCAAGCACTTTCCGCAACAGCTTTCCGGCGGTCAGCAGCAGCGTGTAGCCATTGCTCGCGCCGTGGTGACGAACCCGAAACTGATTCTTGCCGATGAGCCTACCGGTAACCTGGACTCCAAGAACGGTGCGGAAGTGATGAACCTGCTGACGGAACTGAACCGGGAAGGCACTACCATTGTCATGGTGACGCACTCCCGGCACGATGCCTCGTTTGCACACCGCACGGTACACTTGTTCGACGGTAGCGTGGTGGCGAGTGTAGCCTCGAACGATTTATAAGGATTAAGACTGGAGAGGAGACAACCTCTTCAGTTTCTTTACATATATCCACAGGGCAATGACCGCCGTAACGAATGCAAAGAAGTCCGATACGGGCATACACGTCCAGATACCGTCCAGCCCCATGTAGCGTGGCAGGATAATCAGTCCCGGCAGCAGGTACAACAACTGCCGGGTAAGGGACAGGAATATGCTGATTTTCGCCTTGCCGATGCTTTGGAAGAAGTTGCCGATAACGATTTGCGCACCTACCAGCGGGAACATGGCTATGCCGATACGCACTCCTCTGGAAGCCATGTCAATCAGTTGCCCGTCACTGGTAAAGACAGCCGATACGGCATGCGGAAACAGTTCGCAGATGATAAAGCCCGTACTGGTGATGCACACGCCCGTAAGGATGCTCAGGCGCAGCGTAGCCTTTACGCGGTCGTACTTCTGTGCTCCGAAGTTGTAGCCCACGATAGGCTGCATGCCCATGGTCAGTCCCAGTACAATCATTACGTACAGCACCAGCAGCCGGTTCATGATGCCGTAAGCGCCGATAGCCATATCGCCGCCGTAACGTTGCAGGCTGTTGTTGACGATGATGACGATGACGCATGCCGTTACATTCATCAGGAACGGAGACATTCCTATGGAGAAAATGCTGCTGATAATACGCTTTTTCATTTTCCAGAAACCCGGTTGCAAGCGTACGATGCTTGTCTTTTGCAGGAAGTGGCTCACCACCCATATCATGCCGATAAATTGCGAAATGACCGTTGCCGTTGCCGCGCAGCTTGGCGATCCAGCCGGTGGCAAGAGCCGTGGTGGCCTTTGCCAGCACCTTAGGGCCTGCAATATTGAAGATGGTAGAAAGAATGGCAAATACAATGGCGGTAACGAGCGAAAGGCGGTAGCGGCCAAGGTTGCGCACAAGCTGCAGCAGGGTGCCCTTGAAGTCCTTGGCGCGTTCGGTCGTCATGCGTCCGGGTCTTGGCATATCACTCACCCTCCTTTTCGGTATTCAGAGATTTGAGGTCCAGCTCCTTCTGGCTCAGCTGGCTGCGGGCGATCTCCTGATACTCCGGGCAGGAAGCCATCAGCTGGGCATGGGTGCCCTTGCCCACCAGGCGGCCTTCGTCCAGCACCAGGATCTGGTTTGCGTGCAGCACAGTGGAGATGCGCTGTGCCACAATGATAACGGTAGCGTTATCGGTCTGGGCTTTCAGTGCACGGCGCAGGGCAACATCGGTCTTAAAGTCGAGGGCAGAAAAGCTGTCGTCGAACAGATAAATTTTGGGGTCCTTGGCAATGGCGCGTGCAATGGAAAGGCGCTGCTTCTGGCCGCCGGACACATTGGAGCCGCCCTGCTCGATCCATGTATTGTATTTGTCCGGGAAGCGCTCGATGAACTCATCGGCGCAGGCAAGCTTTGCCACACGGATGCACTCTTCCTCGCTGGCGTTCTCGTCGCCCCAGCGCAGGTTATCGAGAATGGTGCCGCTGAACAGCACGTTCTTCTGCAGCACCATGGACACCTCGCGGCGCAGCACGTCGAGGTTGTAGTCGCGCACATCCACGCCGCCCACCTTCACGGTGCCGGTCTCGGCATCATACAGGCGGGGGATCAGCTGCACAAGGCTGGATTTTGCGCTGCCAGTGCCGCCGATGATACCTAAGGTCTCACCGGGCTTGATGCTGAAGGTGATATCATTCAGCACCGGCTGGCCGCTGC
>ERZ827498.2673-NODE-2673-length-16459-cov-7.700622_pt1 | contig 16459 bp, 11 predicted proteins | sample MGYA00519865_ERZ827498 | MGnify/ENA primary metagenome ERZ827498 (study PRJEB31778, sample SAMEA3449328) | human gut metagenome | biome: human gut; feature: human-associated habitat; material: faeces | place: United Kingdom | collected 2010/2012 ...
CCCATGCGCCTTAAAGACTCGAGCAGACCGGTCAGCTCGTTTTCGTTCATCTGCACGTCCTTTCGCTCGGTCCTGCGGAGAATGCCGCGGATAGATTTCCCTCGTCTCTCAGTTATCTCTCGTAATTATCTCTCATCTATCTCTCTATCTCTCGGCTTAGAGATAGAGAGATAGATGAGAGATGGAATGTCTACCATTTGCTTCATTTATACATATTTTTGCTGGTAGAACAATCGGTATTGAGACAATACCATGATTGCCTGCCTCTTTACTGCTCAGTTATCTCTCATATTTTTCTCTCATCTTCCTGTCATCTCTCATATTAGAGACGAATGAGAGACGAGAGATACGCGAGTGATGGACGAACGAGGATTTTCGGACGGTCGGATATCGAGAGTGGATATTTGGACGGTTTTTGGGGCTTTTGCGGCAGATTCCGTCCAAATATCCACTCTCGTTCAATTTGCGTCCAAATATCCACTCTCGTCAGTCCGATTTTCCACGCCCGTTCGGTCGGCGTCCGAAAATCCACGCTCGTGTGTCCGAATTTCCACTCTCGTTCGACAGGCGACCAGGACGCATCGACTTCCCATCGGTATAACCGCCAGTTCGCCGCAGAGCCGCGGCCCCATATGGGTATACTCTCGAGGATTCGACTCGATTCGCCCCCGCTGGGGCGTCAAAGGAGACTGCATATGCCCACCACCTCAACCGACCCGCGCGCCGCTGCTGCCGCGCTGCTGGTACCCGGTACCATCTGCCACGGTTTTGCCGTCGAGCGCTGCGAGACCGTGCCCGAGCTCGATTCAGACGCCTACGTGCTGCGCCACACTGCCTCGGGCGCTCACCTGCTGTACCTGGCGTGCGACGACGAAAACAAGGCCTTTGCCATTGGCTTTAAGACGCCGCCGGCCGATTCCACCGGCGTGTTCCATATTCTTGAGCACTCAGTGCTGTGCGGGTCGGCCAAGTTTCCCGTCAAGGAGCCGTTTGTCGACCTGATTAAGAGCTCCATGCAGACGTTCCTCAACGCCATGACCTACCCCGACAAAACCATCTACCCCGTTGCCACCACCAACGAGCAGGATCTGTACAACCTGATGGACGTGTACCTGGACGCGGTGTTCAACCCGGCCATCTACACCAAGCCCACCATTTTTGAGCAGGAGGGCTGGCACTACGAGCTGGACCTGCCGGAGGGCGCCGAGGGCGAAGGCGACGGCAGCTCCGCGAGCCTGCGCGAGGGCACGCTGCGCTATAACGGCGTGGTGTTCAACGAAATGAAGGGCGCGCTGTCCGACCCCATGAGCGTGCTGGACGATGCTGTTAACGCCGCACTCTATCCCGACACCGCCTATGCGCACGAGAGCGGCGGCGACCCACGCGCGATTCCCGCGCTCACCTACGAGCAGTTCCTGGATACGCACGCGCGCCACTACAATCCTTCCAACTCTTATATAACGCTCTACGGCGACCTAGATGTGGACCGCGCGCTGGCATTTTTGGACGAGCGCTATCTGTCGCAGCCGAGTGCCGCGAGCCGCCGCATGGACGCAGCCGTTGCCGCCGGCGAGAATCCGTCCGCGCTGGCGCCCAATCCGCTGGACGTGCAGGCGCCTGTGACCTGCGATTATAAACGCGTCGAGATGGCCACCACGCCCGAGAACGCCCTGGTGGGCCTGGGTCTTGTGCTGGGCAGCGCACTCGACCGCAAACGCACAATCGCGGCGGATATCCTGTTCGAGGCGCTGCTGGGTTCCAACGAAGCGCCAGTTAAGAAGGCCATTCTGGCCGCCGGCCTGGGCGGCAACGTGGTGAGCTACACCGCGGCCGAGAGCCTGCAGCCCTACGAGCTCATCATGCTGCAAAACGCGCAGCCCGGCGTGGCGCGCGAGCTGCGCCGCGTGTTCCAGGACGCCTGCCGCGACCTGTGCGAGCACGGCGTTCCGCGCGAGCGCCTGGAGGCCATCATCAGCAGCAACGAGTACGACCTGCGCCAGCGCGACTATGGCATCGCCGACGGCGTGGCCATTGCGTGCGACGCGCTGAGCACGTGGCTCTACGATGACGACGCCGCGACGCTGGCGCTCAAGTACGGCCCGGTGTACGAGGAGCTGCGTGGCGAGCTGGACGGCAGCTATTTTGAGAACCTGCTGCGCGAGCTCGTGCTGGAAAACGACCATATGGCGCTGGTCGAGCTGGTTCCGGTAGACGCTGCCGAGGGTGCGGAAGGCGCCGAAGCTGCCGAGCTGGCTGCCAAGCGCGACGCCATGACCGATGCCGAGCTGGCGGACGTGGTCGAGCGCACGGCCGTGCTGCGTGCCGCGCAGGAGGCCGAGGACAAGGCCGAGGACAAGGCCACGCTGCCGCGCCTGCGCGTGTCCGACATTGGCGAGGCGCGCCCCGAGCCGCCGCTCGTTGTGGACACGACCGCGCCCATCCCCTGCCTGCGTCACGGCATCCCCACCAACCGCTTGGCCTACGCCATGCAGTATTTCGACCTGAGCTGCGTCGCATTTGAGGACCTGCCCTATGTGACGCTGCTCTGCCGCCTGCTCAAGCAGCTGCCCACGCGCGAGCATTCGGCCGAGGAGCTCGACAACTTGCTCGCCGGCAAGCTGGGCTTTTTGAGCTTTACGACCGAGGTCATGACCCAGCCCGACGTGGACGGCGTGCGCCCCTACCTGCTGGTGAGCGCCGGCGCCCTGTCCGAGAAGATCGATTCGCTGGCGAGCCTGCCGCGCGAGGTGTGGTCGAGCACGCTGTTGCTCGATGCCGATGCCGACCGCGTCCGCGATGTGCTCACGCAGATTCGCATTGGGCTTGAGCAGGGCTTTATCAACAACGGACACTCGGCGGCGCTCGGTCGCGCGATGAGCTACAGCTCACCTTCGGCCGTGGTGCGCGAGCAGCTTTCAGGCGTGGATTTCTACCTGTTCCTGCGCGATCTGCTCGAGCACTTTGACGAGCGTCTGGACGGTCTGCGCGCCAAGCTTGCCGCGCTGGCAGACCGTATCTTTGTGGCCGATGGCTGCATGGCGAGCTTTACCGGCAGCGACGAGGACTTCGACGCGTACTGGGCCGCCGCGGGCGACCTGGGACTGGGCGCGGGCGATGGTTCTGTTGCCGGCCACGATGCGCTCGTGGTGCCGACGCCGTGCGACCGCCACGAGGCTTTTGTCATTCCCAGTGACATCTGCTTTGCGGCAAGCGCGTGCGACCCGCGTCGCCTGGGCATTGACGTGACAGGCGCCTGGGCGGTTGCCGCCAACGCGCTCTCCTACGACTATCTGTGGAACGAGATCCGCGTTAAGGGCGGCGCGTACGGCTGCGGATTCCGCGCGGCAGGCGAGCGTCAGGCGGCGTTCTATACCTACCGCGACCCAGCAATCGACCCCTCGATTGAGCGTGTGGCGCGCGCAGGCGAATGGCTCGGCAGCTTTGAGCCCGACGAGGCCGCCTTTGAGGGCTTTATCGTGAGCTGCGTGAGCGGCATGGACGCGCCCGTGAAGCCGTACGCGCTCACCAAGCGCCGCAATACGACCTACCTGGCTGGGCTCGATCCGCACGCGCGCGAGAAGCGTCGCGCCCAGATGCTCGCGGCCACACCCGGTGAGCTGCGCTCGCTCGGCGCCGACGTGACGCGCATCGCAGCCGCGTCGCCCACCTGCGCCTTTGGCGGCCGCGACGTCATCGCCAAGAGCAACGCCGGCTTCAACGTCGTCGACCTGCTGGCCTAGCCACAGTCAAGCAAAACCACCACAAAGGGGACAGGCACCTTTGTGGTGGTTTTCGGACGAGCTGCTACTTGAGAAACGGGTTCAGTCTGGCCGCCAGCGGATCGAGCTTGTACATGGTTGCAAAGCATTCGCGACCATAGTCGGAATCGTTGTTCCAGCTACCCTGGTCGACGTCGTACTCTGCATCCAGACGAATCCACTCCTCCGGCTTGTTCTTCTCGTGCTTGTTGCAGAAGTAGCGCTGGTACTCGACCTCGTGCTCAAACTCAAACTCGGCATCCGAACCGCGGCCGGCATACTCGTCGACCGACGTCAGGTTGCCGTGGTCGTCGTAATAGAACTCCGCATAGCCGCCGCGCTCGGAATCGATCCTGTCGAGCTTCCCGTCACTGTACGAATAATCCACCGCGGCATACGAGTTCAGCGAGCCGTAATCGTTGCCGTGCGAGTCATATGCCACAGGCGAGATACGCGAAATGTTGCCGTCCTTGTCATACTCGTAGCCCGCGGTAATCGTCCACGTAGTTCCCACCGTGTCGCCCTGGCAGTCCAGCGTAAAGGACGTCACGCGATCCTTGTCGTATCCGTACGAATACACGACCGTCCGAGGATTGGCCGGGCTGGTATCGGTGTTGGTCACCATGTTGCCGTTCTGATAAATATACGTGCTCGCGCTCTCGCCGTAACCCGCATGGGTCGTCTTGTTGATCAGGTTTCCGTCCGCGTCGTAGGTAAACGTCGTGGTGCTCGACGAATCGCTCATGTCGGCATCGCAGTCGATGCGCGTGACGTTGCCGTCGGCGTCGTACGTAAACGTGTTGATGTTCACATAGCCGCCCGCCAGATCTTCTTCAATCTCAGAGATACGATGCGTCTCGTCATGTTCAACGCTGTAGCTTACGCCGCCACCTTGCTTGACGGCAGACGTGAAGCCCGTGACATAACCGTTCTCGTCACGCTCGATCTCGTAGATATCGCCGTACTGGTCCGATTTATCGGTGCCTTCATAGGACACCGGCAGCCACAGCTCGTCGAGCTGCGTGTCCTTAATGCCGCTAACCTTCGTATCCTGCGGCAGTGCCAACGTGGCGAGCTTCTTTTTACCCGAAAGATCGACGCTTTTGAGCTCCCCGGCATTTGAAAGGTCGAGCTTCTCGATGTTGTCGCAACCGTCCAGGTTAACGACGGTGACGTTGCTCGCCGAGTTAAGCTCGACGGTTTTAAGGTCGCCGCAACCCGAGAGGTCCAGGTTGACGAGTTTGTCCCCACCGTATTCCACACTGGTAACGTTGGGGAACACCTTGCCCAGGCCCTGCGTCGACGCGACGCCGTCCAGCTCGACCGATGTCACCGCCTTGGCCTCGTCGTGTGAGATGCGGCCGTCACCGTTAGTGTCGTACTTGGTCGAGACAAGCGCACGCATGCCGCTGTCCGGGAAGGTTTTCTCGTCGATTGGGGTGGTCGCGACCTGGGTGAAATAGAACAGCGCGCCACCGCCGATGCCCGCCGCCACGACAAGTGCCGCGGCGAGAGCGATGAGGGGCTTCTTGGAACGCTTTCGCCGTACGGGCTGCTGCACGGGCACGTATTGCTGAGGAGCGGGCGCGGCAGGCTGGGGTTGCTGCGCGGCCGCGACCTGGTCGGGTGCTACGGGCGCACCGCAGACGGGGCAAAAGAGGGCGTCGTCGACAAGCGGCGTGCCACACGAGCGACAAAACATGGCGGGCTCCTTTCGGTTCATTCCTTCCACCATGAAGGTAAACCCAAAAATGCAGCCCTTGTTGCGCAACATTCAGCCCAAACCACCGCAAAGGGGCGCAGTTCACAGGTGCCTTTGTGGTGCTTCGAACACTTGTTCCATACGTACATATGTTCTATAGTGGGGGTGCTTGCATCGGACCTAAATTGCAACTAGGATATAGTTGCAGAATGTGAGGCGGGATGACTCGGACCGATAAACTCATCGCCCAACTGCTTAGCTGCCCTTCGACGTATCGGTATACCGATTTTTTAAAAGTCATGGCTTCATATGGCTTTGAAATGGACAACAAAGGCAAGACATCCGGATCGCGCGTTCGCTTCTACAGGCCATCGGATGGCAGGATGTTCGTAATGCACGCGCCACATCCATCTGACGAATTGACAGCGGGGACCATTCGAAACATCGTTCGATTTCTGCAAGATGTCGGAGGTAGTCATGAGTAACGTTTTGGCATACAAGGGTTATTTCGCCCCCGTCGAGTTCGATGCCGAACAGCATGTGCTAACAGGTATGGTCACCGGCATTAGGGACGCAATCATATTTGAAGGCTCCACGGCTGAAGAAGTGGAGCAATGCTTCCACGACGCCGTCGACGATTACCTTGAGTTTTGCGCCGAGAAGGGCAAGGAACCCGAGCGGGCTTTTAAGGGCTCGTTCAACGTAAGAACGGGCTCTGAGCTCCACAAGCAAGCAGCGCTGGCAGCGGCAAAGAAGGGTGAGTCACTCAATAAGTTTGTGACTGAAGCAATCGCTGCGGCGTTATAGCATTAACGCATAGGCCCAAACAACCACAAAGGGCGCAGTTCACAGGCATATTTGCGGTGACTTTACTGCCCATATCGCGTTTGCCCAGATAAAAGCTGCCAAAATAAACCTGTCCCTTTTTGGTAGGTTTGGGAGATGAGGCTGGAATGGATAAGGCTGAGTTGCGGCGGGCAGTGATTGCTCGGCGCGATGCTATTGATCTGGATGTTCGGGCAGCGAAGTCTGCTGTTGTATGCGCGCGGCTTGTTGAGCTGATGGAGTCCAGCGGCACCGCGGGCCAACGCACCGTTGCCGTCTATGCCGCCATGGGTTCCGAGGTCGACCCAGCCGCGTTTGCCGCCGCGGCCGTCGCGCGTGGCTGGCGCGTGGCCTATCCGTGCATGCTCTCGGCAACAGACGCCATGGCTTGTGGCCAGCGCATGTGCATGCGGGCAGTCTCTGCTTGCAATGCGTCCGAGGCCCCGTTTATCGCCCACCCTACGCGGGCCTTCGCAGCCACGGACGTCGACAGCGTCCGCTTCCCCATCGTGCCCGCCGCCGAGCTCGACATGGTTGTCGTGCCACTCGTGGCTTTCGGCCGCACCGACGCGCGCCTGGGCTACGGCGGAGGCTGCTACGACCGCTACCTGCCCACAGTTGCACCTGAATGCCAAATCGTCGGCATCGCCTTTGACGAACAGCACGTCGACCACGTTCCCACCGACGCCCACGATCTGCCACTGCCCAACATCGTCAGCGCCTAGCCGCCGCTGTATCGCACCCGCAAGATGAGCGTGGAAAATCTCCCACTTTGAGCCCCCTTACGAGCCAAAAACGGGAGATTATCCACACTCATTCAGCAAGCGTCCGAAAATCCACGCTCGTCCGTCCGATTTTCCACGCTTGTGCAGCCAAACGCCCTGCAACTGCCTCAGCACGCACGCGGCACGCCGGCGACCTTGAGCTTGCGATCGAGCTTTGTCGGATCCCTTAGATCATCCCAGCACAAGCGCACAATCTTGCAGTTATCAAGCAGCGAAAGTCTCGACTCGCGCTGGCGCTCATCGAACTGCGCCTTCGCGAGCTTGCCCTCCTCCGCCGCCTTCTCGCTTTTAACGAATCCGTCGAACTCCCCGATAATCAGCCGGTCGCCCACGCGCCACAAGTAGTCGACGCGATACGGTCGTCCCGGCTCAACCGGGTCGAACAGCTCAACTTGCAGCTCCGGCGTCTGCCAACCGCGCTCGATCATCAGGGCACGCGCCTTGGACTCGCCGCCACTTTCCGACAGCCCATCGGCACATCGTGCAACCCTGCGCGCCGTCACAACGCCGCGACGATTCAGACCAAGCTTGTCGACAGTCTCAACGAGATGCTCCTTCGACAAAAGTTGCTCATGGAGCGCCGAGTCCGCGATGATCAGTCCCTCGACAAACGATGCATCGACCAAGCAATCCGTAATCGTTTGATTGATATCGGTTACGGCGATATCCATCTGGGTGGCCCGTGTTTGACGAGCATAGCGATGACGAATGACCTGAGAGCCCGGCGTCGTCGATTGGGCTGGCATCGCGGCGATATGGATGTGCGTCAAATTGGCATGCGAAACCGAAAGGCCATAGATAACAGCCGCCGTATAGGAGCAAAATGTCCAGTCGGGGTGCTTTTGCGCAAGCGCCCGCACCCGATGCAGATAACGCTGCCGAAACTTGAGCTCGGACCAGTATTCCGGACGCGCATACAGCCCCGGCATGACCGCTTCGAGACTTCCCGCCTCCGCCCGCCGCTCAATCTGCTTTGCCTCCGCCGCCGTGCGCGCGTACACGCAGCTCATCTGCTGTTCGCATGCTTTAATGTGACTTGCAAGCCTTTGATTCGCCGTCATGTTTCCCATGTCGCCTCCCAAATCTTGGAACGGTGCAAACGTACCAGACGGTTTCATGCGAAGTCTGACCAAATACCGTCCAGGCGCTGACCAAATGCTTGACGGTTTTGGACGTTTTAGGTTGATGTCTTATATCTGCAGGTAGGGCGGTTGTCGAGAGGTCCCTGTCTCCACATTTTGAGGCCTTGGTCCATCGGATTATCAGAAAGAAAAACCCGTCGAGATTCAAGACTACGCCAAATGCGACTTTGCCTCTGCACGCACCGTCGCTTAGCCGAGCCATCGGCATCTACATGTCTAAAAAATGAGCGTGGATAATCTCCCGTTTTGAGCCTAGTTTCAAGCCAATAGTGGGAGATTATCCACGCTCGATTTGTAAATGTCCGAAAATCCACGCTCGTCCGTCCGGATATCCACGCCCGTCACGCCGCCGGCACAGCAGCAGCCGTAGCCTAGTGCTCCTCGCCGGCGCGGGCCAGGTCGTAGGGTGTGGTCTGGTAGACGTAGTAGTTGAGCCAATTGGTGTAGAACAGCTGAGCCTGGCTGCGCCAGACGTTGCGCGGCTCGGCGGTGGGGTCGTCGCCCGGGAAGTAATGCGCCGGCACCTGAGGGTTGAGCCCGCGCTTCACGTCGCGCTCGTACTCCAGGCGCAGCGTGTCGGTATCGTACTCGGGATGGCCAAAGACAAAGAAGCGACGGCTGTCGGTCGACTTGACGATGTACAGGCCCACCTCGTCGGACACGGCCACGACCTCAAGCTGCGGCTCGGCCTCCACGTCCTCGCGGCGCACGTCGGTGTTGCGCGAATGTACGGCATAGAAGCGGTCGTCAAAGCCGCGGACCAGCGGGCTTTGCGGCTTCACCAGATAATGCTCGAACACGCCGCTCGCCTTTGCCGGCAGATCGTGCTTCTGGATACCGTAATGATGGTAGAGCCCTGCCTGCGCGCCCCAACAAATGTGCAGCGTAGAGTGCACGTGCGTGGTGGACCAATCCATGATCTGGCAGAGCTCGGGCCAGTAGTCGACCTCCTCGAACGGCATCTGTTCCACCGGCGCGCCCGTGATGATCAGGCCGTCGTAGTGGATGTCGCGGATGTCGTCGAACGTGCGGTAGAACGTCTCCAGGTGGCCGGCGCTCACGTGCGTGGCCTCGTGCGTCTTGGTGCGCAGCAGGTCCACCTCCACCTGCAGCGGCGTGTTGGAGAGCTTGCGCATGATCTGCGTCTCGGTGGCAATCTTGGTGGGCATGAGGTTGAGGATGAGCACGCGCAGCGGACGGATGTCCTGGTGCAGCGCGCGGTACTCGGTCATGACAAAGATGTTCTCGCTCTCGAGCTGCGCGGCGGCAGGGAGGGCGTCGGGGATGCGAATGGGCATGGATGCTCCTTACGAGTCAGTTGCAGCTATGGTACAACGACCGGCCCCATCCGCGCGAGCGCATCGCCCAGCGATGCCGTCAGCGGCCCAAATCACTCCAAAAGTAGAGATTAAGGCATGCCCAAAAATCTATGGCGCTTTAGCCTAGCAAAGTGGCAGCAGGACGCTACAATGGTTCGACGCGAAAAACTCGGCCGAAAGGATACATATATGTACCAGACGCGTAAGATCGGTGTGGTCGGCCAGGGCCACGTAGGAGCACATGTCGCCAACAGCCTACTTATGCAGGGCATTGCCGATGAGCTGTACCTGTGCGATATCAACGAGGCCAAGGTGACGTCCGAGGTCCAGGACCTGCGCGACTCCCTTTCGTTTGTCCCGTACAACACCAAGATCGTCAACTGCTACGACCACTACGAGGAGCTTGCCTGCTGCGACGTCATCGTCAACGCCGCCGGCAAGGTCGCGCTGGCCGCCGGCAACCGCGACGGCGAGCTGTTCTTTACCACCGACGCCGCCCGCACCTTTGCCAAGCGCATCGTCGACGCCGGCTTTGACGGCATCTTCGTGAGCATCTCCAACCCCTGCGACGTCGTGTGCACCGAGCTGTGGCACCTGACCGGCTACGATCCCAAGAAGATCATCGGCTCGGGCTGCGGCCTGGACTCCGCCCGCCTGCGCACCGAGATCTCCAAGAAGGTCGGCGTGAGCCCCAAGTCCATCGACGCCTACATGATCGGCGAGCACGGCTTTAGCCAGCTGGCTGCCTTTAAGGCCGCGACCATCGCCGGCAAGAGCCTCAACGAGCTTCAGGCCGAGAACCCCGACAAGTACGCCTTCGACCACATGGAGGTCGAGGAGCTCGCACGCAAGGGCGGCTATGTGACCTACCAGGGCAAGCAGTGCACCGAGTACGCCGTCGCCAACTCCGCCGCGCGCGTCTGCGCCGCCGTGCTGCACAACGAGCACGCCGTGCTTTCGGCCTCTACGCTTATGACCGGCCAGTATGGCGAGGAGGGTATCTTTACCTCCCTGCCGTGCGTGATCGGTGCCGAGGGCGTCGAGGAGGTCTACACGCTCGACCTGTCCGAGAACGAGCTCGAGGGCTTCCACAAGAGCTGCCAGCACATTCGCGACAACATCGCCCAACTCGACTGGTGGGATGCCGAGGCCTACGACGCCAAGTAAGCCGCTGGCTGCCGCAGCCTTGCGAATCTATGCGCGATACTAAGCGGGCCGCACCGGAAACTCACCGGCGCGGCCCGCTTTTTACGCACGCTGTTCGCTTGCGAATCGAAGGTGAATACTTTTCCCGGTACCTAGTACTGCTCGATGCCCATGTAGCGACGAACCTCGGGGCTGTGGTCGAAGACCTTGCCGCGGGCGGCGCGCAGCTCGCAGCTCATGTTGTAGAAGAAGATTGGCTCCAGGTACGAACGCACGCTGGCGGGCACGTCGCCCACGCCGTACTCGAGCGCGTCGAGCACCATGATCGTGTCGGTGTGCGTGTTGAGGAACGCGAGCGCGCGCTCCTCCATGGGGCGGCACTCGCCCGATCCGAGCTGCACAAAGTAGAACACGCCGGGCTCGGTTGCCTCGAACGGGCCGTGGAAATACTCGCCGGAGTGAATGTAGCAGCAGTGCTGCCATTGCATCTCCATGAGCGAGCAGATCGCCATGGCGTAGGTCTGGCTAAAGTTGGGGCCGGAGCCCAGGATGTAGAAGAACTCGTGCTGCTGGCAGAGCTCGGCAAAACGGGCGCCCAACTCGGCGTTGACCTTCTCGCGCGCGGCGGGCAGCAGCGCGTCCATCTGCTTAAGTCCTTCGTACATGTCGGCGAGCGCCTCGTAGCCCTCCTGCTGGTCGAGCAGCTCGGCGGCGATCAGAGCGCCGATGCCCTGCGGGACCTCGGCCTGCGGCACGCCTTCGCCCCAGGGATAGACCCAGGTAGTCCACTTGCCGTTATCAATCTTGGAGCCCTCGCAGTCGGTGAGGGCGACGACCTCGGCGCCGGCAGCCAACGCCATCTCGCAGCCGTCGACGACCTCCTGCGTGTTACCGCTGTGGCTGCAGGCGATGACGAGTGATTTCTCGCCAAGACTCTTGGGGGCCATCAGGCAAAACTCGCGCGCCGTGTAGACCGTCGAGGTAAACGTGGTGGCCTCGCGCTTGAGCAGTTCGTTGGCCGGCATCAGGTCGATCATCGAACCGCCGCAGGCGATCCAAAAGACGTTCTCAATCTTGCCCTTGCGCTCGATAATTTCCTGAACCAGATCGTGTGCGTTCACGGTGATGCTCCTCCTTGTGTGGCGGCTTTGAACGACGGCAGCTCGTACCTGCGGTCATTCTATGTTGTCCTATTTATAGCACGCACGGCGACGCCCGTGAAGCCATTTCACCAAACTTGTTCTATATTGTTCTATCTGTGGACGTTAGATGTCGAACACGTAGCGCGAGCCCACGATCTTTTGGCGTCCGAGCAGCAAGGGCCGCTCGTCCGCATCGGTAAAGTACGCCTCCATATAGAAGAGCGGCTCGCCGACCGGCACCTCCAACAGCGGGGCCGCCTGAGCATCGGCAAGCGCAATCTCCACGGTACAAGGGTCGGACTTGAGCGGCGCACGGCCCGAATGCTCGGCAACGAGCGCAAAGATGGAATTGTCCGCGAGGTCCTTGTCGGCAAGCGTCTGCAGATAGGGATGGTCGGCCAGCACAAAGGCGTTGTTCTCGAGCATGACGGGCACGCCGTCTGCCGTACGCACGCGCTCGACAACGATGAGCTCGCAGCCGGGTTCCACCCCAAAAAACGCCGCGTCCTCGCGCGTCGCCGCAACCACCGTGCGCGATACCAGGCGCGCACCCGGCACCATGTCGTTGGCAGCGCAACCCTCGGAAAAGCTCTGAACGTCACCCTTCTGGACAATCTTGCGCTTGAGCTTGGGCGCGCACACAAACGTGCCCCTCCCCTGCTGGCGGTTGAGATACCCCGCGCGCGACAGCTCCTCGATGGCGCGGCGCACGGTAATGCGTCCCACGCCGTAGTACTTCGCGAGCTCCATCTCGGAAGGAATGCGCGAGCCGGATGCGTACACGCCACGCGCGATCTCGCCCTTTAGGTCGTCCATAACCTGCTGGTACAGCGGCACGGCGGATACCTCAGTGCGCTCGGTTTTATCGTCGGATGCCATCGTTACGCTCCATCCCGTGCATGCTCGGACTCAAACTCTTCAATCGCCGCCATAAACTGCTCGCCAAAGGCGTCGGCCTTTTTCTCGCCGATGCCGTTGACCTGGATAAGCTCGTCGCGCGTCTGTGGGCGTAGGCGGCACAGGCCGCGCAGGGCCTTGTCGGAAAAGACCATGTACGGCGCCATCTCCAGCTCCGTCGAGATCTCCTTGCGGAGGGCACGCAGGCGCTCGAACAGCTCGGCATCGTCGCCAACACGCGGGCGCTGATCCAGCTCGGCCTCCTCGCGCAGCAGATCGACGGCGCGGCGGGCGCGGGCCGAGGCCTTGCGCTTGGACGCACGACGCTTAACGGTAAAGGCGAACGCCTCATCCTCGACCTCGACGGCACGCGGACCCAGCCCCACGACCGGGTACTGCCCCTGCGAGGTGGCCAGATAACCGCGGCCGCACAGCTGGCCGATGATGTCCTTGATGCGCCCGACCGATTCGCTCGACAGCTCACCGTAGCCGCGGTCCTCGTCCAGATGCATCTGGCGAATGCGCTCGGTGTTGCCGCCGTGGAGCACATCGGCGATGAGCGACTTGCCAAAGCGCATGGGACGCGTGGCCACATAGCGCACGGCGGCGCGGGCCATATCGGTGACGTCCTCGACCTCGAACTGCGTGAGGCAGTTGCTGCAGTTGCCGCAGCCCTCGGCGTCATCCGTGGCGGTGGCGCCCGCACCAGCCGCAGCAGCATGCTCGGCCGCGGCCTCGTCGCCAAAGTAGCGCAGCATGTATTCGCGCAGGCAGCCGGTGGTATTGCAGTAGCCCTCCATTTGGCTGAGCAGACGATATCGATTCTGGAGTGCCCACGCGCGCTGCTCGTCGTCGAGCGCCTCATCGGCAGCATCGCCGCGGTCGATCAGAAAGCGACGCATGCGAAAATCGTTGCCGTTCCACAGCAGGTGGCAGCTGGCCGGGTCGCCATCGCGGCCGGCTCGACCCGCCTCCTGGTAGTAGGCCTCGATGCTCTCGGGCACGTTGTTGTGGATCACGTAGCGCACGTTGGGCTTGTCGATGCCCATGCCAAAGGCGTTGGTGGCAACCATCACCTGGATATCGTCGTCGATAAAGGCGCGCTGGCTTTGGCGGCGGGCCTCGTTGCCCATGCCGGCATGGTAGCGGCCAACGCGAATGCCGCTGGGGCCCAGCGCCTCGGCAAGCTCACCTGCCAGCGCATCGACCGTCTTGCGGGTCGAGCAATACACGATGCCGCTCTCGCCCGAATGCGCGATCACATAGTCGCGCACCCACGCTGCCTTGGCTTTGTCGCCCATCTCCTCGCAGCCAAAGTAGAGGTTCTTGCGATCGAAGCCCGTCACCACCGTCGCGGGGTTTTGCAGACCGAGCATCTGCTGAATGTCCGTGCGCACACGCTCGGTCGCCGTAGCGGTAAACGCCGCCACGATGGGGCGCTGCGGCAGGGAATCGATGAACTCACGAATCTGCAGATAGGCGGGGCGGAAATCCTGGCCCCATTGGCTCACGCAGTGGGCCTCGTCAATGGCCACGAGCGGCACGCCAATGCCGGCGGAACCCGCGACCTCCTGCGCAAAGGCCAAAAAACGCGGCTCGAGCAAGCGCTCGGGCGCCACGTACATAAGCTGGTAGCGGCCCTCGCGCGCCCGCTTGAGCACGGTGTTTTGCTGGGCCGGGGTAAGGCTGGAGTTGAGATAGCTGGGGCGCGCACCCGCCGCGAGCAGCGCGCGGGTCTGGTCCTCCATAAGCGACAGCAGCGGACTCACCACAAAGGTGATGCCGGGCAGCATGAGCGCGGGCACCTGGTAGCAAATGGACTTGCCGGCACCCGTGGGCATAACACCCAGCGCATCGCGACCGGCAAGGATCGCATCGACCATGCGGTCCTGTCCCGGGCGAAACGAGGTGTAGCCAAAATAGGCGCCGAGCGTGTCGAGCGCCATCTGCTGCATGCTATCGGTCATGGTTTCCTAACGTTCAAGTCATCTGCCGCCGATTATACGCCGCCACGCGGACCGGTACCGCGCGGCTGCCGGCCACGGGCGATGCAATCCGAAAGGAACGAGCGTGAATTTTTGGACACTTTCCGGATGAGCGTGGATAATCTCCCACTTTAAGCCCGTCACCAAGAAAAAAACGGGAGATTATCCACGCTCATTCTGCGAGTAGTCATTGGGGACGTTCTTGAATGACCAGTCGTTTAAGAACGCCCCCAACGACTAAGGAGTGTCCCCAGGTGCCGACAGAATAGGAACGTCCCCAAGTGCCGGCCCGGCAACGCCGATGTTTTGGCGCGGACAGACACTATGACCCAATCCGAGGGCACTAAAAAGATAGGAGCCCCCGCTCGTGACCGCGGGTCGGGGCTGCGACAATGATGTTGAAGTGCCATAGGCGCAGCCGCGCCGCAACGAGGTTGGGAGGCTCCCATGCCAAAGTATTCTACCGCGTTCGGGATGGACGTCCACCTGAGGTCGACCACCGTCTGCGCCCTCGACGCGGACACCGGCGAGGCCGTGACGAGGAGGTTCCCCGGCAACCCCTGGGGCGAGATCGCCGGGTGGATGGATGGGTTCCCCGGGCCGTCGCTCGCGGCCTACGAGAGCGGCTACCTCGGCTTCGCCCCGCAAAGGGAGCTCGCCGGGCTCGGCGTCGAGTGCGTCGTCGCCGCGGTCTCGAAGATCCCCAGGTCGGCCGCCGACTCGGCCTCCAAGAACGACAGGAACGACGCCGCCAGGATGGCCAAGGCGATACTCGCCCACGACATCTCCCCCGTATGGGTCCCCTCCCCCGAGGTCGAGGGCATCAGGGACCTCGCCGGCGCCTACGACGGGGCGACCGCGCGCCTGGCGACCGCCAAGCAGCGGCTGCTCGCCTTCCTCGCAAGGCGGGGGTTCGTCTACGGCGGCACCACGCCCGCCGGCAACCCGAGGAAGTACTGGACCTACGACTTCCTGAGGTGGCTCGACAAGGTCAGGCCGGAGGACGATGGCGGGGTTCGGACGCTCGCCGCCCTGAGGAACGAGGTCGAGGCCGCGGCGGAGGCCCGGTCGGACCTGCTCTCCGAGTACAGGGCGGCCGTGGATGCCGGCCCGATCGCCGCGGAGGTGGCCGCCCTCCAGTCGATCAAGGGCTGCGCCTTCGCGCTGGCCGCGGCCTTCTCGGCCGAGGTCGGCGACTTCACGAGGTTCCGTTCCGGAAGGCAGGTCACGGCCTATTTCGGCCTCGCGCCGAGTCAGAGGTCGAGTGGCGACTCCGTGCGGCTCGGAGGCATCAGCGGTGCGGGCAACGCGCTCGTGAGGAAGCTGGCCGTTGAGGGCTCATGGTGCTACGCCGCGGCACGGCACCAGCCGAAGCTCATGCCAAGGGACACGGGCGTGCCCCTCGAGATAAGGATGCACGGGAGGAAGGGGTCCGAGCGGCTCCTGCGGCGGCGCGAGGAGATGCTCGCCCGCGGCGTGCCCGCGGCGAAGGCCAACGCGGCCACCGCGGCCGAGCTCGTGAGGTGGCTCTGGGCCCTCGGCATGATGTGCCGGGAGGGCGCGGAATAGACACAGCCCCCGTCCCGGCGAGCCGGGCGGCCTTCGGGGATACCCCCTATTTCGCTGTGCGCGCGGAGCCCTCCGCATGCGCCTCGACAGACTTGGGGAACCCCGCCGAAGGAATGGAGTGCGGGCCGACAGAACGGTATCCGCGGATATGAGACTGAGCCGAAGGCGTCGACGACATGCCGGGGGCGG
>ERZ827498.2674-NODE-2674-length-16459-cov-2.721775_pt1 | contig 16459 bp, 15 predicted proteins | sample MGYA00519865_ERZ827498 | MGnify/ENA primary metagenome ERZ827498 (study PRJEB31778, sample SAMEA3449328) | human gut metagenome | biome: human gut; feature: human-associated habitat; material: faeces | place: United Kingdom | collected 2010/2012 ...
CGAGGGCAAGCGAATCAAGAGCATTTTCGCGGAGTCGGGCGAAGCGGGATTTCGCGCTATTGAAACCGATGTGCTTGCCGAGATCGCCGGCAAAGACGATCCGCTGCTCGTTTCGTGCGGCGGCGGGGTGGTGCTGCGCGAGGAGAACCGTGCCATTCTGAAATCCGCCGGCGTCGTCGTCCACCTGCGGGTTTCGGCCGACGAGGCCGCGTCGCGCATCAGCGACAAGTCGAGCCGTCCGTTGTTCCAGGATATCGAAGCCGCTCGCGCGCGTTGCGATGAGCGAGCCCCCCTCTACGACGAGGTCGCGGATTTTATCGTGGACACCGCAGGGCGTTCGGTTCCCTCCATCGCGTATGAGGTGCAGAAGCTGTTAGAGAGAGAAGGCGTGTTATGCCCGCAACGAAAGTAGTGGTGAACATCCCCGGCGAGAGCTCCTACGACGTGCGCATCGGCTCACGGCTCGTCGCAGGCGCCGGCGCGTATTGCCGCAAGATCGATAAGGTCGCGAACGCATCGCGCGTGCTTGTCATCACCGACGACAACGTCGCGCCGTTGTATTTGGACGAGACTAAAAACTCGCTGCGCGATGCGGGTTACCGGGTGAGCGACATCGTGGTGCCCGCGGGCGAGGGGTCGAAAAGCCTTGCCGTCGCAGGTGAGATCTGGGAGGCGATGGCGAGTCTCTCGCTTGAGCGTGATTGCGCGGTCGTGGCGCTCGGCGGCGGGGTCGTCGGCGATTTGGCGGGTTTCGTCGCGTCGACGTACATGCGCGGCGTTACGGTGGTGCAGGTTCCGACGACGCTGCTCGCCATGGTCGATTCGTCGGTGGGTGGCAAGACCGCCGTCAACCTGGATGCGGGCAAGAACCTGGTCGGCACGTTCAAGCAACCCGCTTACGTATGCGCTTCGACCGACACGCTCGCGACGCTTTCCGAGCGCGAGTGGCGCTGCGGATGCGCGGAAATAGCGAAGTCGGCGGTCATCGAGTCGGATGAGTTCTTCTTCTGGATGATGGAGCACGCACGCGAGTTGGCCGCCCGCGACGAGGAGATCGTCGCCGAGGCCATTGCCCGCTCGGTGGTGTTCAAAGCGAACGTGGTGGCGCAGGATAAGACCGAAAGCCGCGGCGTGCGCGAGTGCTTGAACTACGGTCACACGCTCGGCCACGCCATCGAGGCGCTCGCAGGGTTCGGCACGTACTCCCATGGCGCCGCGGTGGCCGAGGGCATGCGGTTTGCCGCGCGCCTCGGCGTCGAGATCGCGGGGTGCTCGTCCGAGTTCGTGCAAGCGCAAGACGACCTGCTCGATGAACTCGGGCTTTCTGCTCTGCCGTGGTCGGCGCCTGCCGCCGACGTGCTCGCCGCTATGAAGCGCGACAAGAAGGCGCGCAGCGGCATCGTGCGTTTCGTCGTGCCGCGCGACGTGGGGGACTGGCGGTTGCTCGAGGTTCCCGATGACGTGATCTTGAGCCATCTTGAGATGTGGAGGGCGGCGAAGTGAGGAAATACCTGCTGCTGAACGGGCCGAACCTCAACATGCTGGGGATTCGCGAGCCTGCGATCTACGGGCGCGACACGCTCGCCTCCATCGAGGCCGCCGTGGTGGCCCACGGAGCCGAGCGCGATGCGGAGGTTATCTGCTTTCAGTCCAATCATGAGGGCGACCTCATCGACCGCATCCACGCAGCGCACGGGGTGTTCGACGGCATCGTTTACAATCCCGGTGCTCATACGCATTACTCCTACGCCATTCGCGATGCCCTGGGTTCGATTGACGTTCCCGCAGTCGAGATTCACATTTCCGATGTGGACGCACGCGAGCCGTTCCGTGCCGTATCCGTGGTCGCGCCCGCTTGCGTCGCCCAGGTGAAGGGCTTCGGCGCGAAGGGCTACGAGATGGCGCTCGATCTTCTGCTCGATGGGGAGTACGCGCGCCTTGGCGAGGGCTTTGAGGAGAAGGTGCGGGGAAAGGTGATCGTCGGCACGCCCGACGGCCCGAAGGTTCTTGAGCTTGCGTGAGACGGCGAGCGGGGGGACGACCGGCTTGCCGCAAGGCGGGCAGGTCTCCATTTGACGACGTGGCAGTTAACGGTGCGATTGAAGGGAAGCGTGGGTCATGGGTTTTTCCGATGTGCGAATTGAACGTTTGAGGGCGTATTTGGCTGAGCGCGATATCGCGGCGATGTACGTGCGAGATACCTCGAACATCGAATGGCTCACCGCGTTCGACGACGTTTTCGACAGCGAGCGGGCGCATGCGCTGCTCGTCGATGGGCGGCGTGCGCTTCTGCACACCGACTCGCGATACGTCACGGCATGCGAGCGCGCTGCGCGCGGAACGCACGTCGTGGTGAGCGCCGATGTTGCGAGCCACGCGAAGGTCGCGCGATCCTTCTGGGACGAGACGTGCGCGCCGGCTTCGGGCGAGACGACGGCCGCGAGCGCTTGCGCATCTCTCGGCATCGAGGACTCGATGGCCCTTTCTGAGTTCCGCGCGCTCGAGAAGGAGTTCGCCTGCGAGGACGGGTCGCCCTCGGCATCCTTCGCCGAAACCGACGGCGTGGTCGTGGGCCTGCGCGCGGTGAAAGACGCCGATGAGATTCGCCGCATGCGCGCTGCGCAGGCCATCACCGATGCGGCCTTCGCCCATATAGTCGCCTTTATGAAGCCCGGCATGACCGAGCGCGAGGTTCAGCTCGAGTTGGAGGACTTCATGGTGCGCAACGGCGCGAGCGGTCTGGCGTTTTCCTCCATCGTCGCAACGGGCGCTAACGGCGCGAGCCCCCACGCCATCCCCGGCGCCACGGTTTTAGAAGCGGGGCAGTGCGTGGTGCTCGACTTCGGCGCCCGCGCGTTGGGTTACTGCTCGGATATGACGCGCACGGTGTTTCTCGGCGAGCCCGAGGGCAAGATGCTTGACGCGTGGCTCACGATGCGACGCGCCAACGAGGAGGTCGAGGCCATGATCCGCCCGGGTGTCACCGGCGCGGAGGCGCACAATCACGCCGAGCACGTGCTGGCCGAAGGCGGCTTCGGGGGTTTGATGGGCCACGGACTCGGGCACGGCGTGGGCATCGACATTCACGAGCAGCCCGTTTTGAACCCGCGTAACTTCAAACCGCTTGCCGCGGGCAACGTGGTGACGGTGGAGCCCGGCATCTACATTCCCGGAGAGTTCGGCATGCGCTTGGAGGACTTCGGCGTGGTGACCGATGAGGGGTTCGACGTGTTCACGGAGTCGACTCACGAGCTTATCGTTCTCTAGGATTCGACGGCGTTCGACGGGGCGGCGGAAAGGGGAGGCGTGGCCGAGCAAGGCGCGGATATGCAGGGCAGCACGCGTGAGGTAATCGACGATGCGCAGTTCAAGCGCATGATGAAGGATCATCGCGGCACGTTCTTCACGCGCAACGATTACCAGATCGTCACGCTGGCGCTCATCGCCGTCAACGTGGCCGTCTTCGCGGTGGAGATGTGGCGTTCGGGAATCGGCTTCGATATTTCGACGCGCGTGCTCATCGACATGGGCGCCATGCTTCCCGCCGCTATAACCTCTCCCGCCGATTTCTATCGTTTCGTCACGCCGATGTTTCTGCATCTTGACGTGATGCATCTGCTGATGAACATGGTGGCGCTCTACAGCGTTGGCGCTTTGCTCGAGCAGGTTCTCGGCCGCGCGAACTTCGTGCTGCTGTACTTCATTGCGGGCATCACCGGAAACGTGGTCTCGTATGCGGCCGACTTGGTGTTCGGCACGGGCATGACGGTGTCGGCGGGTGCTTCGACGAGCGTGTTCGGCCTGTTCGTCGCCGTTGCGCTTTTGGGCGTCCTCTGTCGCGGTGACCGTCATTTCATCAGGGAGTACAGCCGGGGCATGATTGCCGTCATCCTGGTCAACATAGCCTACACGCTGCTCGTTCCGGGTATCTCGGTGAGCGGGCATTTAGGCGGCGCGGTGGGCGGAGCGCTTGCCATGCTCATGGTGCCGGCGTTCGCTCTGCGCACTCCCGTCGCGCTGCGCGTTGTTGTTGCTCTCGCCTGGGCCGCCGCCGTCGCCTTCGTCCTCTTCGGCCTGTAGGAGGGCTCGCCTTCCTACAGGGCTTTGCGCGCAGATCTGCCTTTCGTGTTGACTGATCACGTTTTTCGGTCGAAAATTGTGCGTAGTGAACACGTTTTTCCACCGAAAAATGTGTTTGATCCCGGGCTGCAGAAGCAAGAGGGAAAAGCGGGATCGTGATTCGGGGCCCGTGCGTTGGCGTCGATGCCGTCCTCGTCGTCAACGGCGGTGCGCCTTTCGCTCACCTTGTGCCATCGTTGAAACACGCGAGGTCATGTGTTTGTGGAAAATCAAATGAGTTGAAGGTCGTTCCAGATTCGCGAGGCGATATCTGGTAAAATATAGCGGCTTTTTCCGATGGTGGAGCATGTGCGCAGCAAGGCTGCAAGCGTTGAGTCAAGGAGAAACCGCCATCGCACGATATGGAAGGATCGCAAGCATGGCAACCATCTCTACGGCAGATTTCAAGAACGGCATGTGCATCGTCAACAACGGCAAGATGTGCACCATCGTCGAGTTCCAGCACGTGAAGCCCGGCAAGGGCGGTGCGTTCGTGCGCACCAAGCTTCGCGACATCAAGACCGGCCGCGTTGTTGACTACACGTTCAACGCGGGCACCAAGTTCGACTCCGTTCGTCTTGAGACGAAGAAGATGCAGTACCTCTACAACGACGGTGCCGATTACTACTTCATGGACAACGACACCTTCGAGCAGATGGCTATTTCCGCCGAGACCGTCGGCGCCGCGTCCGATTGGCTGAAGGAGAACGACGAGGCTTCGCTGCTTTACGCCGCCGAGGAGCTCATCTCGCTTGAGCCGCAGATGTTCGTCGAGCTTGAGGTCACCGAGACCGAGCCCGGCTTCAAGGGCGACACCGTCCAGGGTTCCACCAAGCCCGCCACCATGGAGACCGGCGTGACCATCCAGGTGCCGATGTTCATCGAGATCGGTGACGTGCTGCAGATCGACACGCGCGACGGCCGCTTCATCAAGCGCGTCTAATCGGCGTATCGGCATATTCGTTTTTTCGGGGAAGTGCGTTTTGCGCTTCCCCTTTTTCTCTATAGAGGGACGTGCGGCAGGGGGCGCGAGGTTCGAATGGATCTGATGTATCGGTTGTTGCTTGCGGAGAAGCGCTTCTACCCCTTCCGTCGTTGGCCGCGGGAGAAGGCTCGATGCGTGCTGTTTCCCGGATGCGGGTTTGCAGCGCAGTTTCCCCGCACGCTTGAAGCCCTCGAGCTGTTGTGCGCACAGCACGGCGTGCCCGTGGCTCATGATTGCTGCGGGAGCCCGTTCGGGGAATCGGGTTTAGCTGATGAAGCCGCTCGGTTCGCCGCGAAGCTCAACGTGCGCTTTCGTGAGATAGGCGCCGAGGAGGTCATCGTCGTGTGTCCGAACTGCCTACGGCACATGCGCGAGACTCTCGACGTTTCCGTGGTGAGCATCTACGAGAAGCTGGCCGAGTGGGAGGTCGGGCTGGGTTCGCTCATGCCCGACGGCTACGTGTTCCATCCGTGCCCCGAACGCGAGAGCGCCGTTATATGGCCGGAGATCGAGCCGTTCGTCGCGGGTGGCGAGCTTGCTCCCGTTGCGGGCGTGCCCTGTTGCGGGTTGCGCGGGGATATCGCCGCGAGGGGCCCCGAGCCTGCGCGGAAGCTCTGCGCGAAAGCGGCACGGCAGGTGGGTGATGCGCCGCTGTACGTGTACTGCGCTTCTTGCGGCGGCCAGTTCGCCCGTCAGGGGCTTTCCGACGTTCGTCACATTCTCTCTGTGCTGTTGGGCATCGAGGAGCAGCCCGACTGCAAGCATTCGGTGAGGAATCGTCTCGCGGCGAAGATGCGCAAACGCGACGTCTAAGGCGGGCTTCGCTGGACGAGCGCTCACACGTTGGGGCGGCGCTCTTCGTTGAGCGAACTCTCGCGCGCCGGGGCGGCGGTGTGCGCCGGGTTCGCTGGATTCGCGCGCGGTGCGTTTCGCGAATGCGGGTTCGGAAAAACCATGGAAGAAGGGTGATCGAGGGTGACCGAGAAGGAACGTATGCTGGCGGGGCGGCTCTACCGAGCCGATGATCCTGAACTGCTCGACGGAGATGCGCGCGCCCGTCGGCTGACGCGTGCGTATAACGCCACGACCGAAGAAGAGATCGATCGGCGCAGGCAGCTGCTCTGCGAGCTTTTGGGCTCGGCGGGGGAGGGCTCCTACATCGAACCTCCCTTCCATTGCGATTACGGGTCCAATATCCACGTAGGCAAGAACTTCTACGCCAACTTCGACTGCATCATCTTGGATCCCGCGCGCGTCACCATAGGCGATGACGTCATGCTGGCGCCGCGCGTGGGCATCTACACCGCCACGCACCCGATTGACCCTGCGGTGCGCAACGAGGGGCTTGAGTATGCGTTGCCCGTCACCATCGGCGATAACGTGTGGATCGGCGCCCATGCGGTGGTGAACCCCGGCGTGAGCATCGGTTCGAACACGGTGATCGGCTCGGGATCGGTGGTGACGCGCGATGTTCCCGAAGGCGTCGTGGCCGCGGGCAATCCCTGTCGTGTCATCCGAGCGATCACCGAGGAAGACGCACGGTATTGGGCGCAGCGCAAGCAGGAGTATCTCGACAAGGTTCGTGCGGAGTCGGGCGCTTAGGCGGGCCGTGCGATCTTGCAAAAACTTGCAAAAGCTGCAAAGACTTGCAAAAATCAAATCGATAAGGCTTTGCTGTAGCGTGAGAAAGCGGATGTGGAGGGCGGTTTTGTGATCACGGTCAATCCGTTTACGCCGACGTTCGGCATCGTTCCCCCGTTTATGGCCGGTCGGGAATCCCTCATAGAGGATATTTCCGCCGCTTTCTCGAACGGGATCGGCGATCCGAATCTCTCAACCATCATTTCCGGAGCACGTGGTACGGGAAAGACCGCCATGCTCTCCTTCATGGCGGAGGAGGCGTCGTCTCAAGGGTGGATAGCGGCGAATACCACGGCTGCCGATGGGATGTTGGAAGATATTCTCGAACAGGCGACGTTCGCCGCGCGCGATTTCCTCGAAGCGCTGGGAGGAAGACGGCTTAAGGGTATAAGCGTCGGCCAGCTCGTCGGTATCGAGTGGGAAAACGAAACGCCTCGTGCGGGAAACTGGCGCGCTCAAATGAACGCGCTTTTGGATCAGCTCAGCGAGAATGATATCGGCTTGCTCATCACCGTTGACGAAGTGCGGGCGAATCTTGAGGAGATGAAGCATCTCGCGCGCGTGTATCAGCATTTCGTGAGGGAGGGGCGCAAGGTCGCTCTTCTGATAGCGGGACTTCCCCATTCAGTATCGGGTTTGTTGAGCTCGGACGACGTTTCGTTTCTTCGCCGCGCGAGAAGGCATTCCCTCGGCCGTATTTCAGATGCCGACATTCGGGATGCCATGCGCATGACCATCGAGCAGGGAGGTCGTCGCATAGCTCCTCGAGCGCTTGACGCTGCCGTGCAGGCTGTAGACGGATTTCCCTATATGATGCAGTTGGTCGGTTTTCGCGTGTGGGCGGAGAATCCGAGGTTGGAGGAGATAGCCGAGATCGATGTCGAGCGCGGTGTGCGTCTGGCTCGAAAAGAGATGGTCGAGGGGATCGTCGAATATACGTACCGGGAGTTGTCGAAGGGGGACAGGCGTTTTCTGTTCGCTATGCTGCCCGACGAGAAGGGGAGCTTTCTATCGGATGTCGCAAAGCGTATGGGTGTGAAGAGCAACTACGCTTCCCAGTACAAGCGGCGACTGCTGGAACAGGGTGTTATCGGGGAACCTCAGGCGGGGTTCGTTCGATTCGACATGCCGATGTTGAGGGAGTATCTTTTCGAACAGGATTCTGAGACGAAGTGGTAAGTCGCGCGACGACGGGGAGTTACCTCGCTCGTAGGATGGCTTTACGCATCGTTGATTCACTGAAAAGGCCCGTTGTTGCTGATCATATTGAGGTCGGCGGCAACGGGTCCTCTCGTTTGGGGCGGGGTTGTCTCGTGTTTTCTTAATAAGTTTTATTATGTACAACGTGCAACATAGTTATGCGAGGGGAGGACGACGATGGCCGACGCTATGGTGACGGCGCGCATGTTGCAAGAGAAAAAGCAGGAGGTCGGTAAAGTGCTCGAGGAGCTGGGCATGAGCGCCTCTCAGGTTATCAATCAGCTCTACGACTATCTTATCCAGAACAAGAGCCTGCCCTTCGGAGAGAAGAAGCGCCTTCGCAACGGGGACGAGATATCGCCTGAGGAATGGCGAGCGGCGAGGGAATGGGTTGACAGCTTCCCTTACGTCTCCCTTGAAGGGGAGTTCGCCGATATGGCCATCAAGGAGGCGCGTCTGCATCGACTGCGCGCCGAGGGTGAGTTCGACGGATTGGGAAGACTTCGAAGACGCATGCGTGTACTGCGCGGCGCGCAAGATCAAGGCTGATGCCATCATCACGCGCAACCGAAAGGGCTTCGCCCGGTCGTCTATCAAGGTTTTCGATTGCGATGAGCTGTTCGCGTACCTCGAGCGGGAGGTGGGCGTCTCGTACGCAGACGTGCCGTGGGGGTAGGGCTCTTCCCTCTCGCCTTGCGGCGGTCGCTGCCATGGAGAGTGTCGACGACGCCGTCGAGAAAGGGTTGTGCCCTCTAGCCCTGCGGCAGTCGATTCGTTTTGCCGCAGGGCCGTTTGCCTTCTATCTTTCGTAAGGCGTGATGGCCACCTTCATGCAGCCGTCTTCATGCGCGGCGAAAAAACGGTAGGCTTCCTCGATGCGGTTGAGCGGGAACGAGTGCGTCATGAGATAACTCGTGTCCAGCTTGCCCGCTGCAATGAGGTTCATGGTGCGGTCGAGTCCGTGCGCGTCCACGCCGCCTGTTTTGAACACGAGATTCTTGCCGTACATGAGCGGCAGCGGAAGCACCTGGTCTTCCTCGTAAAGTGCCATCAGCGACACCACGGCGTTGGGCCGGGCGATCTTCCAAGCCATTTCGAACGTGTTTGCGCCGCCCGCACACTCGATGACGGCGTCGGCGCCGCGTCCGCACGTCGCGGCCAGCACGGCTTTCTCGACATCCTCGACGGTGGGGTTTGCACATGCGTCGCACGCGCCATGCGACCGGGCCATGGAAAGACGGTCGGCGTCGATGTCGATGGCGATGATGTTCGCAGGTCCGTAATTGCGCGCGCACAGCATGGCGCACTGACCGACCGGACCCGCTCCGATGACGGCGACGGTGTCGCCCGGTTTGATCTCGGCCAGCTCCGCGCCGAACACACCGGTGGCCAGCACGTCGCCGAGCAGCAGCGCCTCTTTATCGCTGACGGCGTCGGGGATGTGCGTGAGGCCTTGGTTGGCAAGCGGCACGCGCACGTATTCGGCTTGACATCCGTCGATGCGACAGCCCAGTTCCCAGCCGCCCTCGACGCAGTTGTTGACGTAACCGCGTTCGCAGAAGAAGCATGATCCGCAGAACGTTTCGACGTTGACGGCAACCCGGTCGCCCGGGTCGAAACCGCGCACGTCCGCTCCGACCTCCTCGACCACGCCGACGAACTCGTGCCCGAGCACCGTGTCGGGAAGCGCGCGGGGCACCGAGCCGTGCATGATATGCAGATCGCTCGTGCAGATAGACGACATCGTCACGCGCACGATGGCGTCTTGCGGATGCTCGATATGGGGAAACGGGCGATCTTGAAGCGAGATGCCTCCCTTGCCGTCGTGCACAAGGGCCATCATGGTTTCGGAAGCGTTCGCTGCGGCTGCGCTCATGTTGATCTCCTTTCGTTCGGGCAGCTGATCCGGGGGGGCGATATGAAGCATGATCCAGCATACGCCTTTGCGCAAGTTGCAGCATGTCCCTCTCGTTTACGTCCCCGTCTCGTGGACGACCGTTCGTAGTGCCGCCACCGCTCGTTGAGCGCTTCGCTTTCGCGTGTCCTATGTGCCTTCGGGTTCTCGCTTCGCGTTTTCACGCCTTTCCTCCCTCGCGGCGTTCATCCCGATTCCGTGCTCCTTGCACCGCAATATTCTCAAATGGGGGTAAATCCAACAGACTATCCTTAGAAAACTATTATTCTGCAATAAGTATTTATCTGAACCTGAATAGATAGGGGCGGAAGGGGACATGTCGAAGGGGAGAGTCGCGGTTCCGGTGATCGTCGCGTTGACTGTCATGATCGCGCTGTTCTTCGGATCGTTCATGCTCGGGCAGTATCCGATCCCCCCTTCGGGGGTCGTCGATATCATTGGCTCGAGGATGTTCGGCTATGAATGCTCGCAGCCTGATATGGCGCAGACCATCGTGTGGAAGGTGCGTCTGCCGCGCATCATGGCGGCGCTGCTCATCGGCGCGGCGTTGTCGGTCGCGGGTGCGGTGTATCAGGGACTGTTCAAAAACCCCATGGTGTCGCCTGACATTTTGGGCGCTTCATCGGGTGCGGGCCTTGGCGCCGCTATCGCCATCTTGCTGTCGCTTCCCTACGCGTTCATCCAGCTGAACGCGTTTGCCTTCGGCATATTGGCGGTGGGCATCGCGTATTTCATCTGCCAACGCGTCAGCCGTGGCAAAGACGCTATTTTGATGCTCGTGCTCGGCGGCATGATCGTCTCGACGTTGTTCTCGTCGTTCATCACGCTGACGAAGTACATCGCCGACCCCGAAAGCAAACTTCCCGAGATCACGTACTGGCTCATGGGCGGGCTGTCCACCGTGTCGCTGCAAGATATCGCGGTGCTTATCGTCCCGCTGGTCGTCGGGGCGCTTCCCCTGGCCGCTATGCGCTGGCAGCTCAACGCCATGGCGTTTGGCGACGAGGAGGCCTCCGCTATGGGCATGAACGTCAAGCGTTTGCGCTTTATCTTCATCCTGTGCGCCACGTTGCTCACGGCCGCATCGGTATCGGTCGCGGGCATGATCGGCTGGATCGGCCTCATCATTCCCCATATGGCCCGCTTCATCGTGGGACCGAACAACAAGGTGCTCCTTCCCATGGCGTCGTTGGTGGGCGCGAGCTTCCTTCTTCTCGTCGACAACGTGGCGCGCCTGCTGTTCACGGTTGAGATTCCCCTTGGCATTCTCACATCGATCATCGGCGCGCCGTTCTTCTTCTACCTGTTGATAAAGCGGAAGAGAGAACAGTCGTAAGTGAACGTGTGTGCGCCCGGCCTTGGCGGGGCGCGGCGCGGCGGGGCGCGGCCATGACGCTTTCGGCGCGCGGTTTCGGAAAGGGGTTGCCATGAAATTGGAGGCGCGCGGGGTGTGCGCGGGCTACGGCGGCAAGAACAACGTGCGCGATGTGAGCTTCTCGCTCGAAAGCGGGCAAGTGCTGTGCCTGCTCGGGCCGAACGGCGTGGGGAAGACGACGTTGTTCAAGTCGCTGCTCGGATTCATTCCGTTCACGGAGGGCGGCTTGTACGTCGATGGACGCGAGCTCGATCATCGCAATCGCAAGCAGGTGGCGTCGCTTATCGGTTACGTCCCCCAGGTCCACGAGCCGCCTTTCCCGTTTCAGGTGATCGACGTCGTGGTGATGGGTTCCATCGCGCGGTCGGATATGTTTACAGGGCCCTCGAAGGACGCCTTCGCCGAGGCGGATGCGCTGCTCGAGGAGCTTGACATCGCGTATCTGCGTAACCGCGACTACACCAAGATCTCGGGCGGAGAGCGGCAGATGGTGCTCATCGCCCGCGCGCTCATGCAAAAGCCTGCGTTTCTGATGATGGACGAGCCCACGTCGAGCCTCGATTTCGGCAACCAGATGCGCGTTCTCGCGCAAGTGTGCGCGTTGGCGCACCGCGGCGTCGGCGTCATCATGACCTCGCATTTTCCCGACCATGCGTTTTTGTGCTGCGATAAGGCGGCGGTTATGAGCCGCACCGAGCCCTTCCGCGTGGACGATATCGAGAACATCGTTACCGAGGAAACGTTGCAAAACGCCTACGGCATCCCCGTCAAAATCGCCTCGATCAACGTACCCGAGCATCCCGACGGCAGCGTGACCACGTGCGTGCCGCTGCTGAAGACGAAGTCTCACCCGTGTCCGTGCGCCGAGGACTTCACGCAGATTGTCGGCGCGCGTACCTGGCATGATGACTCGCGCGTCGAAGAGACGCCCGAGCGGAAAAGGAAAGCCTCATGACGGCGAAAGAAGCCAAGCGTCCGGGTAGTTTGCGCGAAGCCGCACGTGAAACGATCCTCCTCACCTGTGAATCGGGGCATGTTCCCGTAATTGAGCGCGTGTCGTTCGGCGGGAAGTGGGTTCTCGTCGAGCTTGATGACGGTCGTGCGGGTCGCGCGTTCTCGTTCGGCGGCGAGCATGCGGTGTACGGGCAGGTCGATTTCGAGCACGTGCGCGGCATGCGCGTGCTGGCGGGCATGGCCGTCGACGCTGCGATCGGGAAGCTTCTCGACGAGGCGGATGCGCTCGATGCTGCCTTCGCTTGTGCTGGGGAGGCGACGGACGTATCCGAGAACGCGGACGGCTATGCGTCGCGCGCGCGTTCCCACGCCGCAGCGGCAGGCTTTAACCGCAGCGTCGCGCTGGCAGCGGCCAACGCGCTTTCTTGCAACGTGAACGCCGCATGCGAGCTGCGTGAGCGCGGCTTCGAGCTATCGGAGGAGCGCGACTATTCGTTTCTGCGCCCCGATGACGCGGTTGTGCTCATCGGGGCCGGCATGCTCATGCGCGAGGCAAGGGAAACCTGCGCGAGCGTCGACGTTATCGACATGCGGGCGCCGTCTGTGCTTTACAGCGCGTCGTTCGATGCGGAGGGCGAGCGTTTGGGGCCGGCGAACGTACGGTTCCACGGGCCCGAGGACACGCGCGATCTCGTCGGGCGTGCCGACGTGGTGGGCGTCACCGGGTGCGCGCTTGCCAACGAGAGCCTATTTGAAGTCGCCGACATGATCGGCGGCGCTCGCGAGTTCGTGGTGTTCGGCCCTTCGGCGCAGCTTCCCATGGAGCTTTTCGCGCGGTTGGGCGTGACGCGTGTGGCGACAAGCCGCGTGACCGACGCTCCGGCGCTCGTCGAGGGCATGCTGACGGGGTTCGAGTCGTCCGGCCCGCGCGATGCGTCCGAGGGATACGTGGTGTCGCTTCCCCGCGAAGGCGTGGCGTGCGCGCCCCGGCGAGGGGAGGCGCCGCTTCGGGAATAGAGAGTGCGCGGGTCTTGCGCAAGGCCTGTTATCCGATGAATGACGCGACTTGGATACTGTGAAAGGAAAGCACGATGAACAGCTCGATGAATATCGACACGATGAGCCGCCGCTCGTTCGTACGGCTGGCGGTGGCCGCAGGCGCGACGGCGGCGGGGGCGCTCGTCCTCGGCGGATGCTCTCAGGCGGCGCCTGCTGCCTCGAGCGCGTCGTCGAGCGCGGCCGAGCAGGCGGCGCGCGTGGTGATCGACGCGAAGGGAAACGAGTTCACCATCCCCGAGAAGGTGGAGCGCATTGCCATCACGTGCAACGGCGGCACTACGCACGAAGTGGCTATTTTCGGCGGCGCGGACAAGATCGTGGCGCAGCCTTCGATGAGCAAGTTTCCGCAGCTGCTTAAGATGTACCCGCAGTTCAACGATGTGGTGAACGCGGGTTCGTTCGACGATCTCAACATCGAGGCCATGGTGGCCACCGAGCCTGACGTGGCGCTGGTCGGCGTCAGCTCGGATAAGGGCAACGCTCAGATCGCCGACGTGGGAATCCCCACCTATGTCATGCTCATCGGCTGGGCTGCGGTCGATACCCTCAAGCAGGAGTTCCTCAACGTTGGAAAGATCGTCGGCGACGAGCAGAAGGCGGAGGACCTCGTTGCTCACTGGGATCGCGTACTCGGAGGGCTTGCCGAGAAGGTCGCCGCTATTCCCGAGAGCGAGCGCAAGAAGGTGTACTACCTGAGCGCGCCGGATGTCACGAAGGCGAACCTCGGCGATTGGGGGCGCACCTGGGTGGATACGGTCGGTGGTGTTTTCGCGGTGCCTGAAGCGGATCTCAACGGGGACGTGACCATTGAGAAAGCCCTTGAGTGGGACCCCGACGTCATCGTTATCCAGGGAGGAAAGGACATCAACGCGATTTACGAGTCCGAACAGGTGCAGGACATGAAGGCCATCAAGAACAAACAGGTCTTCTCCGTTCCCATTGCGGGATTTTGGTGGGATCGGCCGAGCCCGGAGGCCACTCTCGGCTTCCTCTGGCTTGCGCAGACGGTTTATCCCGACTACATGGCCGACATCGACCTCAAAGCGGAGACGTTCGCATTCTTCAAGGAGTTCTACGGCTACGAGCTTACCGACGAGGAATACCTTTCGTTCTTCGGCTGATCGACGTTGCTCGCCGTGCGGGCGGCGCCGGGGTTCTCGGATGCCGCCCGCACGATGATGCTCGGGATCTGCAGACGGCGTCGCATCGGGGCGAGTCGGTTTCAGCGGGGCTCGAGAACGCGGTGCAACTCGAAGTGGCGGCGGTTGAACGTGATGTAGCCGTCTTTCTGGAGCTTGCTCAGCTCGTGGGATAGGGCGCTTCGCTCGACGTACAAAGCGTCGGCGAGCTCTTGACGGCTGTAGGGTATGTCGAACGCCGCGCTTCCCGTCGCCTCGGCTTGGCTGGTGAGATAGGCGAGAACCTTCTCGCGTGTCGATCGCATCGAGACGATGCTGAGCTTGCCGACGAGCTCAGCGCTCATCTGGACGGCGATGCGGGCGAGGTTGGTGCGAATGCGGTCGACGTGAACCATGCAGCACGGCTTTGCCTCGACATGCTTTTCAAGGTTGAACTGCAGCACGGTGCAAGCTTCGCACGCGACGATGTCAGCGGGGAGGGGGAGGTCCATCTTGAAGAAGCGGTCGGCGGCGATGGCCGATCCTGCAGGGTATTCCCCGAGGATCGAGCGGTTCCCCCAGAAGTCATTGCTGACCAGCTGGGCGCGTCCTTCGCAGAGATACCCCGTTCGCATACGGTCGACGTCGCGGGCGAAAATGCGCGCTCCCTTTTCGTAGACGACCGGAGTTGCGTTCAGGCATTTGAGCACATGAGGGATCTTTTTAGCTGGAACGCCTTCGAACAGGGGAAGGTCGGCGGGGATGTCCGTGAGTTCTGTCATGGAGGGAGGTCTCCTCGAGGGTGGGTAAATTTATTCTCGTTTGAATATTATGGTTGATTGAGATTGAAATGCAACAGGAAAAACAGGGTGTCTGGAAGGCGCGGCGATGGGGCTGCGTTCGAAAGGAGAGGGTTCGATGAGGTTCGACGTTGAACGGGCGTTGACCCGGTCGGAGGCGGTTTCGGCTCTGAAGAGCGGCTGGAAGTTGAATGTGGCCGAGGAGTTGGTCGATGTCCGCCGATCGTGCGGCAGGGTGCTCGCACGGGATTGTTTCGCGCGCTACGATCTTCCGCGTCATCGCGTCTCGGCGATGGACGGCATAGCGGTCAGGTCCGCCGATTTCGCCGACGGTATGCCCGACACCTCCGCATGGGTGCGCGGCGTCGATTTCGCCCAGGCGGATACCGGGGACGATTTCCCCGATGCATTCGACGCGGTCGTCGCCATCGAAAACGTTGCGTTCGACGAAGGGGATCGCCTTCGTTTCCTTGAGGACCTCAAGGTTGAAGCGGGTCGTTCGGTGAGGCCTGCGGGGGCTACCATGCGCGCCGGGGAGCTGCTTTACCCTCAAGGCACGCTCGTCGATCCGTTCTCTGCCGCTATCCTCGCAGCGGGAGGCTGGGGTGAAGTCCCCGTGATCGCGCGTCCTAAGGTTGCCTTCATTCCGACGGGTACGGAGCTGGTGCCCGTCGGCGTCGAGCCGCAGCGGGGTGAAAACGTCGAGACCAACTCGCTTATGCTCAGCGCGCTGTTCGAACAGTGGGGGGCTGACACCGTGGTCTACGACATCGTGGTCGATGACAAGGAGAAGCTTGCCGAAACGCTCGACCGTGCCCTTTCCGAGGCCGATATCGTGCTCATCAACGGCGGTTCATCGTGCGGATCCGAGGATTTCAACTCGTTCCTGCTCCAGGAGCGCGCAAGCTGGTTCGCCCATGGCGTCAAAGCCGTTCCCGGGCGTCCGATCGGGATGGCGTTGATCGAGGGAAAGCCCGCGGTCAACGTGCCAGGACCCATGATCGCCGCCGCTCTCGCGGCTGATTGGCTGATTCGCGGCTTGATCTTGCATTACCTCGGGCGACCGATGCCGCAGAGGCAGCGCGTGAACGCCGTGCTCGATAACGCGCTTTCGGGGCGCCCTGGGTTCGAGATGCTCGCTCGGCTGGTGACACGTGAGGTCGACGGAGTTCTCCATGCGGCGTCGGTTCCGAGCGGCAGCACGCTTGCCGAGAACATTCGCGCGGTCGATGCGTTCCTCGCGGTTCCCGCCGACGTGCGCTTCGAGAAGGGCGATGTGGTGGAAGTGGAGCT
>ERZ827498.2676-NODE-2676-length-16440-cov-11.201343_pt1 | contig 16440 bp, 17 predicted proteins | sample MGYA00519865_ERZ827498 | MGnify/ENA primary metagenome ERZ827498 (study PRJEB31778, sample SAMEA3449328) | human gut metagenome | biome: human gut; feature: human-associated habitat; material: faeces | place: United Kingdom | collected 2010/2012 ...
GTCTGTACCGGATGTTTGGAACAGAAAGCACCGATAATCTTTACTTCTCTGTTTCTGCCAGTCAGCTTGGAAATGGACTGGATGAACAGCTTGCAAGATTTGTGGCAGAGCATAAGGACACGAAGCTGATTATCATTGATACGCTTCAGAAAGTGCGTGAGGTTGGCGGCGATAATTACAGTTATGCAAATGATTATCAGATTATGGCAAGACTGAAAAGTTTTGCAGATGCTCACGGACTTTGTCTACTGCTTGTACACCACACAAGAAAGCAGAATGCGGATGATAAGTTTGACATGATTTCCGGGACAAGCGGACTGCTTGGGGCGGCAGACGGAGCGTTTCTTCTTCAGAAAGAAAAACGGACAGGCAATGCCGCAACACTGGAAGTATCGGGCAGAGATCAGCAAGACCAGAAGTTGTATCTTATCCGCAATGCAGAAACCTTGTTGTGGGATTTGCAAAAGGCGGAAACGGAGTTATGGAAAGAACCGCCAGAGCCGTTGCTAGATGAGATTGCGGAGCTTGTTATGAAGGATAATCCTTACTGGGAAGGCTCCCCAACAGCACTTGTTGCACTGATAAATGTGGAAATTCAACCTCATGTTATTACAAGAAAATTGAACGTTCTTGCAGGACGGCTGTATGCAGAGCATGGGATTCTCTTTCGGAGTGAGCGTGTCCATGAGGGACGGAAACTAAGGCTCTGGAAAGACAATACAGAGAATGCGTGACAGTACGTGACGGTTGTGACGGTATTTTTGACAGCGGGGGCGGTATCAAAATAACCGTCACGACTGTCACATACCGTCACGTACTGTCACGGAAAGGATGGATAAGATGGGAAATGTGCAAATATCACAGGAATTATTTACGCAGTTGCTCTGCTTTCACTTAGTTGAAGATGAGAGTTATGAGAAAGAAATCAAGCAGGGGTTGGAGAAGAAATTAGACAGGATGGTCATGCGTGACCTGTATGGAAAATTCAAAACTGCCCCGACAGAGGAAGAACGGGAACGGGCGAGAAAGGAATATCTGGACAGACGAGGAGTGCCGGAGAGCTTCCGATGGTAATTTTTCCTTGATGATAAGAACAGGAGCGTGACACGCCCCTGTGGATAGCAGACAAGGAGAAATCTGGAAAGGAGAACCATGCAATGAGAGAAGGAAGATTAGGTTATAACTGTGAAAATGGCAGATATGGATTGCTGTCAATGGACTTATGGATTGATACGGGATTTCACTGCGGAGAGTGTATGGAAGTTCTGGTGGATGATCAGTGGGTAAAGACCAGAATGGAAATGAATTTGGTGAGAGAATGGTATCTGGTGGGAACACCGTACTGCGGAGATCTGGAGTATGTATGGGCAAGGATACCGGAATAAAGCAGACAGGATAAGCCCGGATACGGGCAAATAAAAAGGGCGGATACGCCCAAGATGAAAAACACAAGCCGAAACATGGTACAGAAAGGCAGCACCTTATAAAGCCCTCGGCGTTTGAGAGCGAAATACACCCATCGCACAAAACTAAAGTTTTATGCTCTGTGTATTTCGCCCTGCCGGAAGCAAACCGCCGACAGGCGGATAGGTTCGTAAACAGGTGCCTATGCACCTACTCACAATAAAATCGACGAGAGCTGGGAAAGGAGGATGCTTATAGGCAGACATTCATTTATTAGACAAAGTAAGCTATCCAATGTGGCAGGAAGGATTGATTATATCTCCAATCCGAAACGACAGGAATATCTCTATGCGACTTACCAGACAGAAGGAGCAACACCAGAGTTTTGGAAAAATCTTGCAAGAGAAAATCAGTTGGATTTTAAGGCGAGTGGATCGGCAGGGAAATGTATTGAAGGGCGTGAGTTTATCATTGCACTTCCTGAAAGTTTTGTTCAGTACAGGGCAGATGATGTGTTAAGACTTTTTACAGAAACTTTTCATAAAAGATATGATGTGGAGTGCACCGCCGCTCTTCACCACAACAAGACAAAGACGAATTATCATATCCATCTGGTATTCAGCGAACGTAAAATATTGAAACAGCCCGAAGCAAAGATTGCTACCCGAAATATGTTTTATGATGAGCAGGGAAAGCATAGACGCACAAAGAAAGAGATTTTAGATGAGCAGGGCAATCTTCGGGCGGGGTGCAGTATTATCCCCAAAGGCGAAATTTATGAAAGCCATATCTTCACGAAAAAGGATGAATGGTTTAAGAACAAAGTATTTACCAAGGAAGTCAAGGAACTGTTTACCGATACGATCAACCGATATGTAAAAGAGGAATCAGAAAAATTATCCGTATTCCAACAGGGTGGCGTATATCTGGCAACGAAGAAAATTGGAAAGAACAATCCAAAAGCAGAAGAGATAAAGGCAGACAATGCGGCAAGGCAGGAATGGAATCGAACAGTTGATGTGGCATTAGTTGAGGGCATTCCTGAAGAAGATATTTTGAAGATCAAGCAAGAAAAAATCACAGACAAAACGCTGCAATCTATCAGGACATACGGTTGGCTGCCGGATCTGTTTCGACAGATTATCCGAGGGGCAAAAGACTTTTTACAGGAAGTAATTTTCAAATTTAAGTTGCCACCAAGACCTGTGCCAAAGATTGATTTGAAGGAATGGAAAGATATGCAGAAGCTCATGTATGAATTACAGGGGCAGTCAAGGGAGATAAAACGCACACAGCAGGATATTTCTTCTTTGAAAAAGCAACTGTCAGAGCTACGAGGGTTCTTTAAAGGCAAAGAGCGAAAATCTCTGGAAGGGCGAATTGAACTGTTAGAGGATTTGGAAAAGCGTTTGCACAAGAGTTTGGAACAGATAGTAAAACGGGAAGGTTATCCGAATGTGCAAGCCTTTCAGAAGGTTTATAACAAGGCAGAAGAATTGATTATAGAATACAACGAAGAACTAAGGGCATGGAAAAATCAGACGGAACAGAAGAAAGAGAAACCGTTAGAACAGCCGAAAAAAGCGAGTGTACTGGAAAAGCTGCACCGCTATCAGCAGGAAGGCAGACAGCAGCCGAAACGGTCAGTCAAGAAAAAATCTATGGATAGAGAACGATAAGAAAGGTGGAAACGATTATGAAGAAAACAATATTTGAAGAAATAGGCGGCACTTATATCAGACATGGGGATTATCTTATCCCCTGTCTTACCTTGCCGGAAGAAGAACAGAGATTTATCGGCGTATGGGGACAAAGACATTTACGTTATCTGAAAGAATATCGCAGGGGTGTATATCTGAATATGCTTACAAGTGGAAGGTTGAATGATTATTTGGCTGATATAGAAGAACAGGCACAGGAACGCTTTGAAAGGATTGTAGAGCAGATGAAACAGGCACAGGGGATCACGGAACAGTTAAAGGCAGAAAATCAGATGGAATGGGTAGAGAGAATGAACAATATACAATCGTGTGCAAGGGAGATTGTGGATAAAGAACTAATTTATCAATAAGAAATGAGTATGGTAGAAAGCAAGTTTAAAATGGCTTGCTTTTTGCTTTACAATATGGGTAGCTGATGTATAATTATAAAGAGATAAATTTGACGAGGAGTGTATTACATGAAGAAATTAGTATCAGTATCAATAAAAACGATTATCTTTTTTGTGGGTTGGGCTATATGTGCATCAGTTATACCGATACCAGATACAGCGAGTGCGGTAGTCTGGAGATTTTGGGCGGAACTAATACCGCTTTTATCCATTATTGTGTTAACACTTATTTTCTGGTTGATAGATAAAAGGAAGATACGATTACATCTGACAGGCAAACCTGTTTATAATATCATAGTAGGATGTGTAACAGGAGTAATTTGGTTGGGAGTATCTATTGGAATATTATCTTTGATAGGAGTTGTACATATAGATGGCAGAAATCAAATCTCCATGCTGTGGTTGTGGATGTTTTCGGCTTTTCTCAATACCATTATGCAAGAAATGTTGGTTCGTGGTTATTTATATCAGATGATAAAAAGCAATTACAATATAGTTGCTGCTGTTATTGTATCTACAGGCTTATTTACATTTGCACATGGTGGTGCTTTTGAGGCAGGAATATTTCCGGTGCTTAATGTTATAACAATGAGTCTTTTTGTGACGGCAGTTTTGGAATATACAGATTCCTTAATTGCTCCGATTATGATTCATTTTTTGTGGAATGGTATTGGTGCAATTGTTTTGGGCGGTGTATCGTTAGCAGAAGATTATCCACATCTGTTTAATATGGTAATTAGTGGTAATCCAATTTTGTCGGGTGGTAGCTGTAAAATTGAAGGTAGCATAATTGTACTTCTTATGAATTTGATTTTAATGATTGGATTTGTAATGGTAAAAAGGAAGAGGAATAGAAACTTATAAATCGGAATCTTGGAGGAGAGTATATATGGCAAAATATATTATACGTGCTGTACATGAAAGTGATTATTATAGGATGGCAGAGATTTATAATTCAAATCACTCGTTTTTGCTTCATCATTTGGGTATGGATTCTGTAGATGAAGCTTTTGTTACACAAGAAGTTTTAACCATGCGCAAAGCTGGTTTCTGTTCCAGTGTAATTGTTAATCAGGAGGATTCAGTGGTTCAAGGGGTATTGGATTATAAACCAGAAAAGAAAGTATATCTTTCGTTGTTCATGTTATCTGGTAATTTGCAGGGAAAGGGTGAAGGGCGAAGTATATATTCACAGTTTGAAATGAAAATGATACAGGCTGGCAGAGATTCCATTCGGATTGATGTTGTGAATGATTACCAGGACAATGTAGTTCCCTTCTGGAAAAAACAGGGCTTTTTTGAAAAAGAAAATGTGATGTTGGAATGGGGAAACAAAAAAAGTAGCGCAGTCATTATGGAAAAGAGTTTACTATGAAAACTTCAGATTTGTTGAGAGGTCGAATATAGATCAGAAATATTAATTAGTCTACTATATTTTAGTTATATGGTGTTGCTTTTCTAAGCAAAACCGCTTATAATTTGAGTCGGAACATATTGCTATTATCCACAGTTACAGAGCAACTGTTATCAATGCCGATAACAAAATGATAACATTAGCCCGTATAGGCAGGATAATATGGATAAATCAAATAATCAAAAGAAATAGAAATACGACAACCAATAATCTCTAAACAAAATTGATTAGTAATTGTCGAGTTTGAATAATGTACACGAGCCAAGAAATGCCGAATTTACGGCGTTTCTTGGCTCGATTTTGGTTGAGTGACAATCAAATGACAATAATATTGAAAAACTAGATTTTGGAGATGGTTTATAAGAATTAGTCCAAACTTTTTTATTCCTAAAGCTTGTCTTTATCATTGGCAAAATAATCCGTAAAAGGATTAGGAATCTTTTATAAATCTTCTTCGGCAAAGAATTCGAAATTAATATTGTCTAAAACTGAATTTTTATAATTATTAAAGTGGTTGAGACAAGCACTTTTAACTTTTTCAATTTTTTCCTTTGGTGTGACGATTACTATCACGGACTCGCAGTTGTGGTTTGTAACAGATTTATAGTTTTCACACATATAATTAACATTACTTATCAAATGTTTAAGCCTATTATCTGTAATGGTATTAATGGTCAAATATTTGACTTCAAAAATTAGGTCATTTTTAGTACGCTTCGAGAGAGCAATGATATCGTATTCGAATCTTCCTATACGTAAGTTCTGTTTGAGAAGATATCTGTGAGAAAACTTATTGAAAAAATATTTATAACATTTATCTTCTATTTGCATGTATTTTACAATTCTATCAGACGAAACATTTGTTGAAGTATTTTGCTCGGCAGATATTTCATTAGCTGCTTTCTCAACAGTTTCTGAAGAACTTAATTGTGTAGCATTAATCTTTTTAGTAATTGTATCGGATTTTATTTGCTCGTCAAGTTCTTTTTGGATACTATACCATTTACAACATCCAATAATTATTAAGGTTAGACCTGTTACGATAAGCACAATAGAAGCCACAGGCATAATTGTAGTTGTAAAATCAAGTAAATTCGCATTATTTTGTATTCTTTTAATTGAAATTTGGGACAGATTATCGTAATCACTTTGGCTTATGAGTTTACAGTCCATATTAAGTACATAAAGAAATGCCAAAACAGGTAATGTAATCAGTAGCATGCCTAACGAAACGAGAAATTTGTAAAAACTATCATATTGTAATTTATCCATAATTATTTCCTTTCAGTTTTACTCCTTCTTCGGTTTCCTTTTTCTCTTCACATAAGAGAAATCCGGAAACAAGTCTTTTAGTAACTCAGAAGTTTTTGCTGCCTTTTCATCCCCATTCAGATTCTGAACCAGTAGTTGGTCGTCATCATCAAGATTCAACGAAACAGTATATTCCTTATCCGAATCTATCGGATTCATCGGAAACTTTAGCTCTTTGAAATAATATTCTGTTTCGGTTATTTCACCATCCTCCAGTTTATCTCGTAGGCGTGCCCAATATTCCACCATCTTCTTGAAGTTATCAAGGTCTTCTTGTGGGCGTGGCCCGGCACTTGGAAGCCGTTCTTCAAATTTGAAGCATACTTCGCCATCTTTGATTGTGGGGCGCAGTCCGTATGCCCATTCGATGTCAAACAGCACATGGAGCGCACTGAAGATATTGGCAACATCCGGGTCTGATAATGCATAGAAACTGACACTCAGATTGTTGGCGATATTGAGTAAAGTCGCTTCGTCTGGATATCGGTTTCCGAGCTCGTAATTTCGGATTGTGGATTCGTTTAGTCCGCATTTATCTGCCAATTCCTTTTGTGTCATTTCTGCTGCAATTCTGAAATTTCTAATTAAAAAGCCTACCCGGCTGGTGAATTTTTCGCCCATTTTAACTGCTCCTTATAAATGTAATGAGTGTTGTAGCTTGTATGAAAACACGAGGCACAAATCATACATATACAGAGATTATAACATCAACAGTACAAAAATGAAATGTTAATATAAAACACATCAAAACCGTTCGGAAATGAACTGAATAATAAAACGAAAGAGAGGAGGCATTTGCTTATGGAGAACAAACGATTTTTAACAGCACAGGATGTCATGTGAATGTTTACAAGGATATCTTGAAAAATCATTCATTGAGTTTGCGTGACAGGGGAATGGTGGTGACACTGCTTTCCCTGCCGGATAATTGGGAATTTACCATATCGGGGCTGAGTAAGATTATTCCTGATGGAAAAAGTTCCATACGAGCCAGTCTGACGCACTTAGAGGGGCTTGGATATACTTCGAGAACTCAGGAGAGAATTGAGTGTGGCAAATTTGGAAAGATTGCTATAGAGATTCATAAAACTCCGATTGCACCATTGTCTGATTTTCGGAAAACGGAGAAGTCGACAGCCGATAATCCGGTGGCGGGAAAACCGTCATCCGAAAAGCACGCACAATATACTAATAATCAATTAAATAATAACCAAGTGAATAATTATTCATCTATGACAGCAAGTGCCTATATAAGAGAATTGATTCGGACAGGTGGTAACATTGATATAAGTTATCCAGAGGACAGGGCAAAGGCAATCCGTGTTATTGCAGGTATTGCAAATAATATTAATCAGGCAGTAAAGCTTGGCAATTCACAGGGAAAATTATATTACAGCGATATTGATAAACTGCAGAGCAGTCTGGATGATGTAAAGAAAACATTTGGGGAGGTGTTGGAAGTATGGCGATTACAAAGATCCTGAATATCATGGAATCAGAAGGCAGAAATCCGGCATCGCACCTGAAGAATGCTTTGGAATATATCTAGAATCCGGATAAGACAGAAGAATGTGTACTGGTGGGCGGTATCAACTGCCTGCCAGATACGGCATTTGAGCAGATGGAGGAAACAAAGAATATATTTCATAAGACAGGTAAAAGACAGGGCTATCATGTGATCATATCGTTTTCGCTGGGGGAAAAAGTAACAGCAGAGCAGGCAATGTATGTTCTCGAGCATTTCGCAAAGGATGTGCTTGGTGATGATTATGAGGCGGTGTATGCAGTCCATACTGACAGGGAACATATGCATGGGCATCTGATCTGGAACAGTGTAAGCATGACAACCGGCAAGAAATACAATTCACCGAAAAGCAACTGGAAGAATCATCTCCAGCCTATCACAAATAAATATTGTGACGAGCTGGGACTTTCCATCATGCCGGCATAGTACAGCAGGAATCCGAAAAATATCAGCAGGAACAAGTGGGAAAGAGAAATGTCAATGAAAGAGATAATTCTCAGGGATGCAAAAATGTGTGCGTATGCAGCCGGAAATGTGGAGCATTTTAAATATCTGATGAAAAGACTTGGATATGTATTCAAGAAAGATGCGTGGATGGAAGTGCAGGCACCGGGATTTCGGTATTATCATAAACTGGCAAAGCTGGACGAGATGTTTTCAGAAGATATGTTACGGCATTATGTGGATATGCCTTGGATGGCAAAGCCTTACTTTTATTCGTCTGATATTAGAGGGTTGCACAAGGCAAAACTGTCACCATTCTAGAAGAAGTTTTATGCAAAGTTATACCGGTTAAGGATTGTAGAGCAGAAGCGTTTTGTAGTCGGTGGAGCAAAATATACGGAAGATTTGAAAAGATTTCATCAGTTACAGGACGAATATCTGCTGCTTGTAAATAATGACATCAAAAGTGTTGTGGAGCTTGTGGATTTTATAGGTGAGCAGGAAGAAAAGATTCAGCAGATTGAGGACAGACAGAAGGAGATATATAGGGAAAGCTCTAGACGGAAACGGAATATTAAGAACGAGGAGCAGTATCGTGAGTATCAGATATGGCATGTGGAAGTGCAGGAAGAACTGGACGAGCTGAAGCAGGAGAAAAGAGAGATTAAGAGGCTACTGATGGCATTATAAAAGAAGATTTGTATACGGCTTATTATGCGGTGTCTGGGAAAGAAGAAATCGTTGCAGACAGGGATGTTGAGATACCGGGGATGGAAGAGGATACTGAGGTTGAGAAAGCGACGGCAACAGTTGTTGAGCCTGATAGAAATGTTGAGGTGATGAATCCTAACAATAATCAGAATGAAATAGGTAGACAGAAAGAGCAAGCTGATAGTGTGAGAAAACAACAGACTGATTTAGATGGCATAGGAAAACCAGAGATTCACAATTCGTCTGATGTGAATGTGGCAAGAATGGACGAAAGTATAACTAATGTAACAGATAAAAGCGAATTTGTGGGAACTAGAGAAACTGAATCTGTGGATAAAACTGACTGGATTGTCAGGAGAATATCAGAGCTTGGTGGTTATGAGAATGTCAGTGATTCTGTTAAGGCTGATATATTCGGATTTGATATTGCTGATATCAGTGGAAGCATAAGGTTGTTCTCGGATGTAATGAAAAGGCTGGGGATAAAACTGGATGGAGATGGGCTTTATGAGGAGTTCCAGAAGATTTATAATGAGAGTGTCGATAGAGATGCTGGTAAAGATAAAGCAGAAGATAAGATGTGGAATAGGGGCAGAGGAAGGTGATTCCTCTGCTCAATATAAAATTAAGAATGGATGTATAATTGAACACTAAATATATATTAAATACCAATAAATCATATTTAAACAGTGAAATATCAGTTGAGGGAAATGGCTGTTCGTGATATAATTACTTTGTTATTTTATACATTTTAGAATCGGAGGGAGAATATGTCTGAGACTAATGAAAAATGGTCTAATTTAGAAGAAACCGCAGAATATCTAGGTGTAACGAAAGATACCATAAGAAGTTGGATAAAAAAAACAGATATTCCTGCTCATAAGATAGGCAGACTTTGGAAATTCAAATTTTCAGAAGTGGATGAGTGGGTAAAAAGTGGAAAAAGCGCATTATAGATTGAGGTGAAATATGAGACCAATACTTAAATATAGAGGTGGGAAAAGTAAAGAAATTCCTGAGTTTATTCGTTATATACCGAATGAATATAATAGATATATTGAACCTTTTTTAGGAGGAGGAGCTGTTTATTTCTATTTGGAACCGGAACAGGCAATAATAAATGATATTAATACTAAATTAATAGAATTCTATCAGAATGTAAGGAATGATTTTCCTAGGCTACAAGTAGAGTTAGGAACATTGCAACAAGAATATGAACACAATCAGAGACAATATGTATTGAATAGAAATGCTGAACCAGATCAATCTATAAGAGTGGAAAATTTGAATGAAGGATTATATTATCAGATGCGAGATATGTTTAATGGAACAGTAGCAAGTCCATATCTTAATGGTACATTATACTATTTTATAAATAAAACGGCATACTCAGGAATGATTAGATATAATAGAAATGGAGAATACAATGTTCCGTTTGGTAGATATGTAAATTTCAACACAGGAATATTAACACAAGAACATAATCAGTTGCTTCAAGGAGCACAAATATTGAATACAGATTATGCTAACGTTTTTAATATGGCGGCAGATGACGACTTTATGTTTTTGGATCCACCATATGACTGTGCTTTTAATGATTATGGCAATTTGAATATGCAGGAAGGATTTAATGAAGATGAACATAGGCGATTGGCACAGGATTTTAGAAATCTGAATTGCAGAGCTTTAATGATTATAGGAAGAACTCCATTAACTGAGGAGTTATATGGTAATTATATCAGAGATGAATATAGAAAGAATTATTCAGTAAATATAAGAAATAGGTTTAATGCTGAGGCTATGCATATTGTTGTTACTAATTACTAATGGAAAGGAAAAGTATTATGGCTTTGACATCGACACAGATTATAAGAAATTATATACAAAATATCCCGGAATTAAAAGTAAAAGAAAAGGAAAAAAGCACATTATATCAGCAACTTATACAATTAAAAAATGTAGATATTATTACAATTAAAAATATGGAAGACATTGTTGTTGCTTATGCTGATATTAGCATAACTGGAACAGAAAGAGAAAAGCCACAGATTAGAGTTTTTATGGATAAACTTAAAATTCCATATGATTTTGCAAAGGAAAATAATATGCGTTTTTTTGTCTTTTCAATATTTTCTAAAGATAAATCAATGGCAAAAAACATCAAAAATTATGATCCACATCAATATTTAGTATCATTAGAGACTAATATTGATAATGATTCATCTAGAAGAGACATTAGGAGTATGTACAATTTCCTTGATAAATATGTAGAAGAAAATAGTGAGGTTGATTATGTAAGATGTGCACCAGGTCAACATCAATCGGGTATTTATCAGGCATCGTTTATTAGAATTAATAGTGACGATGGAAGCGTTTTAAGCAAGGCATTTTTAGATTATTTAACATATTTTGACAGTAGACCATATATGAGTAGTTTAAATAAATTTAATACTGATTATGAAAAAGATACATCGTGTAAATTGAAGTATAATAGAATTGTTTTTGGAGCACCTGGAACGGGAAAGAGTCATCAATTGGAATTAGATAGAAAGCAGTTTGGAAAACTATATGAAAGAGTAACATTCCATCCAAACTATTCGTATGCAAATTTTGTAGGCGCATATAAACCTATTATGTCAAAATCGGATGTATATGACAATCTTGATACTGAAAAGAGAAGAGTGCTTGCAGTTCTGCAAGACAAATCAATGTCGGCACAAGAAAAATATGATGAATTGTACGATAAATTCAAGGATGAAGGTTTAACTCGTCTACCATTATTGCTAGGTATATATACGGATGGGAATTTTAAAACTAGGAAAGTGGATGGTAGTGATACTTCTGGCGATAATAGCGTGGAGAGAAATCATGGTAGGGCTATCAGACCATATTTAAATTTGAATCCTCAGAATAAATATAAAGGAATATCGTATGAGTTTGTTCCAGGTCCGTTTATGAGAATTTATGTGCAAGCAATAAACCATCCGGAAGAAGATTACTTATTGTTAATAGAGGAAATTAATAGAGCAAATGTAGCAGCAGTATTTGGAGATGTATTTCAATTACTTGATAGAAAAAATGGGGTAAGTGAATATCCAATTGCTACAAGCGAGGATATAAAGACTTATTTATTAGAAAACTTGGATTGCCTAAGAGGAAAAAATATTGACGATTTAACAGAAGAAGAAAGAGAAAAGTATTTTGAGATGAGAATTCCGGCAAATATGTACATATGGGCAACAATGAATAGTGCAGACCAAGGCGTATTTCCAATGGACACAGCATTTAAGCGTAGATGGGAATTCGAATATTTAAGTGTCAATGATGATGAGCAGGTTGCAGCAATAAAAGATTATGTTATACCAATGTGTTTTAAGGATTATAAAGCAGATCATTATATTGGATGGGATAGTTTAAGAACAAGGATAAATAATATTTTGACATCTGAAAAGTGTAAGGTTAATGAAGACAAGCTTTTAGGACCATTTTTTATATCTAAAAATATGTTAGATGAGATAAAGAATAATAAGGAGCAAATAGACGAATTAGAAGCAAAAGATGAAGCTTCTCGGACTGAGAAAGATAGCGAAGCACTTAAGGATATGCATCAAAAAGAGAACAATTATATAAAAGCATTTGAAAGTAAAGTAATCATGTATTTGTTTGAAGACGTTATGAAGATGCGTCCAGAGAACATATTTATAGGTCATCATAAAAAGAATGGAAAGATGATTTTTTCAGAAATATGTAAAGCCTTTGAACAAGATGGTGAAGGCATATTTGGAATTGAAGATTTGGAAAATATATAAAGAGGAGATGAGAGACAATGACGAAAGGTTTCTTTCGTGAGAGAAAGCATTATTCTTTACAGGAAATAACAGACAATTTGATTAATATAAATATGGAAGAAACCAGACGCATTGTTGGGATTCTTAAAAAATATGGAGTAGTTAAAGCTGTAAAAAAGAATAAGCCGGATTTTGGTGATTTATCAAATGAGGATATTGTCTTGACGGATGTGGTAGACAGCTCAAGCGATATAGAATATATATTTGATTATGTTGGTGTCGTTGTAATCGAGGGACAAGTTTTTAAATGTTATCCTAAATATATCAAATCAACAGAACATCTATTTGAAAACATGAAACAGGTTTTAAAGGTCATAAAAAAATACAATGCATCAGAGCAATTAATTTATCTGTTTAATGGAGAAGATGATAGTAAGATTTTTAATAGATTGGCTGTATCTATTCATTTGTTAGAGACATATTATGCTGATGGTTTGTACACAAATCAGAAAGATATAATTGAAACAAATGGAGAAGGTGAGATTTTATGGGATAAGACTATAAATGAAACATTTGCAATTATACAGAATAACAAACCATATTATGTGGAATTACAGACCAAGAATACTATTGACAATGACTATGATTATTTTCGGCGGTTACATGAATGTGTTCTTACACAATGTAGCAGAGAATTATCAGATGTAGGACTTTTAGAATTGTTTGAACTGACAGAAGTTGAGCTGACACAAGAAGAGTTATCTGATTTTGGTGATGCGAGTTATATATTATATAGGTTGCAGTCTGAGATACAAACTCAATATATTACAAGAAAACAGAATCTTCTAAAAACAATATATACATATATTGCTAACGAAAAAACAGATAAAAATGATGTGAGCTATAGTTTATATGGAACTAATAGTTTTAACTTGGTTTGGGAAAAAGTATGCGCTGATAATTTTGGAAGTGTTCTAGACAAGAAAATAGTAGATCTTCCATTAAGCAATTCGGAATGGAATAAAGTTGAATATAAAGATCAAACATTAAGAAAAGTGATTAAATCACCAAGATGGAGAAAAACTGAGTTCCCGGATGTAGAAGATCCGAAGGTGGAAACATTAAAACCTGATTTGGTATGTATATATCCTGTTGATGAACAGAAAAAAGATTATTGCTTTGGAATATATGATGCAAAATATTATTGTATAGATTATCAAATACATGGAGATAAAGCTATCATTAGTGGACAACCGGGAGTAGGAGATGTCACAAAGCAATATTTATATCAATTAGCGTTTGATGATTTTATTATGAAACAGGGATATAGATATGTGCAAAATATGTTTTTCTGTCCTGACGAAATTGGAGATAAGCAGTATGGCTGGGTACAGATGGAAATTCTAAATCATATTGGAAATAAAAGATTGGAAAACATAGCTGTTGTGAAATTATGTGCATCAAAGATGTATCAACTGTATCTTAATAATCAGACAATTAGTGAGCATGAGATTAATCAATATATACCAGATATAGGTAGACAGGAAATATCTGAGCAAAATTTTGCTAATCGAATGCTGGCATATCTTATGCGGATCACAAACGCTAGTAAAATGGCTGAGGAAAAGCTTGAGATGAAAGCAGATAGAGGTAAATTGATATATCCTAGACAGATAAAAAGAGAACTTGGAGCAAAAATTATTTATGATGCTATTTGCCCGGTTGCAAGCAAAGCTTTTTATGGATTTAATCCGTATGAAAAAGAGAACTATGGCAATATGGTAGCAGAGAATATGGGCAACTCTTATGGAAGATGCAATCAGATTGCAGATGCATCTATCGAAATAGAGAAAAAGATAAAAGAGTTGTCAGAAAAGGAACTTCAGGATGAAAAGGTAATTATAGATATTCTCAGGAAGTGTTTTGAGGATAAAGAAGATATAGCATCTATGGTTGAAGGGGAGAACTTGGAGATGCTGGTTGAAAAAGTTATGGAATTGGTTTGGGAAGTGTATTTGTGATGAGAAGTTATTAGAATGGGAGTGAGCCATATATGGACAAAAAATTTAAATGGAATATGTTTATTACATCATTTATACCCTTATGGTTATCAATAATGGTATCAGATATTTGGAATATAGCTGAAAGTGGAATTAAAACTTGGAGACATTGTGATTCTATATGTATGAATGTTTTTAATATATGTAGAGAAAATTGGGTTTGTGTATTTGTTGTGTTAGTAATTGGAATATTGATGATGACTAGTATTATCTCTATAAATAGATTTTTGAGGGATAAAAAAAGAAATAACATTCCACATAAGGTTAAGATAAAAAAAGCTTTAAGGGCTAATAAATTATCTTCAGAATTCCTGTTGGCGTATATTTTACCTATGATAGCTTTTGATTTTGCAGAGTTCAAAAGCGTTGTTTTATTTATAATTTATTTTGGAATGCTTGCTTTTTTATGCATTAGAAATAGTAATGTATATACTAATATATGGCTTGAAATAAAAGGGTATCGCATGTATTTGTGTGATTTAGAGGCTAATATAATGGATAGACCACATATTTATGAAGAGTGTTTAGTAATTAGCAAAAATAATCTTACTATTAAAATTGAGAATGATATAGAATGTTGGGATTTTGATAATTATATTTATATTGATTTAAGATAGGGATAGGAGGCATACAATGGATAAAGATTTACTCATTGAAATTATGAACAACGCAAGAGAAAACGTATATAGCTGGAGCTTATATTTTTTTAAGATAGATAGAAGAAATAATAATCCCTTTACTGCATATAAAATAAGGTTCAAGAATAATGAATACCTTCCAGAATATGCAAGAATATTAATTGATATGGTTGTAAAGTATCAGCTTGATAAAATTACAGAGATCAAAGATTATACAGGTGAAAACACAAAGGTTTCTTGCGATAGGATTGAAACGAATAATGTACTTGTTAAAGAGCAATGGGATTATTTTGTTGAAGATATAGCATGTGCTTCGGATGAAAAAATTGAAGGGAAATATAATGGATATGTACTAGAAGGAACCCCCTCTAACAATGATGGAAAATCATTGGTGTTTCTGAAAATGGCTAATCCTATAATTAATTTGAAAAATAAACGGAATGTTGTATTTACATTTGATGCGGATAATGAATTGGCTGAAATGACAGATGAGGTATGCAAGTTACGTATGGATGCAGACTGTATAGTGATTGATGAAGTAATATATTCATTCAACTATAAATTTGAAGATTTATTAAATATGGATAAGACAATGCAAAAAGTGAAAACTAAAGCACTTGAGAAGATTTTTGAACTTGATGCATTTGAAAATAAAAACGAGTTTGAACAAATGGCAAGGGCGTATAAGGCACCTAGAACTTTTATTACATTAAAAAGTGAACGCGTCAATCGGATAAAAAATAAGACAAAGAGAAAAGCAGTTGCAAGTATGTTGAATATTGAAATAAGCGATAATGGTAAGTTTGTTTTTAAGAATGAAGAAGAAGTTTCATTGTTGTTGAGATATTTGTGCTTTAAAGTATTTAAAGATGCTGAGACAAAAGATTTGCTTGAAGCAAACAATGTAACAAAATTAGAATTGAATTGAAAAGAAATATTTTTATTTATAATACATAAGGCTGACTAAAAACAAGGAGAATGTATGGATGATATAGAAGACACTAATTATAAGTTTTATTCCCAAGATATTGAAAA
>ERZ827498.2685-NODE-2685-length-16408-cov-4.448786_pt1 | contig 16408 bp, 17 predicted proteins | sample MGYA00519865_ERZ827498 | MGnify/ENA primary metagenome ERZ827498 (study PRJEB31778, sample SAMEA3449328) | human gut metagenome | biome: human gut; feature: human-associated habitat; material: faeces | place: United Kingdom | collected 2010/2012 ...
AGGCAGGGCTTCGCCGCCTCCGGCACGCTTTCCGTACCGTCTCCCGTTTCGTGCGGGTTCCGGATGTTCGGATCAGAACTTGTAGCCGTATTCCAGGCCGATGATGTGGTGGCTTTCGCGTTCGGAGGAGATGTAGTCTACCGTGGGGAAGTCGTCGAAAACCGGTTCGTCGCTGATCTTGTAGTCGAAGCGGTAGTAGAATTCGAGCGACGAACGTTTGTTGAAGGCGTATTTCGCACCCAGCGAACTGCGCACCTTTTCCAGATAGTTGCCTACCGTTTCGGGGGCGTTGAGCGTCTGCGTCAACTCGACGAAGACATAGGGTTTGAGTCCGGTACCTGCTACGGCGTACTCCGCCATGAGGCGGTGGCGCAGCACCCATGCGGTTTTGGCTGCGACGGCCGGATCGACGTAGGCGGTGTGGAGAGTCGCCTGCGGACGTTCGCGCAGCGAGAAATTCCACGCCCCCGTCTTGTAGCTGGCCGTCAGTTCGAGGTAGAAGCGGTGGCGCATCTCCATCGAGCGGTCGGCTCCCCGGTCGTTGGCGATCAGTGCATAGAAGGCCGCCGCCTTGAACCACGGCCGGACGTCGTAAGCGTAGCTCAGCGTCGTATAGATGCGGTCGAGTTGCGACCAGTTGTCTTTGAGCCGCAGCTCCTCGTCGAGCGTGATCGAATGCCGCTGGCCGAGTTGTTTGGTCAGGGCGAACGAGAAGCGGGCGCGGAAGTCGTTGTCATGCGTCGTGCGGCGCTCCTGCGCCTGTGCCGTCGCGGCGAACAGCAGGGCTGCGGCGAGCGGAAGGAGACGGCGGGTGTTCCGGGCGAGCGTGCGTTTGCAGGCTGCGCCGGACGAGAAAAGCGACTGTCGGAAGAGACGAAGGAGATTCATTTTCTTTGGATATATTGGATATGAAAAAGTAAGGAAAAGTCAACGATAATCTTGCGAAAGTAACGAAAATATCGCGGATTTCAAAATCTTCGGCATTCGAATCCGAAAGCGGAGCCTGCCGGAGAGGTACCGTGAGGGCGGTCTGCCCCGTCCGAAGCGGGCCGTGCGGAGCGGCCGGAAGGGTGGAATCGGGATTCGTTTCATCTCTTTTGTCTTTTGTTTGCGGAACAAAGGTCGGGGGCGATTTTGTAGCGAATTTGTAATTTTCGCCTTGCGGCCGTTTTTTTGCGGTCTGCGGTGTTGTTTCAGCCGGTTCGTCGGGGTCGGACGCGCTGCGTCCGCATCGTCGAACGGTACGGGAGCGGGCGGACGGCGTCGGAACGGAACGGCTGTGTCGCGATGCCGGCGGCCGTTTTGCCGCAGCGGGATTCCGCAGCGGAGGGGGCGGGCGGAGTGGTTGCCGCGAAATCCCGGTCGGTTGTCCGATACGGCGGCCGAAGCGCCTTTTTATTGTATCAGGATATTGTAAAACAACGCATTACCCCCCCCCGAAAACGCTGTCTCTTTCAGGGGAGGGTAATGCGGTTGAAATCGGTATGGAATCCGGTTATGCCCGGTAGCGGCCGTGGTAGCTGTCGTGCGGATTTTGCAGCCGGGCCTTCTTCCGTTGGGAGAGGGTGAAGACGACCAGCGTGACGACCAGCGCCAGCAGGGCCAGGACGATCATGATGAAGAGAAATGTAGCCATGATAATTATATATATTATAATTATGTTGTGTGTGTTTCGGGATGTAGTTGCAAATTCAGAGCCGTTTGAGCGACATGCGGACGGTCTCTTCGACCGAGATGTCGGGTTGCTCTTTGAGAATGGCCCGGACGACCTTGTCCGAAGCCGCTTTGGGGAAGCCGAGCATCACCAGGGCCGCCGTCGCTTCGTCGTAGACGGCGTCGCCGTTGCCGGCGACGGGCAGCGGACCGGCGTCGCCGTCGAACAGGGCCGTGAGTTTGCCGCTCAGCTCGACGATGATTTTCTGGGCGGTTTTCAGCCCCAGCCCCTTGACGTTTTTGAGCAGGACGGCGTTTTCGGTGGTGATGATGCTTTGCAGTTCGCGCGGCGAATAGGTCGAGAGAATCATGCGTGCCGTGTTGCCACCCACGCCCGATACGCTGATGAGCTGGCGGAACAGTTCGCGCTCGGTCTTCGTCGAGAAGCCGAAAAAGAGCTGCGCGTCCTCGCGCACGACGAAATGGGTGAAGAGCTTCACCTCGCTCCGGCCTTCGATTTCCGAATAGGTCTGCAACGAAATATGGAGCAGGTAGCCCACTCCGCCGGTTTCGACGACGGCGTAGGCGGGCGCCAGTTCGGCGAGCTTCCCCTGGATATATTCGTACATTCTTTTCGAGAAATCGTTTAACGGATACAAAAGTACGAAAATTTTTCTTATCTTTGTGTCCATTATAGGCTTTTTGATAGCATTCTGGCATTTTTAATTACGAATAATAAGACGGAGTATGAAGAAAATTTTGTATGTCGCAGCCGCTGCAATGTTTCTGATTGCGGGTTGCAAGGGCAATGGTGCGACGCAGCCGGCGGAGAACGCTCCGGCGCAGGCCGTAGGCAGCAGCGACATTGCTTTCGTACAGGTGGAGGCCGTGTTGGCGCAGAGTGATCTGTTCCAGAGCGAAGGCGCCGCGCTTCAAGAGAAGACCAAGAAAGCGCAGGAGGGCTGGGCCAAGAAGGAGCGCGATTTGCAATCGAAGGCTGCACAGTTGCAGGAGAAGTATCAGAAAGGATTGATTACTACGGCCAACGCGCAATCCGAACAGGAGAAGATCCAGCGGCAGATCGCCAATTATCAGTCCGTTGCCCAGAAGGAGGCCCAGACGCTCGACGAGGAGAACTACGTCTTCACGAACCGGGCGCAGGATCTGATCCACCGCGCCGTGCAGGAGCTCAACGCCGACAAGAAGTACAAGCTCATCCTCAATGCCACGTCGCTTGTCGACGCCGACTCGCTGCTCGACATCACGCCGCTGGTGCTGGCCAAGGTCAACGAGTTGTACGCTGCCGACAAGAAGGCCGATAAGGAGTAGACGGCCGGCGGCCGACGCGAGCGTTTATCGGAGCGATAAAATACCGACGCCCTGCGGGAAGTCGGTATTTTTTCTTATTTTTGTCATCGTAATTTAAGGCTCGTTTGCAGTTATGGGATTCGTACCGTTTACATTCATCGATCTGATCGACATTCTGTTCGTGGCGTATATCATGTATTGGATATACCGTACCACCAAGGGAACGAACGCCCCCTACATCATTTCGGGCATCATCGTCGTTTATCTGTTGTGGGTGATCGTCAAGACGCTCAACATGGAGCTGCTGTCGACGATCCTGGGGCACATCATCAGCGTCGGTGCCATCGCGCTGATCGTGGTTTTCCAGCCCGAAATACGCCGGTTCCTGCAAAAGATCGGCATGAGCCAGAAGCGGTTCAATTTCATTTCGCGCATTTTCAACCACGGCTCGAAGATAGCCGAAACCAATTTGCAGCCGCTGGTGGTGGCCTGCCGCGAAATGTCCGATACGAAGACCGGCGCACTGGTCGTCATCGGGCAGCAGAGCGATCTGTCGCTCATCACCGAGGGCGGCATCTGCCTCGACGCCAAGATTTCGTCGCAGCTGATCCACAATATCTTCTTCAAGAATTCGCCGTTGCACGACGGCGCCGTGGTCATCGAGGGCGACCGCATCGTGGCGGCCCGCTGCATCCTGCCCGTGACGCAGAGCGACGTCCCGAAGTCGTTCGGTACGCGCCATCGCGCCGCGATCGGCATGAGCGAGATTTCGGACGCGATCATTCTGGTCGTCTCGGAGGAGACCGGAGCGATCTCGATCGCCAACAACGGCCGCATCAACCTGAACATCCCCTCCGACCGGCTGGGTGCTGTCTTGCAGAAATACCTGATCTCCAAAAAGTGACGCGTCGCAGCGGGTTGCGTCGTCGCGGCCCCTCCCTTCCGTGCGTTTTGCCGGCTTGCGGGCAGGAAAAATGTAAATAAAATAGGGTTGTTGCGCAATTTTTTGTAAATTTGCACGATTATATAACGATGAGAGTCCGGTGGTATATGGGTGCGCTGGCGCTGGCCGCGCTGGTTTCGTGCAGCGACGAGGAGGATATCCTGCCTCAGCAGCAGGAGAAGATCGTTTCGTACCTGACACGGTCGCACACCCCGACGCTGCTCTCGGAGCAGGATGCCGCCCAGTCGCTCGACAACGACCCGCCGTATTACTCGACTTTCGGCAATACGACCTACCGTTATATCGCCGATGTCTATGACGAAGAGCGTCTGACGCGGCCGGAGGTGAGCGAAGGGAGCAGGGTCGAACTGACCTTCTCGCTCTACGACTTCACGGCTTACTCGACGCCCAAGCCCAACGAATGCCTCTACTCCAACGATACGACGATCATCAATCGGTTGGTCGAAGGAGGGTTGAATCCCCGCTACTGGGTGGAGTGCGACCTCTACGGAGTGCCGCTTCGGGACGAGTTCGGGCAGTTCGTGCCGCTCAGGCAGACGTTGCAGATCGGCGGCGGGGCGACGCTCAGCGGGTTGCAGGCGGCGCTCGTCGGTTGCCGCGAAAAGGATGTCGTGGAACTCTACATGACTTATAATCAGGCTTACGGGGAGAAGCTCATCATGGGATTGATGACCAAGCAGTGTCCCGTAGCGTTTTTCTGTACGATAAACAAAGTAACGAAATAGGTGAACAACAGTATTATGCGTTTTTCTTTCGGAAAGATATGGGCGGCTGCGGTCTGCCTCCTCGTTTTCGCGTCGTGTGCCAAGGACACGAGCGAGTCCTATGCAGGGATCGAGCAGCGCTCGCTCGATGCGTGGATGAAATTTCATGGTCCGGAACTGCTCGGCAACAGGCAGGAGGCGCGCGGATGAAAAAGACCTCCACCTTTCAGAACGGCCTGATCTGGTTCGGCGCGGGCGTCTCGCTGGCCGAGATCCTGACCGGCACCGCCTTTGCGCCGCTGGGTATGGCAAAGGGCTTTGCGGCCATTCTGCTCGGGCATATCATCGGCTGCGCCATGATGCTGCTGGCAGGCCTCATCGGCGGGCGCACGGGCCGCAGCGCTATGGAGACCGTAAAAATGAGCTTCGGCCAGAAGGGCGGCCTGCTGTTTGCGTTCCTGAACGTTTTGCAGCTCGTCGGCTGGACGGCCATCATGATCTATGACGGTGCACTGGCCGTCGGCGGCATTTTTGCGATTGGCCGCTGGGTCTGGTGCCTTGTCATCGGTGCGCTGATTATCGTGTGGATCGCCGTCGGCGTGACCGATTTGGGCTGGATCAACAAAATTACGATGGCTGCTTTGTTTATTCTGACGCTGGTGTTGTGCAAGGTCATCTTCTTCTCCGGCAACGCCATGGTCGGCATTGACGGCGAGAGCCTGACCTTCGGTGCGGCGGTGGAGCTGGCCGTGGCGATGCCGCTGTCCTGGCTGCCGCTCATCAGCGACTACACCCGCGACGCAGAGAAGCCGACCCAGGCGACCTGGGTCAGCGTGCTGGTCTACGGCGCGGTATCCTGCTGGATGTACGTCATCGGCATGGGCGCGGCCATCTTTACCGGCGAGTATGACATTGCCGTCATCATGGTCAAGGCCGGGCTCGGCATTGCCGCGCTGATCATTCTGGTTTTCTCCACGGTCACGACGACCTTCCTCGATGCGTGGAGCGCGGGCATCTCTGCCGAGAGCCTGTCCGCAAAGCTCAACGGCAAAAAGACCGCCATTGCCGTGACGGTCATCGGCACGGCGGCGGCCATCCTTTTCCCGATGGACGACATCACGGGCTTTCTGTACCTGATCGGCTCGGTGTTCGCGCCGATGATCGCCGTGCAGATCGCAGACCACTTTATTTTGCACCGGGACCGCTTTGCCGTGGCTGCCGACGCGCGCAACCTTGTTATCTGGCTCGTGGGCTTTATCGCCTACCGCCTGCTGATGGGCGTTGACACGCCGGTGGGCTACACGCTGCCCGACATGGTGCTGACCGTGGTGCTGTGCCTGCTGGCCGAAAAAGCAAAACCTACCAAGCAAATGTAAAAGCGCGAAGGACGCGCTGTAAACAGCAAAATAGCACCCTGTATTTTGCGAAACCTGTCCTGTTTTGGAGCACGGGCGGCAGCTATAATGGTAGCATCATCAGCAAGAAAACCCGCTGATGACGACCCTTATCGCTGCCGCTTTTTTTGCGGCCCAATGTGTTCTGAAGGAGGAACAAGAGTATGGGATTCATTATTGCTGCCGCTGTTGCCGCGGCCATCATTGCCTTCTGCTTTCTCTGCTACAAGAAGGCCCCGCCGACCCAGGCCATCGTCGTGACAGGCTTCGGCCTCTCCCGCCCGAAGGTCGTCTGCGGGCGCGGCGTCTTTGTGCTGCCCATTGTGCAGCGCGCAGACCGCCTGAACATGCGCCTGTTGAAAATTGACGTGAAAACGCCGGAAACGGGCGTTAAGACCAAGGAGGGCGTCTCCCTCTGGCTCGACAGCGTCGTCACTGTCCAGGTCTACAGCGAGAACTCCACCGTCTCGGACGAGGAGGTCCGCAACGCCGGATATGACGACATCCGCAAGTACATCAATTCCCGCCAGCAGTCCGCAATCTCGAACTTCCTCGGCATGGACGAGGCGCACATCAATGAAAAGATCAACGATGTGCTGCAGGGCAACCTGCGTGAGATCGTGTCCGAGATGACCGTGGACCAGATCCTGACAAACCGCAAGCAGATGGCCGTCAGCGTCGTGGAGAACGCACGCCCCGACCTGGCCAAGATGGGCTTGGAGGTCGTGACCTTCAACGTGCAGGACGTCAAGGACGCCGTGGACGCCATGGGCCACAACCACGGCGTTATTGAAGCCATCGGCGTCGAGCAGGAGGAGCTTGTGAAAAAGCGTGCCTCCATCGCCAAGGCCGAGGCCGAGCGCGACGTCTCCTGCGCGAAGGCTGCCGCCGCCATGGCCGCGAACGAGAAGGAGATCGAAGCCCAGACTGCCATTGCCCAGCGCAACAACGAGCTGGAGCTGGCAAAGTCCAAGCTGAAGGCCGAGGCTGACAAGGCCGCCGCCGACGCGAACGCCGCAGGTATGATCCAGACGAACCTGCGCGCCAAGGAGGTCAAGGAGTCCGAGGCCGATGCCGAGATCGCCCGCCAGAAGAAGATGGTCGACCTGGCCGCCCAGGAGGCCGAGGTCCAGCAGCGCAAGCTGGATGCCGAGGTCCGCAAGCAGGCCGACGCCGAGCTGTACCGCCGCCAGAAGGAGGCCGAGGCCCAGAAGTATGAGGCCGAGCGTGCCGCCGAGGCCGCGAAGTTTGCCAAGCAGCAGGAGGCCGAGGGCATCGCGCTGGTCGGAAAGGCCGAGGCGGAGGCCATCCGCCAGAAGGGCCTGGCAGAGGCCGAGGCGATGAAGCAGAAGGCAGAAGCCTACAAGCAGTACAACGACGCCGCTGTGGCCGAAATGATGATCAAGGTCCTGCCTGAAATTGCCAGGAGCGTCGCGCAGCCCCTGTCCAGCATCGACAAGGTGTCCATCATCGGCGGCGATGCGTCCGGCGTGTCGGGTGTCTCCGGCAATGTGCCGGTGCTGATGGCCCAGACGATGGAGGCCATGAAGGAGGCCACCGGCATCGACATGCGCGACATTGTCCGCGCCAACAGCATCGAGGCCAAGACGGACCGGAACATTACGATCAAGACCGAGGACGAGGAATAAGGTCGTAGGGGAGGGATGTATTCCTCCCGGGCCGTTTACTGCAACGGCAAGTCTGTGCGGAGGGATCAAGACCCCTCCCTACAGAGCCATTTTATAAAGGGTTGTAGGGAGCGGTCTTGACCGCTCCGGGGAACGCTGCGGCTGCCGCTCTGTTCCCGGGAGGGATGAATCCCTCCACTACATGCTATAAAAAAGGCTATCCGACACCAAAATCGGATAGCCTTTTTCTTATCCTCTCACAGCTCCGGCAGTTCCTCCCACACAGGCAGGTGGTGCAAAGCGCGGACAATGTTGCACTGCTCTAACAGCGTGCCGTCGCCGTCGCACATCGTAGCGTACCACAGCGGGCTGCGCAGGGCGTGGGTGTCGGGGTCAAACAGGTGCTCGGGACCGCTGGCGTACTGGAAATGCAGGTGGCTTAAAAGCCCACCCTGCAGCCGGGCTGCGCGGGGCGGCATCGGCTCCATTGCCAGCAGGCAGCGGAACGGCCAGTCGGCGGGGACGTCCTCGGCGGCGAAAAGGGCGTTCTCCTTGCCCTCAAGCCCGCGCTCCAAAACGTGGTCCAGATGATAGACCGCCCGGCCGAGGGTGTTCCCGTCGGCGTCCGTCCACGTGATGCAGAGCTTGCCGCCGTCGGCGGGGGTGATAGTCCAGCCGCCCAGCGTGTGCGGGTTGCCGATGCTCGTCGTCACGCAGGCCGTCTGCCAGAACTGCTTCGCGCCGCTTTTAAACATCGGCAGCGCAGCAGCGGCGGCCTCGGCCTCCTGCCAGGCAAGCTGCAAATACGGGTCAGTGCTGGTGATATAGCTCTCAAAATTCTGCCAGCGGCCCAGCCAGTCGTTCGGGTGAAATTCCATGGGGGTCACACTCCTTCCGTATCGTCCCAGCGTATGACGCGGTCACACCAGTTGGCGGCCAGCTCCTCATCGTGGGTGATGACAAGCAGGGTCTTGCCCTGCGCCTTCCATTCCTGCAAAAGCTGCCCGACCTGCTGCATACTGCCCAGGTCAAGGCCGCTCGTCGGCTCGTCCAGTAAGATCAGCGGCTTGTCGGACAGCATGGCCGCCGCTACGACGACCCGCTGCTTCTGCCCGCCGGAAAGGCTCATCGGGTGGCGGTCCGCCAGACCGTCCAGCCCCAGCGCCTGCAAAACGGCGTCGCACCGCTCCGGGTTGGCTGCGCCGAGCAGCACCTCATCCCGCACGCTGTCGCTGAACAGCTGATAGTTCACATCCTGCATGACAAGGAAGCTGCTCCTGAGCCGCTCCCTTGCGTTGACGGGTCTGCCGTTCCGGCAGATTTTGCCGCTGACCGGCTCCAGCAGGCCGCAGAGCGTGCGGGCCATCGTCGATTTGCCGATGCCGTTGCGCCCCATCAGGCCGACGATCTCACCGGCGGCAAAGCTCATATCGGGCAGGGTGCGCAGCGGGTGCTTTTTGTCGCAGCCCAGCGTGACGCCCTCCAGCGTGAGCACCGGCGTACCGGGGCATCGGGCGCTCTGCTTTGCGCGGATTCCGGCGCGGCAGTCGTCCAGCGTGCGGGCGCGCAGACCGTACCCGGCCAATGTGTCTGCAGGCAGCGCGGCAAACTCCGCAGCGGACCACTGCGCGGCCAGGCGGCCCGCCGCAAAGAAGAAATACCTGTCCGCCAGATCGGTGATCCAGGCAAGGCGGTGCTCCGCCAGCACAACGGTCACGCCCTGCCGCTTCATCACGGCGATCATATCGTGCAGCTGCGCGATGGCGGCGGCGTCCAGGTTGCTCGTCGGCTCGTCCAGCACCAACAGCCGCGGGCCGAGCATACAGGCCGCCGCGAACGCGACGCGCTGCTTTTCCCCGCCCGACAGCTTGAAAACGCTGCGGTCCATCAGCGGGCCGAGCCGGAACTGTTCGACGACCTCGTCCACGCGGCGGCGGATGGCCTGCGGCTCCATGCCGGCGTTCTCACAGGGGAAGGCCAGCTCCGCCGTCGTGTCCACGTTGAAATACTGGGTCTTGGGGTTCTGGAACACGCTGCCGACCTGCGGCACATAGGCTTCGATGGCGGCCTCGCCCGCGGCCAGCCCCGCCGCCGTGCAGCGGCCTGTCAGGGTGCCGGGATAAAATTCCGGGGAAAGGCCGTTCAGCAGATGGGTGAACGTCGTCTTGCCGCAGCCGCTCCGGCCACAGAGGACGACGCATTCCCCGGGCTGCACCGTCAGCGTGACGTCCTGCAGGGCGGGGGAGGGGGCACTTTGATAGGTAAAGCTTGCGTTTTCGGCTTCGATCACAGCAGCGTCACCACCTTCCAGAGCAGGGGCAGCGTGCAGAGCGCGGGATAGAGGAAATCCCACGCGGTCAGCCGCAGCTCGGTCATGCAGGTATGCCGCCCCGGCAGGCCGATGCCCTTGGTCAGCGCGGCGGCGGAAAGATCCTGCGCCACATTGTTGCTGTTCATCAAAAGCGGCATCAGGATGTATTCCAGCGACTGCACGGGATGGCGCAGCAGCGCGCCGCGGCCCGCGGCAATGCCCCGCAGGGCCATGGCCGCGCGGATGTGGCGGTAATCCTCGCCCACGGTGGGAAAGAACCGCACGACGACGGCACAGGGGATGATGATGCTCTCCGGCAGGTGCATCCGGCGCAGCGCGGCGGTCAGCTCCCCGACTGTCGTCGTTGAAAACGCATAGGCGCCGGTGATGATGCAGGGCAGCATCATCCGCACGCCGACCGAGACGAGGGAGAGCAGGTTCAACAGCACGCTCTCCCCGGCGCGGGGCACGACAAAGAGGTCCACGGCCAGCAGACCAAAGTACAGCACCGACAGCCGCACCCCCGCGCGGGCCTTGCCCGACAGGAAGAACAGCAGCAGGCACAGCGCCGTGGCAGCGGCCTCCGCCCCGGTGCCGACGTGAAAGAGAAGCATCAGGTTGGCAAGCAGCAGCAGATAGAGCTTGGCGCGCGGGTCCATGCGGAAGGTCATGCAACGATCCCCGCCTTTTCAAAGTGCTTCTTCAGCATCTTCTGGCCGAAGAAGCCGCCCACAAGGGCGCAAATCAAAATTGCCAGCATGCTGACCACAAAGCTGCCGCTGTTGATGGGTGCAAACAGCGTGTCGATGTAGGCGGCGTCCTTGCCGCGGGCCGTCAGGTTGGCTATGTAGGCGGATTTCATGAACCACAGCGGCAAAATCGGGCCGGTCAGGCCATAGGAAAACACGACGTAGCTGGCCAGCAGCAGCTTTTTGCTGCGGTATTTGCCCGCAGCGGCCACCAGGTCTGCCGCGACGCCGCAGATGATGTTGGCCGCGAACGACAGCACAAAATGGCCGGAGACGAAGAAGAACAGGCCCATCACAAGGCCCATGATCGTGATGCCGCCGAATTTTTGCAGCTTGGCGGCCGGCAGCATATAGACGCTGCCGGAGATCAGCGCGGCCACGGCGGGCAGCAGAATGTTGCCCACGCCCGGCAGCAGTGCACAGGCGAAGGTCGCCACGGTGACAAGCACAAAGTACAGCGCGGTAAAGACGCCGACAGAGATCAGATCGGGCACGGTCAGCTTGTTGGACTTCTGGTTCATGGGGATTCCTCCTGACTTATGTTAGTTTATTCTAACTCGTATAGCATAAAAAGCACCATGCCTGTACATGGTGTTCACAGCAAAGGTTAGTTTAGCATAACCGATGTGTCTTTGTCAACTGCCGGTATTTGCAAGCGGCGCGGAGGATGTGCTATAATAAGGTGGAAATTTACTGCAAGGGGAGAACAGCTATGCTGCATCTGTACTGGGGCGACGGCAAGGGCAAGACTACCGCCGCCATGGGGCTGGCGCTGCGGGCGCTGGGCCATGGCCGCAGGGTGGTCATCCTGCAATTTTTAAAAGACGGCTCCAGCGGCGAAATTGAAATGCTGCGCCGCTGCGGGGCAGCCGTCTACGCCTGCCCCAACGCGAAATTCACCTGGCTTATGACCGACGCAGAGCGCGCCGAGGCACGCCGGACGAACACCCGGACGTTACAGACGATTTTACAGGGCAGCTTTGACCTGCTGGTGCTGGACGAAGCCTGTGCCGCCTGCAAAAATGACCTTGTGGAGGAAGCTCTGCTGCGGGAGGCCGCCGCCCGCGCCGAACAGGGGGCAGAGGTCGTACTGACCGGGCGTGAGCCCGCCGCCTGGATGCAGGACGCCGCCGACTACTCCACCGAGCTGCGCGCCGTCAAGCACCCCTACACCCGGGGCATCGCCGCGCGCGAAGGCGTTGAATACTGATACATACGGAAAAGGCCCCGCCGCTCCCTCGCCATGAGAGCGGCGGGGCTTTCCCGTCCAAAAGAGAATTATAGAAGCAAACAAAGGATGGCGTTTTTAAGTGGTCTCCTGCTTTTTGTTATTCCGCCAGCACAACTGCCACGTCGTTGACGTTTGTGCCGGTGGGGCCGGTTATGATCAGACCGCCAACGGCCTGTAAGGCGTGGTAGGCGTCGTTGTCGGCCAGCGCACGGGGCACGTCCAGGCCCGCCGCAGTGAGGGCGGCTAAGGCTTCGCCGTCCGTGTAGCCGCCCGCGGCGTCGGTGGGACCGTCGGTGCCGTCGCTGCCCACCGAGAAAACACAGCACCCGCGCAGCCCGGCCAGCGCCGGGGCTGCGGCTAAGACAAGCTCCTGATTGCGCCCGCCCAGCCCATGGCCGGTCAGATGCACAACGGTCTCGCCGCCCGCGATAAAGGCCCGCTTGCGGCCCTGCCCTGCGTGGGTGCGGGCAATGCTTCCCAGAAGGCTGCCGGCCTCCCGGGCCTCACAGCAAAGGCAGTCTGTCAGCAAAATCGGCTCGTACCCTTCGGCGCGGCAGGCGTCCGCAGCGGCGCGGCACAGCTCCCGCACGCTGCCGGTGATTTTTGTGGTCACGTTGGGCAGCGTTTTGGGCGTTTCCTGCCGCAGCAGGGCCGCAGCAGCAGGGGAGAGCGCCAGCCGGTATTTTTCCGCAATGGCAGCAGCCTGCGCGCAGGTCGAGCTGTCCGGGCAGGCCGGGCCGCTGGCAATCATATCGAGCGGGTCGCCGAGAATGTCGCTGAGCACCACGCTGTACACCGCGGCGGGCGCACAGGCCAGCGCGAACCGCCCGCCCTTGACGGCAGACAGCCGCTTGCGGATCGTGTTGATCTCAACAATATCCGCACCGCAGGCCAAAAGCGCCTGTGTGATGGCCTGCAGCTCCTCAGCGGGCAGCAGCGGTTTTTCAAACAGCGCGCTGCCGCCGCCGGAGAGCAGAAACAGCACGGTGTCGTCCGCCCGCAGACCGCTGACAAGCGCCAGCGCCCGCTGGGTGGCCGCAAAGCTGTTGTCGTCCGGCACCGGATGCCCTGCCTCGCAGCAGGTCACGCCGGGCAGCGGCCCCCTGACATGGCCGTATTTTGTGATGACGATCCCGCCGTCCACACGGCCCAGCACGGCCAGCGCCGCGTGGGCCATCTGCCACGCGGCCTTGCCCGCCGCCACGAGAAATACACGCCCCTGCGGGTGAAAATGCTCCAAAGCGCGGCGCACCGCCTCATCCGGCAAAACGGACCGGATGGCCGCTGTCCAAATCGATTCTGCGCGTTGGCGCAAGAGCTGCTCCATTGTGTTGCTCCTTTCCTTTCGTAAAAGCAGGGGACAGCCGCCCGGCCCACTGCGGTTTGTCGCACCGGGCGCTGCCAGGATATGCGCTGAATATTCTCTTATCCGCAGAGCATGACCTTGGCGGAGAAGGTGCCGTTCTGATGGGTAAAGGTACTGGTGCCGCCGGTTTTCTCCGCAATATGGGTGACGGACTGGATACCGATCCCGTTTTCCCTCCGCTTGGAGGAGCGGAAAACGCCGTTCTTTTCGTTGACCTCGCCGTCAAACGCATTTTTAACCTCGATCAGCAGAATCCGGTCGGCGTGAACACAAGCGGTCAATTCGATCTGCCGCCTGCCCGGTGCGGTGCGAAGGCTTGCCTCCAGCGCATTTTCCAGCAGGTTGGAAAGCACGAGACACATATCGATCTCGTCAACCGGCAGTGTTTCCGGCAGGTCGAGTCTGGCGCGGAAGGGAATCTCATCGCGCTTTGCCATGGCGCAGTAATAGCCGACAACACTGTCAGCCGCACGGTTTTCACAGAAGCACATATCAAGATTCGGGATGCGGGAGACGGTTTTTGCAAGGTAGCTTTTCAGGTTCTCCAGGTCACCTGCCTCGGCCAGCGCAGAAATTTGATTGAATTGGTGGCGCATATCGTGCCGTGCCTGCCGCGCTTCCTCGATGGCGGTCCTGAGGTTTTCATAGCGCTGCTGCTGCATCGAAAGAAACTGGTTTTCCTGCTGCAGCTTCGCATTGCGGTTGAGACTGGTTGCCATCAGCAGGAAAACCGCATTGAAGCAGAACATAAAGACCAGAAGCGCACTGCTCAACACAATATAGCCCTGCAGTACGCGGCCTGTCTGGAGCGTTGACTGATAGCGCGGGATCATGAAAAGGTTCAAAAGGATGAACGCCAGCGGCAGGACCCAGAACACATACCAGGTCTGCGCAAAATTGTCGTCCTCGACCATCGCACGCACCGTATGTGTCGCAGGATAATACGCGGCCAGCACGATGACCCAGCAAACGGCGTTATAGAACACGCAGGCGCCCAGGCAGAGCCACGGTCCGTCCGGCGGCAGCTGCAGATTCCGGATGATCGCGGCGCTGACGGCACGGGACAGGCTGTTCACGCACGCGAACACCGCGCAGACGGACAGCGCAATCGTGCCGGATTTCCAGAGGGAGATGGTAAGCGTTCTGGTATACAGGCAGATCGCAGCCAGCGCGACCCCCGCAAGGGCAAAGACCGTGGAAGCATGAAGCCGATAGCAGGCAAGCCCGCTGCCGATGCACAGGCACGCCATCAAGGGAAAAAGCCAGGCGGCCAGCCTTCCGGGGGACTGCTTCAGATAGGTTTTTACAGGGAAATATCCAAGCAAAAGGCCGGGGAGTACGACGAGAAGTTCCAAAATCGGACGCAGAATATCCTTCATTTCATACGCTCCCTTTGCAGCAGAAATTCCATAAACGCCTGCCGGGCAGGCTTCAAAAGCTCCTGACTGACATAGACGCTGCTGCCGTCTGTCATGCAGAAGGCGCCGTCCCGAAAATCTGCGGCGTGCTCTAAATTGACGATCATGCCTCTGCCGCAGACGAAAAAGCGGGGATCTTTTTTCAGAGGCTCGGTGAACACCTTAAAGCTCTGACGGGTGATCAGCGTTTTCAGGGCAGTCGTGCGGATGTTGATCAGATGTGCAAAATGCTCTGCCGAGATAATGTCCCGGTAGCAAAGACGGACATCGCTGCCGCTGACCTTCACCGTCAGGACCGGCTCGGGGCGGGGGAGTCTTGCAAGCATCTCGGCAAGCAGGGCGGAAAGCTCCTCCTCGGAAAAGGGCTTCACGAGATAGTGGAGCGCACGGACCTGAAAGCCCTCCAGCGCGTGGTCGGTTGATGTCGTGGTAAAAACCAAAAGGCAGTCTGCGTCCGTTTTGCGCAGCTCCTTTGCAGCGTCCATGCCGCTCATCCCGTGCATGTAAATATCCAGAAACGCGGCGGTAAAGCGCTGCTCTTTTTCTGCGGCGAGAAAGCTCTCGCCGCTTTCAAATTCCAATAGCTCCGCCTCGGCGCCGCACAGGCGCAGCTGCCGCGCAAGGCGCGTTTTCAGCTGCGCACGCTCGGTCTCAAGATCATCCACAATTGCTATTCTCATGCCGGACTGGCTCCTTCGGAAAAGATTCTATGTTAATTATACCACAACTGTCCGGCACCGGCACAGCGGAAAAACCCGATTTCGTGCCGGAATTGGGGCTTTCGTGCCAAAAGGCTTGAAAAGCCTGTACCGTTCCGTATACTGAAAGCAGAAACAGTCGACGACGGCAGGAAAAAGGGAGGAGGGAGGAACGCTATGTACCACATTGCCGTGCTGACAAAGAGTGAAACACAGGAGATTTTTTACACAGAGCAGCTTTCGCGGTTCTGCTCCGAGCGCGGTCTGTTTCCGAAGGTGGACTGCTACCGCGGGCAGGAGGTGTTCTTTGAGGTCTCACGCAAAAATGCACCGACCAACGCCGTGATCGCCCTTCCGGGCGTGGACGGGCTGAATGCGGTGGAGCACCTGCGGGCGCTTTTCCCGGAAACGCGCATCATCTGGTGCAGCGAGCTGGATTTTTCCCTGCATGCGTTCCGGCTGCGCGTAGACTACTTTCTGCTGGAGCCAGTGACCGAAGCCGCTTTGCGGCAGGGTTTTTGCATCTGGCTGGATCAAAAAAATCCGGCAGAGCAGCGCCGACCTGACCGCAACGAACACAACAAGGAGAACGACTTATGAAAAAGAGAAAGATCATCCACTCTGCGTTGAGCTTGTCGCTGACCGCAGCATTGTGCCTTTCCATGGCCGCCTGCGGCGGTACACAGACGCCCGCAGACAGTGTCGCCGCTTCTCAGCCCTCTGCACCGTCCGCCGTGGTGCAGCCCTCTGCTGCGGAGACGACCTCTGCGGCACTGCCTGTGAAGGCCTTGAACCCCAAGCAGGTGGAGGAAAACCCCTACATGGCTAAGAGCGATGCAAACATTCATCACGACGGCTACAACACAGATTCAACGGATGAGATCCTGCCGCTTGCGATCTATCCCGAGATCAACGTTTCCTATGAGACAACGAATGCAAATGCTTCTCCCGCTATCTATTTTGACAGCTACGGCCATGCCGTTG
>ERZ827498.2688-NODE-2688-length-16395-cov-8.126744_pt1 | contig 16395 bp, 15 predicted proteins | sample MGYA00519865_ERZ827498 | MGnify/ENA primary metagenome ERZ827498 (study PRJEB31778, sample SAMEA3449328) | human gut metagenome | biome: human gut; feature: human-associated habitat; material: faeces | place: United Kingdom | collected 2010/2012 ...
CCGATTTTTGAAGACTTATGAAATCAGGTCCATTTCTTTCGATACCTAATTTCATAAAAAGCAAACTCCTTTGCTGTATTTTCGGCATAATATTGTACCATTGCCGCGTGGAAAGTGCAAGCGCGATTCGCAAAAAGGGTAAAAGGCGGGAAATTTCCGCCGCACGCTGTGATTTTTCGGAAAAGCTTTGCCCGCCGTATCCCCCACCCGGCTTGTGGCGGGCGGGAATTTCCCCTATACTACAAACTGTCATATTTTTCGCTGCATCCGGCGATGCGGCGTTTCCCAATTTTTCCCCAAAGGAGTTTCCCATGAAAAAAGCGCTGACTCTTCTGCTGTCCCTCGCGATGCTCTTCTCCCTCGCCGCCTGCGGGCAGAGCGGCGGCGATTCGACCGGCGACGCGCCGTCTACGCTCGTCTACGGCTCTGCCGGCTACACGCGCATCGATCCCGCGATGGACGAGCACTGCGAGATCAACCTGCTGCTCTTCAACGGCCTGACCGCGCACGACGGCAATGACCAGATCGTTCCCGCCCTCGCCGAGCGCTGGGACTATGACGAGGCGAACTGCACCTATACTTTCTACCTGCGCGAGGGGGTGAAGTGGCACGACGGCGAGCCGTTCACGGCGCGGGACGTCAAATTTACGATCGAAGCCATCATGGACCCCGACAACGGCTCGGAAAACGCGCCGAATTACGAGGATGTACAGGAGATCACCGTGCTCGACGACCACACCGTCTCGTTCCGCCTCGCTGAGCCGAACGCCGCGTTTCTGGAGTACATGACGATGGCGATCCTGCCGCAGCATTTGCTCGAGGGCGAGGACATGCAGGAATCCGCCTTTTTCCGCGCCCCCGTCGGCACGGGGCCCTACAAGCTCGAAAGCTGGGACGCCGGGCAGTCCATCGTGCTCGTGCGCAACGAGGACTATTTCTTGGGCGAGCCGAACATCGAGCGCGTCATCTTCAAGATCGTACCCGACGACAATGCGCAGGCGATGCAGCTCGAGTCCGGCGAGATCGACCTTGCGCTGCTCGACCCGAAAAACGCGCAGAACTTCGCGGGCAAGGACGGCTACACCTGCTACGACATGACCACCGCGGACTACCGCGGCATCCTCTTCAACTTCAACAACCCCTACTGGACAGAAAACCGCGACATCATCCCCGCCGTCTGCTACGCCATCGACCGTCAGGCCATCGTCGACTCGGTGCTGCTCGGGCAGGGCATGGCGGCGTACAGCCCGCTCCAGCGCAACGTCTACAACGACGAGACCGTGAACCACTACGACTACGATCCCGCAAAAGCGAAAGAAATTCTCGAATCCGTCGGCTGCACGATGGGCGAAAGTGGCTACTACGAGCGAAACGGCGAGGAGATCGGTTTTGTCATCAGCGTCATGTCCGGCGAGCAGGACCGCATCGACATCGCGCAGGCCACGGCGCAGCAGCTTAGAGAAGTTGGCATCCACTGCACGGTGGACATCCCCGCGCAGATGGACTGGAGCGGCCAGATGGCGTGTCTCATCGGCTGGGGCAGCCCGTTTGACGCCGACGACCACACCTACAAGGTCTTCGGCACGGACAAGGGCGCGAACTACTCGGGCTACTCGAACGCGCTGGTGGACGAATCTCTGACGCTCGCGCGCCAGAGCAGCGACGACGCCGTCCGCAAAGAGTATTACAGCAAATTCCTGCACGCGCTTGCGGACGATCCAGCCTACGCCTTTATCTGCTACATCGACGCGAACTATGTCGCCAAATCCACCGTCCACGGCATCGATGCGGACACGGTGCTTGGGCATCACGGCGTCGGCATTTTCTGGAACATTCAAGACTGGACGATCGGCGAGTAAACGCCGTTGACATCTTTGACGAGGGGCTGGCTTCAGCCCCTTTGTCTTGCATAAAGAGGGCATTTTTCATGGCAGATTTATTGAACGTCGAGCACCTTTCCGTCAGCTTTTTCACCCCCGCGGGCGAGGTGCAGGCGGTGCGCGACGTGAGCTTTTCGCTGAAAGCGGGCGAGGTGCTCGCCATCGTCGGCGAATCGGGCTGCGGCAAGAGCGTACTGTGCAAGAGCATCCTGCGCCTTCTGCCGCAGACGGCAAAAATCAAGTCTGGCAAGATCATCGTAGACGGCACGGACATTACGGCTTATCGCGAGCGCGAGATGACGGCGCTGCGCGGTTCGCTCTTTTCCATGGTGTTCCAGGACCCGATGACCGCGCTTGATCCGACGATGACGATCGGCGTGCAGATCGCCGAGGCGGTGCTCGCGCACAAACCAAAGCTCGAAAAAAGCGCCGTAAGAGCACGCGTGATCGAACTGCTTGAGCTTGTCGGCATCGACCGCGCGCAAGAGCGCATGGCACTCTATCCCCACAACTTTTCCGGTGGGATGCGCCAGCGCGTGGTGCTGGCCATCGCGCTTGCGGGGAATCCGCACATTTTATTTGCCGACGAGCCGACGACCGCGCTGGATGTGACCATTCAAGCGCAGATCTTAGATCTGCTGCGCGACGTGCAGCAAAAGCTCGGCACGGCGGCGGTGTTTGTCACGCACGACCTCGGCGTCGTCGCGCGCGTCGCCGACCGCGTGGCCGTGATGTACGCGGGCAAGATCGTCGAGACTGGCACGGCGGAGGAGATCTTCTACGACCCGCGCCACCCCTATACGTGGGGGCTGCTGCGCTCGCTGCCCGCGCTCTCGCGCGGAAAGGAGACGCTGCCGAGCATCCCCGGCATACCGCCGACGCTCATCGACCCGCCGCAAGGCGACGCCTTTGCCAGCCGCAATGAGTACGCCCTCGCCATCGACTACGAGGAAGCGCCGCCGATGTTCCGCGTCAGCGACACGCACTATGCCGCAACGTGGCTGCTCGACGAACGCGCGCCGAGGATCACGCCGCCGGTGGGAGGTGCGCGATGACAAAACATGACATTCTGCTCGATGTGCAGCACGTGAGCCACGTCTTCCCGCTGACGAAGCAGGTCTCCGTCAAGGCGCTGGACGACATCTCGTTTCAGATTCGCCGCGGGGAGATTTTCGGCCTCGTCGGCGAGTCCGGCTCGGGCAAGTCGACGGCCGCGCGCTGCGCGATGAGCATTTTGCAGCCGAGCGGCGGACGCATTTTTTATAATGGCGTCGACCTCTGTGACAGGGCCGCCTGCCGCGCGAACAAAAAAATGCTGCAAACCACACGCCAGATGATCTTTCAGGACTCTGCCTCGAGCCTTGACCCGCACATGACGGTCTGCGATAGTATCACCGAGCCCATGCGCATCCATCGCATCGCCCCGCCGCGCGGCACATACCGCAAGGAGGCCGAGCTCCAGATGTATTATGTCGGCCTTGACAAAACCTATCTCGACAAGTACCCGTCCGAGCTCTCCGGTGGGCAGCGCCAGCGCGTCGCCATTGCACGGGCGCTGTGCATGGAGCCGGAGCTTCTGGTGGCGGACGAACCGATCGCGTCGCTGGATGTGTCCATTCAGGCACAGATCGTCAACCTGTTTCGCCACTTGCAGCGCGAGCACGGCTTTTCGTTTCTCTTCATCGCGCATGACCTTGCGATGGTGGAATTCCTCTGTGACCGCGTCGGCGTACTGTACCACGGCAAACTTGTCGAGGTCGCGCCCGTGCGCGCGCTTTACGACCATCCGCTCCACCCCTACACCAAGGCGCTGCTCGCGGCTATGCCGGTTCCTGACCCGCGCATAGAACGAACCCGCGTATTGCCGGACTTCTCGCCCGGGCAGTTCCCGCTGATGGGCGAGCTTGTCGAGGTCGAGCCGGAGCATTTCGCTTTGCAGGAAGGGGGCGCGCAATGAAAAAGCCATCGAAGATCCTGTATTTCGGCAAAAAGGCACTGGCGTTTCTTCTGAGCGTTCTTGTTCTGTCGCTCGCGGTGTTCTATGTCTCACGCCTCGCCCCGGGCGACCCGCTCGTCTCCTACTACGGTGACCGTGCAGAGAAGCTGACGCCGCAGGAGCGCGCGCAGGCGGAGGAAAAGCTCGGCCTCGACGAGCCTATCTTCACGCAGTATGTTCGCTGGGCGCAGAACGCCCTGCACGGGGATTTCGGCATCTCGTATAAGTACAAAATGCCCGCGGCAGAGGTCATCGCAAGCCGCGCGGGCAACACACTCCTTCTCGGCGGCATCGGTTTTGTGCTCATTTTCACGCTCTCACTCCTGCTTGGGATGCTCTGCGCGCGGCGGGAAGGAACGATTTTCGACCGCGCGGTCTGCAAGCTCGGCACCATCACGAGCTGCATTCCGGAATTCTGGCTGTCGCTGCTGCTCATTCTGATCTTCGCCATCGAGCTGCGCGTGCTGCCGAGCTCCGGGGCCTACTCCATCGGGCAGCAAAATAACATTGCCGACCGCGCCGCGCATCTCATCCTGCCGCTTGCGGTCGTGGTGCTCGGGCACCTGTGGTACTATGCCTACATGATCCGAAACAGGCTTCTTGACGAAATGCGCGCGGACTATGTGCTGCTTGCCAAGGCCAAGGGGCTAACGCGCCGCGCTGTGATGCTGCGCCACTGTCTTCGAAACACGATGCCAACGTACTTAAGCATCATGGCGATCTCCGTCCCGCACGTGCTGGGCGGGACGTACATCGTCGAGACTGTTTTTTCCTACCCCGGCCTCGGCACGCTGGCCTATGAAAGCGCGCGATACAAGGACTACAACCTGCTGATGCTGCTGAGCCTGCTCTCCGGCGCGCTCGTCATTCTGTGCAGCATCATCGCCCAGACGATCAACGAGCAGATCGACCCGCGCATCCGCGCCGAGCAGGCCGTGCGGGAAGCGGAGGTGCAACCATGAACGACCGCTTCCAAATCGTCGGCGCGCGACCGCTGCCGGAGGCCGTACCCACGAAAAACAGACATTCCCTGCGCGGCAAGCCTGTCGCCTCCGCCATGATTTTATCGCTCATCGTGCTCGGGTGTCTTTTCTGCGAGCTTATCATGACGAAGGCCCCGGCGTATCTCGACCTTGCTCACTGCTCCACTGCGCCGTGCCGCGAGTTCCTGTTCGGCACGGACACGATGGGGCGCGACATCTTCTCGATGATCTGGTACGGCGGGCGGCTGTCGCTGTTCATCGGCGTCGGCTCGACCGTCATTTCGACGCTGCTCGCCATTTTGTTCGGCGCGGTCAGCGGACTTTCGCCCAAATGGCTCGACGCGCTGCTGATGCGCCTGACCGAAATTCTTCTCAGCGTGCCGAACCTGCTGCTCGTCATCTTTTTGCAGGCGATCATCGGCACGCCGAGCGCGTGGAGCATTGCGCTCGTCATCGGACTCACAAGCTGGACAAGCATCGCCAAGGTCGTGCGCACCGAGGTCAGGCAGCTGCGCGCGAGCGAGTACGTCATCGCGGCCAAGTGCATGGGCGGCAGCTTTTTCCACATTCTGCGGTGTCATCTTGCGCCGAATTTCTTCTCGTCCATCCTCTTCATGGTGGTGATGAATGTGCGCAGCGCCATCATCGCCGAATCGACGCTCAGCTTCATGGGCCTTGGCCTGCCCATCGAGGTCGTGACCTGGGGCAGCATGCTCTCGCTCGCGGAAAAGGCGCTGATGACCGACGCGTGGTGGATCTTGCTCATCCCCGGCGCATTTCTGGTCGTGATGCTCCTTTGCATCACGAACCTTGGCGACTACCTGCGCAGCCGCACGAGCAGAAAAGAAAGCAACCTCTAAATAGCAAAAAGGAAGGCACGGCCAAACGGGCTATGCCTTCTTTCTATTTGTGGAGCTTACTTCGCGTTCAGGATGTGCATGAACTCTTCGCCGGTGATCGTCTCTTTCTCGTAGAGGTACTGCGCCAGCTCATCGAGCTTCGCGCGGTTCTCGGTGAGGATGTTCACAGCCTTTTCGTGCTGCGCTTTCACCAGCTCCACGACGCGCTGGTCGATCTTCGTCTGCGTTTCGGCAGAGCAAGCGAGCGATGCGTCGCCGCCGAGGTACTGATTGTTGACCGTCTCAAGCGCGACCATGTCGAAATCTTCGCTCATGCCATAGCGCGTGATCATCGCGCGGGCGAGCTTCGTCGCCTGCTCGATATCGTTCGACGCGCCGGTCGTGACGGAGTGGAACACGACCTCCTCCGCGGCGCGGCCGCCGGTCAGCGTGGCGATCTTGTTTTCCATTTCGGCCTTGCTCATCAAGTAATGGTTGCCCTCTTCGACCTGCATCGTGTAGCCCAGCGCGCCCGAGGTGCGCGGCACAATGGTGATCTTCTGTACAGGGGCGGAGTGCGTCTGCATCGCCGCCACGAGCGCGTGGCCGATCTCGTGGTAGGAGACGATCTTCTTCTCCTCGTCGGTCATGATGGCGTTCTTCTTCTGGTAGCCGGCGATGACGACCTCGATGCTCTCTTCCAGGTCTGCCTGCGTGGCAAAGCGTCTGCCGTCGCGCACGGCGCGCAGCGCTGCTTCGTTCACGATGTTGGCAAGCTCCGCGCCGGAAGCGCCGGAGGCCATGCGCGCGACCTTGTTGAAGTCGACGTCCTCGGCGACCTTGATCTTCTTCGCGTGGACCTGCAAGATAGCCTCGCGTCCCTTGAGGTCGGGCAGCTCCACCGGCACGCGGCGGTCGAAGCGGCCCGGGCGCGTGAGCGCGGGGTCGAGGGATTCGGGGCGGTTCGTGGCGGCGAGAATGATGACGCCGTTGTTGCCCTCAAAGCCGTCCATTTCGGTGAGCAGTTGGTTCAAGGTCTGCTCGCGCTCGTCGTTGCCGCCGTACTGGCCGCCGCTGCGCTTCTGGCCAATGGCGTCGATCTCGTCGATGAAGACGATGCAGGGGGCCTTCTCCTTGGCCTGCTTGAAGAGGTCGCGCACCTTGCTCGCGCCCATGCCGACGAACATTTCGACAAATTCAGAGCCGGACATCGAGAAGAACGGCACATTCGCCTCGCCGGCGACCGCCTTGGCGAGCATCGTTTTACCGGTTCCCGGAGGGCCGACGAGCAGGATGCCCTTGGGCATCGACGCGCCGATCTCCTGATACTTGCTGGGGTCGTGCAGGTAGTTGACGACTTCGGTGAGGTTCTCCTTGGCCTCGTCCTCGCCTGCCACGTCGCTGAAGCGAATGCCTTCGGCGGATTTGACATAGACCTTGGCGTTGGACTTCCCCATGTTGAACATCATGGAGTTGCCGCCGCCCATCTTCTCCATCATCTTGCGGGACATGAACTGTCCCAGCGCAACAAAGATGATGATGGGCAGCACCTACGCAAGAATACTGACGAGCGTAGACGTCTGCTCGATCTCCTCGCCCGTGGTGGAAACGCCTGCGTCGAGAAGACGCTGCACAAGGCCGTCGTCCGGCACCATTGCCGTCTTGTAGACCGTTTTTTCATCCGCGCTTGTGAAGAGAATGCGGTTGTCCTGCTGCTGGATCTCCACCTTGCCGACCTCGCCCTGCTCGGTCATGGTGACGAAGGTGTTGTAGTCCACTTCTTTGATCTGATGCTCGGCCATCCACGGCATGGCGATAAAGTTGAAGAGCATCACAACAAGGAGCGCCACCACATAGTAGTAGAGCAGCGGCTTTTTCGGGGATTTGACTTCATTCATGGAAGGATTCCTCCGATCGTTTGAATTTCCGGCAAAAAGTGCATACAAATGGAAAAAACTGAACGTAGCAAAAAGCCGGAGTTTTTGCTACGCTAAAAGAAGAAAGGAACGGTCAAAACCGCCCAAAGCTTAGATTAACAGGGAGTATAGCACGGGGAAATGCCGCTGTCCAGTCTCCCGGATAAGAGTTTACAGTTTAGATACACGGAGGTCACAGTTATGAAAAAAAGTGCAAAGGCGGCCGTTGCCGCCACAGCAGTCGCAGCGCTCTACGGCGCGGCGGCCTACGGCGTGACGAGGACGCTGATGGACGTTGCCATGAAGCGCGACATGCCCAAGGCGCTACAGCATAAAAGCGGCGACCATCTTACAGGGGAGAGCCATGACGAGCTTTACCGCGAGGCGCAGAAAACGGCGGCGAACCGGCTTGCCTCTTCGGAAACGGAGACGGTGCTGCTTGAAAACCGCAACGGATTGACGCTCGTGGGCCATCTGCGCGAATGCGAAAACGCCGAGCGCCTTGTGATCGCGTTTCACGGCTGGCGCTCGGCATGGTATCGGGATTTCGGCCTGGTTTCAGACTTTTTGGAACGCGAGAAGTGCAGCGTGCTCTACGTGGAGCAGCGCGCGCAGAACGAGAGCGAGGGCAACTACATCGGCTTTGGCCTGACGGAGCGCTACGACTGCGTGGATTGGGCTGTGTGGGCGTTGGAACGCTTTGGGGAAGCGCTTCCCATCTATTTGATGGGCGTGTCGCTCGGCGGCGCGACGGTGCTGATGGCCGCGGGCGACGTGCTGCCCGACGCGGTGCGCGGCGTGATCGCCGACTCGGCTTACACTTCGCCGCGCGAGATCTGGCAGTATGTGATGAAAAAGAATCTCCGCCTGCCCACGCGCGCGGCGACGTTTATCGCCGACGGACTGTGCAAAAAGAGACTGAACGCCTCGTCCGGCAGCTACTCCACCGTCGAGGCGCTCAAGAATACCGAGGTGCCGGTGCTTTTGATCCACGGCGAGGACGACCACTTCGTTCCGCTGCGCATGGCGTTTGAAAACCGCGACGCCTGCGCCTCGTTCTGCAAGCTGCTGGTCATTCCCGGTGCAGATCACGCCAGAACCTACTATATGGGGCGCGGGGCGTATGAAGCGGCGATGCGCGCCTTCTGGGAGCATTTTGACAAGTGAGGGAAGCCCTCACTTGTCCCCCTGCGGGGATTCCAGATGAGCGTATCGGCGAGACGGGCGGAGGATCAGCGTGGCGATGAGAATGAGCAGCGCCGTTGCGCCGAGGCTGACGGGATAGACCAGCATGATGGTCTGGAAGGTCATGCTCTGCGGGAAGACGAACTTGACCCACGCAATGCGAATGCCGCACACGCCGAGCATCGTCAAAAGCGCGGGCGTGAGCGAGATGCCGAAGCCGCGCAGGTAGGCGGAGAGGATCTCGTAGAGCAGGCAGAAGCCATAGGCCGGCAGGATCGTTGCCAGGCGAACATAGCCGAGGTCGATGACCTGCGGATCGCCATTGAAGATGGCAAGCAGTGACCTTGCGCTCAGCAGCACGAGGGCGACAGCGAGGAATGTGGCGGCGGCGTCCTCCAGAAGGCTCAGCTGCATCGTCTTTTTGCAGCGCTTGATCTGGCCTGCACCGTAGTTCTGGCCGACAAAGGTCGTGCAGGCCTGCGAGAAGGAATTGAGCACGTCGTAGGCGAGGATCTCGATGTTGAACGCCGCGCTCGACGCCGCGATCACCACCGTGCCGAGGCTGTTGATGGCGGACTGAATGACAATGTTGGCGAAGGAAAAGACCGCGCTCTGCACGCCTGCGGGAATGCCGATGCTCAGAATGCGCCTGAGGCTTGCTCCATCGATGCGAAGCAGCTTCCGCTCAACGCGCACGCACTTGTCCGTGTGCGTGAGGCGGCGGTAGAGGAGCAGCGCGCTCACGGCGTTTGACACCGCCGTTGCGATGGCGACGCCGCCGACCGTCATGTGCAGCACGACAACGAAAAAGAGATTCAGCAGGACGTTCAAAACGCCGGAGATCGCCAGTGCCGCGAGCGGCACCTTGGTATCGCCGATGCTGCGGAAGATCGCCGCTTCAAAGTTGTAGAGCAGAATGACCGGCATGCCGAGCAGGTAGATGCGCAGATACAAGAGCGCATAGGGAAGCACATCGTCCGGCACATTGAGCATACTCAAAAGCGGCGCGGCGATGAGCTGGCCGAGCAGAGAGACGATCGCACCGCCAAGCGCGGAAAAGACAATCGCCGTGTGTACCGCGCGCTCGACGGCCTTGTCGTCCCCGCAGCCGATGGCGGTTGCAATGACAACGTTTGCGCCCAGCGCAATACCGATGAAAAGGTTGACGATGAGACCGATGATGGGGCCGTTTGCGCCCACGGCCGCGACGGCCACCGTGCATGCATCGCCCGAGAAGTTGCCGACGATGGCCACATCTGAAGCGTGAAAGAGCTGCTCCAGGATCGCCGTTGCCGCCACCGGCAGGGCGAAGAGCGGGAGCTTGTTCCAGATCGAGCCGTGTAGCATGTCGATCTCATGCTTTCTGACAGTTTTTTCCATAATGACCGCGATTCCTTCTTGTTTTACTTGACCGCGGATAGTATATCGCTGCCGCGGGAAAATAGCAAATGTTTCTTGCAGCGCCGCCCTCATGCGCCCGGCATTGACAGGACGGCTGTTTCGCTGTAATATAAGCGCGCAGACGTCAAATTTCCCGAAATTGCGAGGACGCTATGGATTACTATCTTCTGACCGAACTGGCCGCGCGCGTCGGCTATCATCTGGCGCTCAGCGGGGCGGAGACGTTCCGCGTCGAAGAGACGATACGCCGCATCATCGGCGCCTACGGCATTGAATGCGAGGCCTTTTCCATCCCCAACTGCGTGATGGTCAGCCTCGAGGCGGCCAACGGCAAGCCTTTGATGGTGATGAAGCGAGTCGGCTTTCACGGCAATGACCTCGAGTCGGTGGAAAAGCTCAACGCGCTCTCGCGCCGCATCTGCGCCGAAACGCCTGACCCGAGCGTCGCCGCGCAGTGGCTCGACGAAACGCTCAAGGGGCGGCGGCACTACTCGGTGCCCGTTTATTACCTGGGCAATTTCTGCGCCGCGGCGGGCTTTTGCCCGGTGTTTGGCGGCACGCTGCGCGACAGCCTGTTCGCGGGCCTTCTTGGCCTCATCATCGGCTTTGTCTCGCGCCAGATGGACAGGCGCGAGACGAACCCGTTTTTCAGCACCATCGTCGAGGCGTTTGCCATGGCGGTGCCGGCGTATCTCGCCGCGGGCTTCCATCTGGTCGACTATATCGACTTTGTCATCATCGGCACCTTAATGATCTTGGTCCCCGGCCTTCTCATCACGACCTCCATGCGCGACATCATTTACGGCGATACGAACTCCGGCATCAACCGCATCGTGCAGGTGCTTCTCTCGGCGTTCGCCATCGCGCTCGGCACGGCGGCGGCATGGCGCGTCACGTCCGGCGTATACGGGCTGACGGTCGCGTCCGGCTCAGCGAGCTATCCCGCCTGGGCACAGGCCGTGATGATTTTCGTCGCCTGTACGGGCTTTTTCATCCTCTTCAATGTGCACGACTGGGGCAGCATTCTCTGCGCGCTCGGCGGCGTGTTCACATGGATGACGTACCTGCTCTGCCGTGATCTGGGCATGAGCATTTACAGCATGAATTTCTTCGCCGCCGTCGTCTCGGCGCTGTATTCTGAGCTTATGGCGCGCTCGCGCAAATACCCCGTCACGTCGTATCTCGTCATCTCGCTCCTGCCGCTGGTGCCGGGCGCGGGCATTTACTACACGATGAGCCTCGGCCTGGGCGGCGATGTGCAGGCCGCGGTGCACAAAGGACTTGAGACCGCGGGCGTCGCGGGCAGCATCGCCGTGGCGATCCTGCTGGTGTCCACGATTTTCCGCCTCGTCACCGCGCAGAACGGGAAAAGCAGAAAGTAGTGTTCGAAAAGTAAAAACTGCCGCCCAAACGGGCGGCAGTTTTTTATTGCAGTGCGTCAATGTAAGCGTTCAGCGCGGCAAAATCGCCGCGGGGATAGGCGTTCAGGTCGCGGTTTTTCGCGTTGATGAGACAGTCGGTCAAAAGAAACACATCCATCCCGACCTCGCGCGCGGCCATGTCCTCGGTCGCGTCGTTGCCGACCATCAGGCACTCCTCCGGCTTGACGCCGAGCGTGCGCGCGACCTCGAGGTAGTAAGCAGGATTCGGCTTGCAGAAGGTCGAGGCCTCGTAGGTCGTGTAAATTTCAAAATCCTCCGGCACAAGGCCCGCCCAGCGGATGCGGTTCTCCGTCGCCATGTGGGGAAAGATTGGATTCGTCGCCAGCGCAACGCGGTAGCCGCACTCTTTGAGCTTATGGACCGTCTCCACCGACGCGGGATTAAAGCCGCAGATGTCGCGCGCGGCGTTGAACTCATTGGCGTAGAAATCCTCGAAAAGGCCCTGGTCGCTTTGGCACTTTTCCTCGCCGTAGATCGCCGCGAACTTCTTCCAGAAGGCCTGCTCGTTCGTGCAGCTGCCGTCGTTTTTGACCATAGCCGCCGTGCCCGCCCAGATGGCGTCGACGAGGGATTTGGGCTCGTAGCCGTAGGGCGCGAGCTTTTTGGCAAGGAACTTAAAGTATCCGGTCGTGAACGCCTCCTGATCCATCGGCAGCAGCGTTCCGTCCAGATCAAATAAAATGGTGGTGATGTTCAATGCGCTTCTCCTGTTCATGTAAAGTAAGTCCATCATAGCCGTTTTTGAGGAGAATGGCAAGAGCATGGGCAAAGAATGCCCGCTCACTCGCCGCGCTCTTTCAAAAGGTCGATGATCTTCTGAAGGCCGAGAAACGCCATGCCGGTCAAAAATGTGGGAGCCCAGCATCGCAGCGCGTCGGAAAACACGAAATGCCACGAGATGGTGTTCGGCCCCGACGCATAGCCTTGACTGCCGGCGGACAGGCCGAGCAGGAACCCCACGATCCAAATGACGACCGTGAGCTTGCCAAAAAAGTCGTCGTCCACAAGGCGGCTCACGCCGCCGCTCCTGCATTTTTGATTCGGGTAAAGCAGCTCGTTCGGATCGGTCGCGAGCGCGTCGCTGATGTGCACCAGCATGTCAAGGTCCGGGTAGGAATTGCCGCGCTCCCAGCTTGAAACGGTCTGGCGGGTGACGGAGAGCTTTTCCGCGAGCGCGTCCTGCGAAAGACCTGTCCTTTTCCGCAGCCGCCGCAGGTTGGAACTGAAATCAGACATAGATCGACCTCCCTTGCTGCTCACATCATAGCAAAAAAGCCACGAGCAGACAAGCAAAGGTTCTTTGCGGGCGGCGTAGAATGAAAAGTCTCGTAGAGTTTCGTGCCGCGCACGGCACGAAATAAATTTAAATTCGTTTTCTGCCGCGACAGAAGGTGAATTGCCGCAGAGCGGCAAGAGAAGCTGCCCTGAGGTGTTTATTTGCCCCGAGTATTTTAATTTCTAACGGAATCCAAAAAAAGAGACAGCTTAAAGCCATCTCTTTTTTGGTGCCTCGTCGGGGATTCGAACCCCGGACACCCTGCTTAAAAGGCAGGTGCTCTGCCAACTGAGCTAACGAAGCATATTCTATTCCAAACCACCGAAGCGGTAAAAATCTGGCAGGGATGGCTGGACTCGAACCAGCGAATGAGGGAGTCAAAGTCCCTTGCCTTACCGCTTGGCTACACCCCTATTGGGAAGAGAGGGCTGGGGCCAAATCCCATCCCTCTCTTTTTGTGGGGTGGGTAAAGGGACTCGAACCCTCGACACCCGGAACCACAATCCGGTGCTCTAACCAACTGAGCTACACCCACCACATATTCTGTATCCGTGCGATATTTGCTGCTTTGCTGAGGGACGCCTTGTAAATGGTACGCCAGGAGGGATTCGAACCCCCGGCCTACTGCTTAGAAGGCAGTTGCTCTATCCAACTGAGCTACTGGCGCAAATTGAATGGAGCAGGTGACGGGAATCGAACCCGCATCCCCAGCTTGGAAGGCTGGTGCCCTAGCCATTGTGCTACACCTGCATGCGCCCTCCGCAAAAATCGTCAGCTCTGTTATAATAGCATCAGTGTCCCGTTTTGTCAACGTTTTTTCAGAATTTTTCTGCACTTTTTTATGTTATCTGAGTAGAGCGCAAAAAAGCCTTGCACCGTCAGCACTTTCCGGCCGCGCGAACGCGCCGCACAGCCGCTCGGGATGCCACTGCACGGCAAAGACGGGGAGCGTCCTGTGGCCGACGGCCTCGACCGTGCCGTCCTCCGCGCAGGCGAAGACCTGAAGCCCCGTCCCCAGCCGCCAGACGGCCTGATGGTGTGCACTGTTGACCGTGCAGCGCGTTCCGTACAGCTCGCGCAGAAGGCCCGGCGCGGTGTTGATGGCATGCAGCCGGTCAACGCCGTCAATTTGACTGTGGCCCTCGATGTGCTGACGCAGCGTGCCGCCAAAATAGACGTTGAGGACTTGCAGCCCGCGGCAGATGCCGATGACAGGCTTTCCCGCGCACAGGAAGTTGTCAATCAGCGTGAGCTCACGCGCGTCGCGTGCTTCGTCGAGATCTTCCGAGCCGTTCAGTGCTTGACCGTAAAAGCGCGGGTGCATGTCGCCCCCGCCGGGCAGCAGCAAAACGTCCGCGTTCTCCGGCGTTTCGGCGAGCGGCGCACCGACCAGCGCGAGCGCATTTTCGTAATTTTTCAGGCGTACCGATAAATAGACAGTCTTCATACGCACAGAATATGCCCCGAATGCGAAAAAAGACCTTGCAAGACGCAAAAAGTTATGGCATAATAGTTTGGCTGATAACAGCGAACTGAATATGCAGCGGTATCGAAGTGGTCATAACGGGGCTGACTCGAAATCTACTCCCGTTAGAGCCGCCAAAAAATCTCCAATCCCTTGTGTTTCAAGCACTCACCGGGTTTTATTGAAGTTCATATTTTTGCTTGTTCTATCCTGTTTTTCTATCCTATTCCTGACCTTGTTTTTTCAAGGATTTAGGATAGAATAGGGATCGACATATTTGGAGGGCTATCGAAGAGGTCATAACGAGAACGACTCGAAATCGTTTGGCCGGTGTTGAGCCGACCCGTGGGTTCGAATCCCACGCCCTCCGCCATAGAAGCTATCAACCTCGGTTGGTAGCTTCTTTTTTATACCCCGAGATGGAAATTGCTTTCCATTGCGCTTGCAGATGTGAGCTTTGATGAGTAATCAAGGTGCGCGTAGATATTTGCTGTGGTTGAAAAATCGCTATGTCCTAACCATTCTTGAATATGTTTCATGGGGACACCGCTGGCCAGCAGGAGGCTCGCACAGCTATGTCTGAGATCATGAAAGCGGATTTTGCGGAAGCCGTTCCGTTCCAGCAGTTTAGGAAACTGTGATGTAATATAGTTCGGCTTGAACCGATCCCCAATATCATCTACGCAAATATATTCAAGGAATTCTCTGTTATAGGAACGTCCACATAGCTTTTGATTTCTTTCCTGTTGAGCCTTTACCGCAAGCAGCTTTTCATGAAAGTACGGTACAAGCGGGAGCGTTCTACGGCTGGACTTTGTTTTTGTCGTATCCTTTGCAACGATTACACATTTACCATCCAAATTGCAAGAAGTTACGGTATGGCTGATTGTAATGGTGTTTTGCTCAAAATCAATGGCGCTCCATTTTAAGCCAACGATTTCACTTCGACGCAAGCCATAAAATGCACCGAGAAGAACCGGCAATTCCAATTTTGTGCCTGCAACGGCTTCAAAGAGTTTGTTCAACTCATCCCTATCGTAAAAGTTGCCGTAAAATTTGTCCTGCTTTGGCCGCTCAACCTTGTCGGCGGGATTGCTCGGAATCATATCGTTCTTGACGGCGTATTTGAGTGCCTTATGGATATTTGCGTGATAATGAATCACAGACGACGCCTTTACCCTCTGTAATTGCTCCTGATAAAACATTTGAATGTCATGTGCCTGTAAATCCCGTAAGAGTATTTTCTTCTTTCGGAAGTATGGTGCAATAATTGACTTCACAGCATTTACATACGAAGAATAAGTCGGTATGCTGACGGTTGATTTTACAATCTCAAGCCATTGTTCCATGAAGTCTGCAAATAGCACATCGTCACCAGTCTTGGCATTGGCATATTTTCTCCGTTCTTCCATGAGCATCTGTTCTGCGCGTTTTTTATTGCCCTTGATCGTTAAGCCTGTCGAGATCCATTTGGGCTTTCTTTTTCCTGCTGAATCTGTCAGGTTTAGAATGATGTAATAATAGCCATTTTTCTCGTGCAGATGGCCCGCTACCATGTTAATCCTCCTTTCACACAAATCGGAGGCCATAGGATTTCTGCTGTCGGCCTCCTTATAGTATCACCTGTCACCCAGCAATGCAAAAAACACAGCCTTAGATAAGAAAGGCCCGTTTCATTCCGGTCGGATTACTTGCAGATATTCCAACAAATTGATTTTCGGAATGCGATATGCGCGGCCTATTTTCAAGAAACGAATCTGGCCAGTCTGTAATAGCTTGTATCCAGTCTTTTTGCCAATTGACAAAGCCCTGCACATCTCATCAATAGACATTACATCAGGGTAATCATTTAGCATAAAACGAATTGCATTTTTTCGCATGACTACCTCCTATAATTACTTTTGATTTAATGAAAGCGACAAAACCGGACGGCGGCTGGCAGCCGCCCACGGGAATCTCACCCCGGCCCATGCTGATGGGTGCGCCGCGCAATGCTTTGAGGGCGTTCAACG
>ERZ827498.2691-NODE-2691-length-16392-cov-2.504438_pt1 | contig 16392 bp, 15 predicted proteins | sample MGYA00519865_ERZ827498 | MGnify/ENA primary metagenome ERZ827498 (study PRJEB31778, sample SAMEA3449328) | human gut metagenome | biome: human gut; feature: human-associated habitat; material: faeces | place: United Kingdom | collected 2010/2012 ...
AAAATCCGTCTGAAACGTACTACTGTTCTTGTGATCGTATTTGTTTTTCTTTCATCTGTTCTTGTTCGGCAGCTTTTCAGCCTGCAGATCATACAGGGAGAAGACTATATCAGTAAATTTCAGACACGTACCACAAAAACACGTGTGATCAAAAGTACACGAGGAAATATCTATGACCGAAACGGCACTGTTGTAGCTTCCAATGTTCTTGCCTATTCTGTTACTTTTGAAGATAGTGGAACATATAACAGCACACGTGAAAAAAATCTGGCATTAAATGGTATCGCATACCAGGTATTGCAGATTCTCTCCAAAAACGGGGACAGTTTGGCCGACAATTTTCATATTATTGTTAATGATCACGGTGATTATGCTTTCGATGTGGAGGAAGGTTTTACTCTGAACCGTTTTCGTGCAGATGTTTATGGTGAAGCACAGATTGATAATCTGAGTGATGAGCAGAAAAACGCAACTGCAGCACAAATGATGGATTATCTTACAGGAAGCAATGGATTTTCCATTGTACTCTACGGAAAAGATGCCTATACTGACGAAGAGCTGGCAGCGCATTCTCTCCCCAAAGAGCTTACCAAACAGGAAATCCTTGAAATTGCGATCATGCGCTATCAGCTGAATACGAACAGTTTCAAAAAATATATGCCGGTAACGATTGCAACGAATGTCAGCGAAAAATCAGTTGCTGCCATAAAAGAAAATCAATCCGCACTTCAGGGAATTGATATTGTGGAAGATTCCACAAGGCAATATGTGGAAGATGAGAGTATGGCACCGATTCTTGGCTATACCGGTCAGGCTTCTTCTGAAGAACTGGAAACTCTTCGGAAAGATAATCCAGATTATTCCAATGATGCCATTGTCGGAAAAGCCGGGATTGAACAGTATATGGAACTTCAGCTTCAGGGAAAAGACGGTGAAGAAACCGTTACAGTTGATAATCTTGGAAAAGTTCTTGATATTGATAATTCCAAAACTGTTGAGCCAATAGCCGGAAACGATGTGTATCTCACCATTGATTCTGACTGGCAGAAGAGTATTTACCAGATTCTTGAGCAGCGTGTAGCCGGTATTGTTCTTTCCAAACTGACCCCTGATAAGAGTTTTGATTATGAAGCAGAGAAAGACGCAAGTAAAATCACAATTCCAATCTACTCTGTATATAATGCTCTTATTGCCAACAGCGTTATTGATATCAATAAATTCAGTAACGATGATGCATCCGATACAGAAAAAAATTTATATGCCAAATTTCAGCAAAAACAGCAACAGGTTTTTGATACAATAAGTAACAGGCTGACAGGAGATAATCCTCCGGCATATAAAGACGAAGACTCACAAATGCAGGAATATCTTACCTATATCTGTGATGATCTTTTAACAAACACATTAAACATACTGAAAAGTGATTCCATTGATACCTCTGATGAAACATATAAAGCATGGAAAAATGATGAGAGCATCAGTTTGAAAGATTATCTGAATTATGCTGCCAGTCAGAACTGGATTGATATTTCTCAGATTTCCACTTCTAATGAATATCTGGATTCTGAAGAAATCTATCAGGCACTGACAAATTATATTATCGACTATCTGAAGACAGATACCGGATTCTCCAAGCTTCTGTACAAATATATGCTTCAGGAAGACACCATCAGTGGTGAAGAACTTTGTGTTGTTCTGTATGAACAGGGAGTTCTTTCCAAAGAAGATGAGCTGTATCAGACAATGCTTTCCGGAGGTCTGGATGCATATACCTTTATGTATCGAAAGATTGCCAGTCTTGAAATCACTCCAGCTCAGCTTGCACTGGCACCATGTTCTGCTTCTGCTGTTATTACTGATACTACAAGTGGAGATGTTCTTGCCTGCGTTTCCTATCCTGGTTATGATAATAACAGACTGACCAATAATATGGATACTGATTATTATGCCAAATTATCAACTGATCTTTCTAGTCCGTTTTTTAATAAGGCAACACAGCAGAGAACGGCTCCAGGTTCTACATTGAAGATATTATCTACCGTTGCAGGCATGTCAGAAGGTGTTATCGATGACGGTACTTATATTGAATGTACAGGAAGTTTCGATCTTGTAACACCACCGATCAACTGCTGGAATAAACAGGGCCACGGTTCTCTCGATATCCGTGAAGCCATTGAGCAGTCCTGTAACGTATTTTTCACTACGATTGGTTTCGAACTTGGTAAAGATTCCGAAGGTAATTTTTCTGAAGCCAGAAGTCTTGGAATACTTCAGAAATATGCTTCCCTCATGGGATTGGATCAGAAAACCGGCATTGAAATTTCCGAGGCTTCTCCGCAGGTTTCTGACAAGAACGCCGTCCCTTCCTATATTGGACAGGGTACCAATGCGTTTACGACCAGCCAGCTTGCACGTTATGCGTCAACGATCGCCACTTCCGGTACGATCTATAAACTTTCCCTTCTGGACCGTGTGACGGATTCCAAAGGAAAACTTATAAAGGAATATCCTTCCGAAACAGCTGGACAGCTGGATCTTTCCAGCAATATCTGGGATGACATCCATGACGGTATGTATCGTGTGGTGCAGACTCATGATCAGTTTAACGGACTTGGAGTTGAAGCAGCAGGAAAAACCGGTACTGCCGAGATTGACTATTATCATCCGAACAATGCACTTTTTATCGGATATGCGCCTGTTTCTGATCCCAAGTACGCAATATCTGTTCGAATCGCAAACGGATATGCATCCGGTAATGCCTGCCTTGCAGCTAATGATATTTTTAAATACATTTTCGGACTTGCAGATGAAAGCACCATTCTCACTGGCTATGCAGCAAGCGATACCAGTAATGTATCGAATGACTAAACAAACTTTATGAGGATACCAGAAGTGTGGAACATTTTAATGGGAGGAATCAGAAAATATGAGTGAGGTCATTGTCATTACATCCGGAAAAGGCGGCGTGGGTAAAACCACTACGGTAGCAAATATCGGGACCGGGCTGGCGGCCATGGGAAAACGGGTTGCTGTTGTGGATACGGATATCGGACTTCGAAACCTGGATGTTGTTATGGGACTTGAAAACCGTATTGTATACAATCTTGTAGATGTAATTGAAGGAAACTGCCGAATCAAACAGGCGTTGATTAAGGATAAACGATATCCGACACTTTATTTGCTGCCTTCTGCCCAGACCAGAGATAAGACAGCAGTTACACCGGAGCAGATGGAAAAACTGACCAATGAATTAAAAGAAGAGTTTGATTACATATTGCTCGACTGCCCTGCCGGAATCGAACAGGGATTTAAAAATGCGATTGCCGGAGCTGACCGTGCAATTGTAGTAACAACACCGGAAGTATCGGCTGTGCGTGATGCAGACCGTATTATCGGATTGCTGGAAGCAAACGAAATTGGAAAGACTGAACTCGTTGTAAACCGCCTTCGTGCCGATATGGTAAAGCGCGGAGATATGATGTCGAGTGATGATGTTGTAGAGATTCTTGCTGTGGATTTGCTTGGTGTTGTCCCGGATGATGAGAATATCGTCGTTTCGACAAATCAGGGTGAACCGCTTGTAGGTAACAAATCGCTTGCCGGTCAGGCATACGAAAACATATGTCACAGAATCATGGGAGAGGATGTTCCATTGTTGGATTTATACCAGAAAAATGGTCTTTTCTCAAAAATTAAAAACAAATTCAAAAGCTAAGGAGATGAATCGTAATGGGATTTGCAGATTTTTTTAGAAAAAAATCCTCCAGTAATGTAGCAAAAGACCGTTTGAAGATGGTTTTGGTATCAGACCGTGCAAACTGTTCGCCGGACATTATGGAGCAGATAAAAAATGATATTATCCATGTTTTGTCGAAATATGTAGAAATTGATTTAGACGGGCTGGATATCAAGATTGAGCAGACTGAATCGGAAGGCTCCAATGGTATGGTGCCGGCACTTTTTGCTAATATTCCGATTAAAGACATGAAACAGACAAAGAAATAAATTAAGGATTGGTAAGGTGGTAAATCATGCGGGAACGCGTTATGAAATGGTTGCAGATTAAGCGGTATAACTGGAAAAATTATGATATTTTTTTGATTGCCGTTGTGCTTATTTTAACATTTATAAGTTCATACGTCATTTCTATAGTCAATTCTGACATTTCCTTAAAAAGACAGTTGGTCGGAGTTGTTATGGGTATAGTTATCATAGGTATTTTTTCCATTATTGATTACCATGATTTATGTATGTATATTCCAATTATATACATTGTTACGACCCTTATGGCTATGGCAACCAGATTGACGCCATTAGGCGTTGAGTTGGATACGGGTTCTTACCGCTGGCTTGATTTCAAAGTATTTACTTTTCAGCCATCGGAAGTCTGTAAAATTACGTTAATATTGGCACTTGCCACCTTTTTTTCAAAGAGAAAAGAAAATTTATCTACGTATAAAAACTTTTTCCTTGCCTCTTTGATTACCTTTGTACCAACTGTATTTATTTTAATACAAACGGATTTATCATCCAGTGTTGTTATGATTGTTATTCTCATTATGATGTTAGCATCTTCAGGAATTGGTCATAAAATATTGGCACCGGTTGCTGCCGTTGTAGTTCCGGCGGTTGGTGTTTTGTTCTGGTATATTTTACAGCCAAATCAAAAACTTCTGCGTGGCTATCAGTTGGCCCGCATTACCGGATGGCTGCACCCGGAAAAAGAGAGTCTTGGCGTTATGTACCAGCAGAACAACTCGGTTCTTTCCATTGCATCCGGAAAATTGTATGGGAAACTTTTGGATGGCAGCACAACGGCGCGAAACTATACCAGCGTTGATGTAAGAGAAAGTGATTTTATCTGGACACCAATCAGCGAAGAATTTGGTTTTATTGGATGTATGGTAGTTTTAGCTCTGTTATCCATTATTATTATCAAATGTTTTCTGGCAGCAAAAAATGCGAGAGATTATATGGGAATGATGATTGCTGTGGGAATTGGCGCTATGTTTTGTTTTCAGACATTTTTTAATATCGGTGTGGCAACATCATTGCTGCCAAATACCGGACTTCCATTGCCGTTTTTAAGTAATGGACTCACGTCTCTTATTAGTAATATGATGGCAATTGGTATTTTGCTAAACGTAGGAATACAACCGAATCGAGGAAGCAGCAGCCTAGATTTTTAATTCAGAGAAAGAAGGAATGTAGTTATGAATATTGCCTTAATTGCGCACGATGCAAAAAAAATTCTGATGCAGAATTTTTGTATTGCTTATCGTGGGATTTTGAGCAAACATGAAATTTATGCCACCGGTACGACAGGACGACTTGTTGAAGAGGTAACAAACCTTTCCATTCACAAGTATCTTGCCGGACATTTAGGTGGAGAAAAACAGCTTGGGGTGCAGATTGAAAATAATGAACTGGATTTAGTTATTTTTCTGCGTGACCCATTGACACAGAAAGTCCATGAACCGGATGTAAATAATGTGTTTCGTCTGTGTGATATTCACAACATTCCTCTGGCTACCAATGTTGCTACAGCGGAATTGTTAGTAAAAGCATTAGAGCGTGGCGACTTAGACTGGCGTAATCTGGTTCGTATGTGATTTTATATGTATCGAGTAGGAGATCCCCTACTCGTTTACTTAATTGTTAATTCGCCCACAGAAACTGATGGCATAAAGTCCGCAGATACCAATTACGGCATAAATAATGCGTGACAATACGGACATTGAACCAAATAAAAAGGCAACTAAGTCCAGTCCGAAAAAACCGACTAAGCCCCAGTTGATGGCACCGATAATAACAAGTACCAGGACAATATAGTCTATTGCTTTCATTTTTGTATACTACCTCCTTTGTTAGATAGTATACCGAAATTGAGAAACACTATTCATTTAAGTGAAAAATAAGAACAATGTCAGGGAAGGAAGACAATCATGGGAAAAAGAAAAGTAGTTTCAATGAAAAAAAGATTTCGGCCACAATCCAGTCTGGCCTTTTTCCTTCTGCTTTTGATTGTTGTTTATATTGTTGTGCTGGCATGGGGATATTTTGCAAAAGAACATATTTCAATTTATGAAGTGAACACAACGGATATTTCAGATGATGCGCCATTGTATGGTTTTGTAATGCGTGCGGAAGAAATCGTGAATTCGGAAGAATCGGCATATATTAATTATTATCTTTCGGAAGGAAGCCGGATTGGAAAGGGAGATGTGGCATACACCGAAGATACCAGTGGAGAAGTGAGTAAAATGCTCGAACAAATCCGAAGCAAAAAAGACAACTCGGAAAATATTTCAAAAATGCGGGAAGTGATTGCCAGCTTTTACAGTTCTTTCCACAATGCCAATTACAGCGAGGTGACAAAACTCCACTACGATGCAGAAAATGTACTGATGGACTTGAATCAGGGGAATTTATACAGTGATTTAAAAAAAGCGATGGCATCTTCCGGAAAAGCGGACAGTTTTACTAAAGTTATGGCCAAAAAAAGTGGAATCATTGCTTACTCGATGGATGGTTACGAGACAACAAAAGAAGAAGACATTACAAAGAAATTATTTGACCAATATGGAAGTGTAGCAAGAAAACAGATGCAGAAAGAGGGAAGCGTCGCAGCCGGCTCACCGGTTTATAAGCTGGTTACAAGTAATGATTGGTCAATTGTTGTAAAATTAGATGACAGTTACTATCAGGAATTAAAGGACAAAACAAGTGTCCGTGTAACCATTACAAAGGATGATATTTCTTTTAATGCTCAGGTGAAATTGTGGGATAAAGATGGCACACATTTTGCTACGCTTAGTACGTCCCGTTATATGGAACGCTATATTAACGACCGCTTTTTGCAGATTGAATTTAACTTAAAATCGGCGTCCGGACTGAAAATTCCAAACAGTTCCGTATTAAAAAAGAATTATTATCTTGTTCCGAAAAAATATGCCGTAAATGGAGATGATGGGATTGGAGTCACCAGAAAAACATCCGATCCAAATAATAAAGCAGGCCATGAATTTGTCTCATTAAAATCGTCTTTGTTGGTTGGCGATAACTATTATGTAGGAAAAAACACTTTATCGGATGGGGATATTCTCATTACAAAATTTGGTGATTCAGAGCAGTACCGGGTACATGAAACAGGAGAATTATCAGGTGTGTATTATGTGAACCAGGGATACTGCCAGTTCCGTCCAATTGAGGTTTTATATAAAAACAAGGAGTACTCCATTGTTTCAGACCATACAGCAAATGGTTTGTCTGCGTATGACCATATTGTTGTGGACCCAACGTATTTAAATGATGATGACTTTATTGAATAATTTCATAAAGATTACAGATTGAGAAAAGAGGTAATTGATATGGTAACAGAAAATCTGAAAAAAGTTGAAAAAAAAATTGAATCGGCATGTACACGTGCAGGCAGAGACCGAAATGATGTTACGTTAATTGCGGTCAGCAAGACAAAACCGGTCGAAATGATGAGAGAGGCCATGCAGTGTGGCATCGTTACTTTTGGTGAAAACAAGGTACAGGAAATTGTGGAAAAACAAAAAGAACTGACAGAACCGTTAGATTGGCATATGATTGGTCATTTACAGCGAAATAAAGTAAAGCAGGTTGTTGGAAGGGTGAAACGAATCCATTCTGTCGACTCAATAAGACTTGCCAAACAAATACAGTTAGAAAGCGAAAAAAGGAATATTACTTCAGATATTTTAATTGAGGTTAATATGGCAAAAGAGGAATCAAAGTATGGATTTATGCCGGAAGAAGTGGAAGAAGCCATGCGTGAAATTTCTACATATCCAAATGTGAAAATTCATGGTCTTATGACAATTGCACCAAACGTTTCAAATCCGGAAGAAAATCGTGTTCATTTTCGTAATTTGCATAAATTACTAGTTGACATTAATGGCAAAAACATTGATAATATTAATATGAACGAACTTTCCATGGGAATGACCGGAGACTACGAAGTAGCGATAGAAGAGGGCGCTACTTATGTACGTGTAGGAACCGGCATTTTTGGAAATAGACAATACTTATAGAAAGGAACGAGAAGATATGGGTTTAGATTCCATTTTAAATTTCTTTAAGATTCCAGATGATTTTGATGACGAATATGAAGAGGAGTATGTGGAGGAGCCGGTAAAGGCAAAACCGGTAAAACCACAAAGACAGCCTGTTTCGCAGGAGAATGACTATGAGGAGCCGGCACCAAAGCAGCGCGGTGGATTTTTAGGGTCTAAGCCAAAAGTTGTGCCGATGAACCGCACGATGATGGAAGTCAGCATCATTAAGCCGACAACTTTTGAAGACTCCCAGAACATATGTAATATGTTACTTTCCGGACGGCCGGTTGTTGTAAATTTGGAGGGTTTTGACCCGGATGATGCACAGAGAATTATGGACTTTATATCCGGATGTATTTATTCAATCAAGGGACAGTATCACCAGATTTCAAAATATATTTTCATTTTCACACCGGAAAATGTAGATATCAGCGGAGACCCGTTAGGGCTTGATGGTAGTTCGGCAAAGATGCCTACGATAAATCGTGAGTTTTAATCATGGGAACAAAGCAGGAACACTTCTTTTTGCAGCATGTACAGGACTTATACCATCGAACCATTTACAACGATTATCCTTCTTTTACGGAGTTTCTCACAACAGGTGAGATGTCTGCTTTACTGCAGAATCAAAAGATGTTTCCATCGGTTGTACTTCGTATGTGGGGTGGTCATAAAGATTGTGATTCAAAAATGGCCGGTTTTTTCCCGGCTAATTTTGTAGATGCGGATGATCAAGCATTTCCAATTTGCTGTATTCGTATTTCCCCGGTTCACGAAAAGTATGCGGATACTTTAATACACAGAGATTATTTGGGGGCTGTGTTGAATCTTGGAATTTCCCGTTCCACGATCGGCGATATCCGTATTTGTGAAAAGGCTGCGTATCTTTTTTGTGTTGAGGAATTAAAGGAGTTTATACTCTCAAATTTACGGCAGGTAAAGCATACTATAATGGAATGCCGTGAAATTTCTGAATTGGACGAAATTCCGGAAAGACAGTATGAGATACACAGACAAACGGTTGCCTCGGCTCGTTTGGATAATATAGTTGCTGCTATGATTAGTTCTTCGCGCACGAAGGCAAACGAACTGATTACACAGGGCAGAGTATTTATTAACAGTGAGGAGAAAACATCAAACAGTTATCGATGTCCAAGTGATTCCGTTTTTTCAATTCGGGGTCACGGTAAATATCGGCTTACCTTTGATGAAGGAGATATTACTAAAAAAGGGAAACAAAAAATTACTATATATCAATACCGATAAGGAGATGAAGGTTCATGTTATCACCACTTGATTTGAAAAATAAAATGATGGAGCCAAAAAAACGCAAGTACTATGATAAAGATGAAACGGATGATTATTTAGAACTTGTGATGGAGCAGTACAAGCAGCTGTACGATGAAAATTTAGAACTGCAGAAAAATGTAAAATCCTTAAATGATGGGGTGCAGTATTACCGCTCCATTGAAAATACGATGCAGAAAGCATTGGTTCTTGCTGAAAAAACAGCGAAGGAAACAAAAGACGCAGCCCAGTTAAAGGCAGAGGCAATTGAAAAGGATGCAAATACTAAAGCTGATAAAATTGTTGCAGAGGCAGAGCAGGAGTATGATAAATTAAAGGAAAAATGTCTTTCTCTGGTTCAGCAGTTTAATCAGTATAAAATGCAGTTAAAACAGGCTGCATCTGCTCAGTTGGAGTTAATTACCAGTGATTCTTTTGATGTATATTCGCCGGAGATTGAAGCAATCCGGAATGAAAAAGACAATATGATTGCAGAGCAGGTATCGGAAGAACCGAAAGCGCCAAAGGCACCGACAAAAATGGAGATGCCGGAACCACTCGTAAAAGAGCAGCCTGTTATGAAAGAGACAGTTGAAAAAGAGCCGGAAGATTTATCGGAAACAATGGTTCTTCCGGATGTAAAAAAAGAAAAACGTGAGAAAAAAAAGAACGAAGAACTGCAGGAAGATATTCTCACGGCGGATACCATTGATTTAAGTGATACCTTAAATCAGATTCAGAAACCAAAAGACGCAGACACAAAAGAAGTAACGGATGCCCTTGTATTAGATCCGGTGGATGCTGTTGTTAAAGAACCTTCTGAGGCAGTGCCAAATTCTGCGGTAACTTTGGAATCTAATCCGGAAATGCTTTCTTTAGAGCCGGAAGAGGACAAGAAAGAAAAAGAGACTCCATCCTTGGATTCTCTGCTGCAGAATATAAACTTGGGTAAGAAGAATAAGAATAAGAAAAAGAAAGGAAAGGACGAGGACCCTTTTGAGTTTCTTGGTTCGGTAGATGATTTTTAATGGTTCAGAATAAAAAACAAATAATACATCATGCAGTATTTGCACTCGTATTTATTTTGCTTATTTTCGGAGACCGCATAACGAAAAATTTTGCGATTACTTCTTTAAGGCAGGATGATATTACAATAATTCCCGGTGTATTTACATTACATTATTTAGAAAATCCGGGTGCAGCATGGGGAATTTTTCCGAATGCTATATGGTTTTTTGCCATAATTACGATTGTTGTCCTTGGTGCAATGATATATTTTTACAGCAGAATACCGGTAGAAAAGAAATTTCTGCTGCTTCGATTTACCATTATCCTTTTGGCAGCTGGGGCAATAGGTAATTTTATTGACCGTATGATGTGGCATTATGTAGTTGACTTTTTGTATATAAAAGCAATTAATTTTCCGGTATTTAATGTGGCAGACTGCTATGTTTGTGTTGCGGCTGTCTTACTGATTTATTGCTTACTATTTCGATATAAGGAAGAAGATTTTTTGTGGAAGAAGAAAAATTAATAATTGATGTAGAAACAGAAGAGGAACGCCGAATTGATCAGTTTTTGGCTGATCAGATGGAATATTCGCGTTCCTTTATCCAAAAATTAATTAAAAATGAAAAGGTTACAGTGAACGGGAATGTCATCACGAAGGTGAAATATCCCGTTTCTTTTCGTGATAAAATTATAATCGAAATTCCGGCACCAACGGAACTGGAAATTAAGCCGGAGAAAATGGATTTAGACATATTATATGAAGATAATGATGTCATTGTTATTGATAAGCCAAAAGGAATGGTTGTACATCCTTCTGCGGGACATATGAGCCATACTTTGGTGAATGGTCTTTTGTATCACTGTAAAGGAAATTTGTCGGGAATAAACGGTGTATTGAGGCCCGGAATCGTACATCGAATTGATATGGACACAACAGGCGCAATCATTGCATGTAAAAACGATATTGCCCACCAGTCACTGGCAAAACAATTGCAGGTTCATTCTATTACGAGAAAATATGAAGCTATTGTATATCATAATTTGCAGGAAGAAACAGGCACAATCGATAAGCCAATTGGCAGACATCCTGTTCATCGAAAAAAGATGGCGGTAGTTCAGCCAGAGAAAGGTAAGAGAGCAGTTACACATTATCGTGTACTTTCTCATCTAAATCACAAATTCAATTATATTGAATGTCAGCTTGAGACAGGACGCACGCATCAGATTCGTGTACACATGGCATCCATTATGCATCCGTTACTGGGGGATGAATTATACGGTCCAAAACCACAAAAAATGTTTGAAAAACTACAGGGACAGACACTGCATGCAAAAATTTTAGGATTTCAACATCCGGTTACCAATCAATATATTGAGGTTGAATCGCCACTCCCACAATATTTTGTAGAATTGCTAAAAAACCTCGGAAATTCGTGATGTTTCAGGTAAAATATTGCTTGACAATTACATTACTATAGGTGTAGAATTTAGTTACTTGGCAAATGTTCGTGAAGTAACAACTTGCAGAATCTTTAGGGGGGAGCATTCTATTGTTGTAGTTTCTTTTGTCTACAAATGTAGATAACGTGATTTTTGCTGCTGACATTGAGGAGGATTTGTTTTTATGAGTAAGAGTTCGGATGATAAGGAAATGCGGTTGCATGAGGGGGAATTAAATGTCATGGAATTGTTGTGGTCCAATAAAGTTTTGGCTGCTAAAGACATTTCTAAAATCATTAAAGAATATATTGGTTGGGAAAAAAATACGACATATACCGTAATCAAACGTTTGATTAATAAAGGAGCCATTCGGCGTGAGGATCCGGGATTTTTATGCAGCGCTAAGGTAACAAAAAAAGAAATCCAGGACATTGAGACAAAAGCATTGCTTAATAAAATGTATAATGGTTCCCTGAGCACATTTATTAATGATTATTTGGGAAATCGGAAACTTTCATTAGAAGAGACAATGGAGTTAAAACGAATTTTACATCTTAATGAATAAGATAACTCGCATCTAGAAAACAATATAGCAGGGTGCGAGTTAAATTTTTGCCTCTTTAACTCTCTTGGACAAACTCTAGTTTTTCAAAAAGACTTGACGGGAAAATACCTATTTGCTATAATTTTATTGGAATTACTTATATACTTATTGGATTTAGGAGGTTTAAGTCTATGGATAAGAAAATTACTTATCATGAGCAGACAAGCCGTGAAAATACATTAAAACTGCGTAGCGTCTTACAGACACTGCCGGATTTTACAAAGGATTTTTTTCGTGCCATTGAGCCAAATACATCTGCTAAAACCAGAATATCTTATGTATATGATATTCGTTTGTTTTTTCAGTTTTTGCAGATAAACAATCCGGTGTTTGCTAAAAAAGATTCAATTAAAGACATTCGTTTAGAGGACTTAGAACAATTGCAGCCCGTTGACATTGAAGAATATTTAGAATATTTAAAATATTACAAAGATGCAGACGGTGTAATTCATACCAACAAAGAACGAGGAATTCATCGTAAATTAGCGGCATTACGAAGTTTTTATGCTTATTATTATAAACGCGAGTATATTCATAATAATCCCACATTAATTGTTGATATGCCTAAGCTGCATAAACGTGAAATTATTCGTTTAGACCCGGATGAAGTTGCCAATCTTCTAGATTATGTAGAACACGGTGGCGATGAAATGACAGGGATGAAAAAAGTTTATTTTGAAAGAAATAAAATAAGAAATCTCGCATTGTTCACTCTTCTGCTCGGCACAGGAATTCGTGTATCCGAATGTGTTGGATTGGACATTGAGGACGTTGATTTTGACAATAATCGGATTAAAATCGTGCGTAAAGGTGGCAAGGAAGATTTTGTATACTTTGGAGATGAAGTTGCCGAAGCTTTATACGATTACTATGCAGAACGAATGACGATTACAACAAAAGAAGGTCATGAACATGCTTTGTTTTTATCCATTCAAAAAAGACGTATCTGTGTACAGTCAATCGAAAATTTAGTTTCTGATTGTGCGAAACATGTTACGACATTAAAGCATATTACGCCTCATAAGCTTAGAAGTACATATGGTACCAATTTATACCGTGAAACGGGCGATATTTATCTGGTTGCTGAAGTATTAGGCCATAATGATGTAAATACAACCAGGAAACATTATGCAGCGCTGGAAGAAGACAGAAAACGAAAGGCTGCTTCGGCAGTTCGTTTGCGAGAATCCTAATCCCCTATCCTACCGACCGGTAGGATAGGTTTGAAACATTGTCTGAATACTCTTATAAATGGAATTTGCCGCATTCTTTTGGAAGGTGGCATTTGTTAATTTAGAATAATCACTGTTTCCGGAAATAAATCCAAGTTCAATCAAAATAGCCGGGACTGTATTGTGTTTTAATACATAATAAGCAGCTGTTTTTGTACCACGGTTTGTTGTTTTTAAATCTGCAAGTAACTGCTTACGGAACAAGTTCGCCATGGCTTTACTTGTAATACCACTAAAACTTGTTTTATTATTGGATACAGAATAATATACCTCTGTTCCATTTGCAGACCCACTTTTAGCAGAATTCATATGCAGACTGATAAACGCATCCGCACGAACAGATTTTGCAAAAGCTGCCCGATTGGCAAGCGTAATGTAACTGTCCTTGGTTCTGGTCCAGTACACTTTTGTGTCCGGTGCATTTCCTGCAAATTTATCCTTCATCAATGTATAAATAATCTTGTGAGTTAAATCTTTTTCATTTGTTCCATTATTTTGTGCGCCAGGATCATGACCACCATGACCTGCATCCAAAACCAAAACATTCTTAAATATTTTATTTGGCTGTCCCATTAATACATTGAGTGTATTTCCCTTTTCATAAATTTTATATCCAACTAAAGATGTTGTTGTAATCGTAATTACTGTATTATTTCCACTTTTTGCAGTCATAATATTTTTTATCGAACTGTGATTTATCACAATTGGATTTGTTTGATAATAGGACACATAATCACCGGGAATAATAATCTGAAACTTTTTGTTCAGATATAAATCCTGATTTTTTACTTGATTAATGTGTACATTTGCAGGACGTGGAATCGATAGGGAGTAATTTGTTACACTTCCATCTCCTGCCTGATAGGCACGCAGTATATTAATTTCCAATGTCTTATTATGAATGATATAGGAATAATCCGCTGTGTTGTAACAAGTAAAGGTAATCGTTACCGTTGTTTCACTGTTGGTTACATCCATTTTCTGAATAATCTCACCAAAGCGCTCAAAACTTTTGTTTTCTAACAAGTATGAGGATTTAGGCAGTGAAATCGAAATCGTGTTTCCGGTTCGATTTACCGTTGCTGTTTTCATAATCTCTTCACTTGTACCCGATAACTGGAACGAAATCGAGCCGGTTCCATTTTGCTCCTGATAAAAGGACTGAAACGTATATAAAGAGTTGGTTGTTGTGTTTGTTTGTTGTACCGTTGACTGTTTTGATGCCTGTTTCGTACTCCAATTAAAAAATTGTTTACTCTGAATACGGTAGCATAACAGGCTCTTATCCCAACTTTTGGTATAATTTAATTGTCCTAAAACGGAGGATGCCGGTATACATAAAATATTTTTCTTTGTTTTGTGCGAATAAATCATTTTAGGAGGTGCTGTCAATGTCACATTTTTCCCATTTAATATAGCTTGACGGCTGTCAAGCACGGCACGAAATGACATATCTACATCGGAATTCGATACCTGTAGTTCTTTTGTCTGCTGATTATAGGAGTAAGTAAGTCCCATAATAGAAGAAAGAGTTTCTTCTGCAGGCAGGTACATCTTTCCGGATAATTTAATTACCGGCAATGAACGAAGTGTATATTTGTTATGATTGTAATAAATATTTCCCTGTGTACCCGTGTAATAGGTTAATTTCCCGTTATATGTAAGCTTTAACGGAGCACCTAAACGAATGGTTTTTCCGGTTTTTTTATAAGAAAACCGAAGTGCTTTAGCAACATAATTTATAGGAATCAGTATTTTAGTCTTTTTCTTGGATACAAAACGAACAGAAACAGGAGCTGCTTTTAATTTCACTTTTTTCCCATTTTTGTAAGCTGTCTTTTTTCCAACCTGCATTTTTAAAGAAATGCCATTTGCCGATAAGGTAAGAACCTTTCCTTTCTTTTTGTATTTACAGGAAACCTTCATCCCCTTCTTAAATACGTCAGCATAGGAAACCATATAGTTTTTCTTGATGACAACCGCCGGGTAGGATTTTTTTGAAACTTTCTTGTTCTGGTAAGTTACTGACATTTGTTTCGAACGATTAACGGAAGTTTTTCCATTGTAGCGAAGTTTAATTCCCTTTGATTTTGCTAAACTCTCTGCTCCGGAAATAAGCATAAATACACTGCTGAGCACAAAGCACATAGTAACAAAAATAATTCTATAATAAATTTTGTTGTGTTTTTTCATAATGGCACCTCTTTCTTTTGTAACATGGTTGACTTCCTGTTTTCATAAAACATGCGCGCTTTGTTTTATGATTCTATTTAAAAAACTTTTTTTAAAGAAAAATACTGCATAAGTTATCAACAAATTATAAATAATTTGTTGATAATACTGTTTCACAACCAATGATAGACGGTATTATCATTCATCATTCGTTGAGCTGGATTTCAGAATTTTTGTTTTCGGCACAGTTTCGCTGGAACATGATCCGGTCCCAAAATCCCAGCTGTCAGGACGGATTTTTCGAAACTTCCTATTTCTAAAAGCCTCGGTTTTCTTATGGAACATTGCTGGCAAGGAAGATCAGAAAAGTCTCAAAAAAGGCGATTTTCACAAGGTTTTATGCCATTTATGAATATTTTGGAAAGATTGGACAAAAAGGAGACAAAAGCTTGTGTTTTATAGTTTCATCGGTTAAAATAGCCATGTAAGAAATGAGGGGGAACTGCGCCCTTTTATGGGTAGGTTTCTTGAGGGAGCGATGCTTTGGTCTCCATTTTGCTGG